>Ga0209062_1000802_pt1 | contig 74001 bp, 67 predicted proteins | sample Coa_R2_2_FD_187158 | JGI IMG/M metagenome (GOLD analysis project Ga0209062, IMG submission 187158) | Surface soil microbial communities from Centralia Pennsylvania, which are recovering from an underground coalmine fire - Coalmine... | ecosystem: Environmental > Terrestrial > Soil > Unclassified... | reverse complement strand
GCCGTCGCCGCCTACGACCCAACGGTCCATTTCGATCAGGTCAAGGACAAGTGGATCGGCTTGCGAACGCCGGATGGCCAGTAAACACAGGATTAACCCGGAAAGCTTGGGTCAAGGCTCCTATGGCAAGCTTCAACTCGCAGGCGGCCACTGAGTCACGCCTGCGAGCCGCACCGGCGCGGGCAGGCTTGCTTGGGCCAGGCGCTTTACCAATGACTGGCTCCTCTTGCCAGCGAGGCTAAGCTCGGCCATGATCGTGCGGGCTGCGCCGCACGGCCGGCTTAGCTCACGCTGGAGCCAGCGCGCAATGAACCTGGGCGCGCTTCCGAAGGCTTGAGCGAGCTCAGCCACCGCAGAGAGGTCACTGACACCAGCTTTGCGGCGAAATCCTGAGGCCTAAGGCTCCGGAGATGCTCCAGGTGCACGTTTGCCGAGAGCCGGTGCAACTTCAATGAAGGTTATTTCGAACATGAACGTAATCACGTCTCCGAAAGAAGACCCGGCGCCGCAGCCCAAAACGAATGAGCCCTCGATGGAGGAGATACTCGCCTCGATCCGGCGCCTCATTTCCGATGACCAAGCCTTTTCTTTGCGTTCCGATGGCGAGGGAGAGCGGGGCTACCTTTCGGCCGCCGCAAACAGCTCCGTCCGTACTGCATTCAATACGCTGCTGGCGAGCCGGTTTGTTCAGCACAGCGACGTCATCATCGGGCTTGTCCGGGAAATGCTGCGGCCCATGCTCAAGACTTGGCTTGATGACAATCTCCCGGCGATCGTTGAACGCCTCGTCAGCTCCGAGATCGAGCGGGTCGCGCGGGGCGAATAGCGCGGGGCCCAGCGGGCCCAAGGGGCCGCCGGGGGACGCTGAACGGCCGGGTTCCTTTCGCGACCTTGCATTTCGGCTGCGCGTTTGCCATCGGTCAACCGGCGGGCAGGTTCAAGCTGCCCGCGTGAGCGCGCTGAGCAAAGACGCGGGCCTTAATTCATGGAAAAGACGTTCGATCCCAGGGCGGTCGAGGACCGCGTCGCGGCGGCATGGCAGCGGGCGGGGGCCTTCCGGGCGGGCCGCCGGGAGCGGAGCGGGGCAGAGCCTTTCACGATCGTAATCCCGCCGCCGAACGTCACCGGTTCGCTCCATATGGGCCATGCGCTCAATACCACACTGCAGGACATTCTCTGCCGTTTCGAGAGGATGCGCGGCAAGGATGTGCTGTGGCAGCCTGGGACCGATCATGCCGGTATTGCGACGCAGATGGTGGTCGAGCGCCAGCTGATGGAGGCTCAAGAGCCCAGCCGGATTGCCTTGGGGCGGCAAAAATTCCTGGAGCGGGTCTGGGAGTGGAAGGCGAAATCGGGCGGGGCGATCATCGGGCAGCTCAAGCGCCTTGGCGCTTCGTGCGACTGGTCGCGCGAGCGCTTCACTCTGGATGAAGGGCTGTCGCGCGCCGTCACCAAGGTGTTCGTGGAACTCTATAGGCAAGGCCTGATCTATAAAGACAAGCGGCTCGTAAACTGGGACCCTGAGCTTCAGACCGCAATCTCTGATCTTGAGGTGAAGCAGGTCGAGACCAAGGGCCACCTATGGCATTTCAAATATCCCGTTGTTGATGATTCTGGCCGCGAGACCGGCGAGTTCATTGTTGTTGCGACCACGCGGCCCGAGACCATGCTTGGCGATACGGCGGTTGCGGTGCACCCTGACGATGACCGCTACAAGCATCTACAGGGCAAAAAGGTGCGCCTGCCACTCGTCGGGCGGCTCATTCCCATCATCGCCGACGAATATTCTGACCCGGAAAAGGGAACGGGGGCAGTTAAAATCACACCTGCTCACGATTTCAACGATTTCGAAGTAGGCAAAAGACATGGCTTAGGACTCATCAATATCTTAACTAAAAAAGGGCAGATCGTCTCCACTTCCAAGGATGAATTGGCCGCGGAGCTGACCGTAGGCGATCTCGTTCCAGCAGAATTACAAGGCCTCGACCGGTTCGATGCCCGCAAGACCGTCGTCGAGATGATGGAGGCGCGGGGCCTGCTCGATAAGATCGAGCCGCACGTGCACATGGTCCCGCATGGCGACCGGTCAGGCGCCGTGATCGAGCCCTATTTGACCGACCAATGGTACGTCGACGCCAAGAGGCTCGCGCAGCCCGCGATTGACGCCGTTCGTGAAGGCAAGACGCGCTTCGTTCCCGAGAATTGGGCGAAGACCTATTTTCAATGGCTTGAGGACATCCAACCCTGGTGCATCTCCCGCCAGCTCTGGTGGGGGCATCAGATCCCGGCCTGGTACGGGTTCCAGCTGACACCAGATGGAGGCGCACTAAGTGGCGGCAGAGAAATTTTCGTTGCGGCTTCTGAACAAGCAGCAGTAGCGGCTGCAAACGCGCATTACGGAATTGCGCATATTGAAGTAGCGGTAGATGAGTCAGACGCATTCGCACGGATATCAAAACCGAGGCAGCGAAGCGGAAAGTACACGGCGTTAGCCATCTGGCGCGACCCCGACGTCCTCGATACCTGGTTCTCCTCGGCGCTCTGGCCCTTCTCCACCCTCGGCTGGCCGGACGAGACGCCAGAGCTCAAGACCCGCTATCCGACAGACGTCCTCGTCACCGGCTTCGACATCATCTTCTTCTGGGTCGCGCGCATGATGATGATGGGCCTTCATTTCATGGGCGATGTGCCCTTCCGCGACGTCTATATCCACGCCCTCGTGCGCGACGAGAAGGGCGCGAAGATGTCGAAGTCGAAGGGCAACATCGTCGATCCTCTTGAGCTCATCGACACCTATGGCGCCGATGCTTTGCGCTTCACCCTCGCCGCCATGGCCGCGCAGGGCCGCGATATCAAACTCTCGACCCAGCGCATCGAGGGTTACCGCAATTTCGCGACCAAGCTCTGGAACGCCGCGCGCTTTGCCGAGATGAACGGCTGCGTCCTGCCGGCCTCTTTCGATCCGCGCAAGGCAGCTCTCCCGCTCAACCGCTGGGTTCTCGGCGAGACGGCGAAGGCCGCCGCAGAGATCGCGGAGGCAATCGAGGCCTACCGCTTTAACGACGCGGCCAGCGCTGTCTACCGCTTCGTCTGGAATGTCTTTTGCGACTGGTACCTCGAGCTCGCCAAGCCGCTCTTGCAAGCCGAGGAGGGGCCGCAAAAGGAGGAGACGCGGGCTACAACGGCCTTTGTGCGCGAGCAGATTCTAAAGCTCCTCCATCCGTTCATGCCCTTCATCAGCGAGGAATTGTGGGCAATCACGGCGCCTCCAGGCTCCTCCCGCGCAACGCTCCTTGCTCTTGCAGATTGGCCGGATTTGCCGGGCCTTGAAGACCCGCAAGCGGAGGCGGAGATTGGCTTCATAGTCGAGCTGATTTCGCAAATCCGCTCGGTGCGCGCCGAGATGAATGTGCCCGCCGCGGCGCAAATTCCCCTCGTACTCGTGAACGCGGCGCCGGAAGCCGGACGCTACGCGGAGAGCTGGTCCGGGGCGCTCAAGCGCCTCGCGCGGCTTTCGGAGATTTCGTTTTCGAGAGTGGCCCCCGAAAAATCGGCCCAAATTATCGTGCGCACCACCTCGGCCGCGCTGCCCTTGGCCGAAACCATCGACTTGGCGGCAGAGCAAGCCAGGCTCTCGAAAGAAGCCGCAAAGGTTAATGCCGATGCGGAGAAGATCAAAGCGAAACTCGCGAGCGCCGATTTCCTCTCCCGCGCTCCCGGGGAGGTCGTCGACGAAAATCACGAGCGCCTCGCGCAGCTGCGCGCAAGGCAAGAAAGAATCGCTGCGGCTTTGAAAAGCCTTAGCGGATGAGGACGGCGCGGCCCGGGATCTCAGCCCAGTCGCATTTCGTCTTATTATTTGATGAGTAAGAAGCGCAGATTTGAGCGAGTCCTTTCGGGGCCGGGGCAGGCCGGATTGCGAGCATCAGGGCGCACGAAACTCAACTGCGGCCGCACATGGGAAGGGGACTGCTTGCAAGGGCCGTGTGCGGCTTGTTTTGGGCGCTGCACCTAGCCTTTGGTTAGGACGCCGGGTCAGAGCGCGCGATGTAAACTCCCTTCGCGCGCCTTCAATTCAGACGCTTTGCGCATGTAAATTTTAACTCGATATTAACAAACCGTTATCTGCAAGCCCCCCGCCCGCGCGCAATCGTTGCATTCGTGTCACAGAGCTTTGCCGAGTTAACTTTAACTTGGCGGAATAAGAAAAAGCCGCTTTTTTATTGGTTAGCAAATTGCTATTTTAAGTATTGTCGTTAACCCATCGGCGCAGCGCCGTCTCGCCGGGCCTTGCTTGAGAGGGATCATTGCCCCAATCCCGCGGGCGCACCACTCAAAGCAATTCCAAAAATTCAAGAACATGCCGGCCGCCCCGGACCGATTGCTCATGGAACATCGCCTTTTCGATAAATCCCGCCTTCCCAGCCGCCACGTCACCGAAGGGCCGGAGCGGGCCCCGCACCGGTCTTACCTTTACGCGATGGGGCTTACCCGCGAGCAAATCCATCAGCCGCTCGTCGGAGTTGCGACCTGCTGGAACGAGGCGGCGCCCTGCAACATCGCTTTGATGCGGCAGGCGCAAGCAGTGAAACAAGGTGTTTCCTTTGCGGGCGGAACGCCGCGCGAATTCTGCACGATCACGGTCACTGATGGCATTGCGATGGGCCACGAGGGCATGAAGTCCTCGCTCGTCTCGCGCGAGGTCATCGCCGATTCGGTCGAGCTCACAATGCGCGGCCATTGCTACGACGCGCTCGTGGGCCTTGCCGGATGCGACAAGTCGCTGCCTGGGATGATGATGGCGATGCTTCGTCTGAATGTGCCGTCGATTTTCATCTACGGCGGCTCAATCCTGCCAGGGACCTTCAAGGGCCAGCCGGTCACAGTTCAGGACCTTTTCGAGGCCGTCGGCAAATATTCCGTCGGGCAAATGGCTGCGGAAGACTTGGACCTCCTCGAGACGGTTGCCTGTCCTTCGGCCGGGGCCTGCGGCGCCCAGTTTACTGCCAACACGATGGCAACCGTCTCGGAGGCAATCGGGCTCGCCCTGCCTTATTCGGCGGGCGCGCCCGCCCCCTACGAGATCCGCGACCGCTTCTGCGTCACAGCGGGCGAGATGGTTATGGAGCTTCTTGCGCGGAAAATCCGCCCTCGCGACATCGTCACCCGCAAGGCGCTCGAGAATGCCGCCACCGTGGTCGCCGCTTCGGGGGGGTCGACGAATGCTGCGCTGCACCTTCCCGCCATCGCCCATGAGTGCGGCATTAAATTCGATCTGTTCGATGTCGCGGAAATCTTCCGCAAGACCCCTTACATTGCCGATCTCAAGCCGGGAGGGAAATACGTCGCAAAGGACCTCTTCGAGGCAGGCGGCGTGCCGCTGCTTATGAAAACCCTTCTCGATCATCGATTCCTCCATGGCGATTGCCTCACGGTGACCGGCCGGACGATTGCCGAAAATCTCGCGAAGGTCGCGTGGAATCCGCATCAGGACGTCGTCTGGCCGGCCGATAAGCCCATCAGCCCAACGGGCGGCGTTGTTGGACTTAGAGGGAGCCTCGCGCCGGAAGGAGCGATCGTGAAGGTCGCCGGAATGCCGGAAGAGGCGCTCATCTTCCGGGGGCCAGCGCTTTGCTTTGACGACGAAGAGGACTGCTTCGAGGCGGTGGCGCATCGGCGCTATCAAGAAGGCTGCGTGCTCGTCATCCGTTACGAGGGCCCGTGCGGCGGTCCCGGGATGCGCGAGATGCTCGCCACCACCGCCGCCCTCTATGGCCAGGGAATGGGGTCGAAGGTCGCGCTCGTCACCGACGGGCGGTTCTCCGGGGCGACCCGGGGCCTTTGCGTTGGCCATATCGGCCCGGAAGCAGCCGTTGGCGGGCCGATCGCGCTCGTGCGCGATGGGGATATGATCGAGATCAATGCGATCAAGGGCACGCTCGACCTCCAAATAGGGGATGCGGAATTAGAAAAAAGAAAAAAAGAATGGCGCCCGCGTAAAACCAATTTTGGGTCTGGCGCGTTATGGAAATATGCCCGGCTCGTCGGGCCGGCATGCACCGGCGCTGTCACTCACCCGGGCGCAACGAATGAGACGAATGTCTATGCCGACATTTAGAGGCCGCGCAGCGGCCGCCGTTTTCTTGGGGCTTGGGGCCCTGTTCGCCGGGGCAAGAGTCCATGCCTTCGAGGACTCGGGCGGGGCAAAGATCGAGAGCGCGAAGGCCGAACAGGCGCCCTTGCCTGCCTTCGCAAGCGCGGGCGCGGCATTGCGGGCGGGCCTTGAGGATTTCCGCGCGGGCGACCCGGCAGCCGCGATCGAGGCCTTAAAGTACGCCGCCGCCCGCGGGGAGCTGCTCGCGTTATGGAAGCTTGCGAAGATTTACGCGAGCGGCGATGGCGTGCCCCGGGACGACCTCAGGGCTTACGAGTATTTTTCTCAGATCGCTGGAAATTACGATGAGGATGATCCCAATCGCCGGGACCGGGCAATTGTATCGAGCGCCTTCGTTGCTCTGGGCATTTACACTCTCGATGGCATTCCGGGCAGCAAGATAGCCGCCGATCCGCAGAGGGCTTTGCGGCTCTTTCAGTTCGCGGCGACGAATTTTGGTGACCCGGACGCCCAGTACCGCCTAGCGCGCATGCATCTTGGCGCCGCCGGGCTTATGAAGGACATCCGCGAGGGGCTGCGCTGGCTCTTCCTTGCCGCCGATAAGGGCCACGTCGAAGCTCAGGCGCTGCTGGGGCAAATGCTGTTTTCAGGACGTGACGGAATTCATCCTCAGCGTGCCCGCGGCCTCATGTGGCTGACCCTTGCGCGCGAAGCGGCAATTGATTCTAAGAAGGACAAATGGATCATCGAACTTTACGACAAGGCGGTTGCAGCTGCGAACGACCAAGACCGCAACGAGGCGCTCGCTTATCTTGAAGATCACCTAAGGCGGCGCAATTAAAGCGCGCGGCGTGTCCGCCGCACGGAGCACCTCCGCGGGCGTGCCCGGCGGGCGGCCAGCCGCTGGCCCCCGAAAGAGCCGCTTGCCCGCCCCCACTGACGCGATACCCCCTGCGCAGATCCGGGTATGCGCACGATCGGCGGAAGAAAGAATTGCTGGTCTGGCATGCCCATTTTCTCGCCTAAAATGGATTGCCGCAGAACCGGCATCCACCGCGCCGGAGAGCTCGTCCCTCCAGCGGTATAACCGGGGCCGGACTTTGCTTATTGCAGGGCAAGAGCCACAAAGCGCATCTCTCCTTGTGCATTGGCCACAAGGAGAAGAGCCGATTTTTTGCCGCCCGACTTAAGCGCCGCGAGTTTCTTGCCAATGTCGGCGGGATCCTTGATCTGCTCCTGGTTGACCTCCATCACCACATCGCCGGGCTGGATGTGTTTTTCGGCCGCGCTCGAGTCTGGATCAACCCCGGTTATGACGACGCCGGGGCCCACCGTGCTTTTGATCGAGTATTTCTGCCTTAGCTCATCGGTTAGGGCCGAGAACTCCATGCCGAGGGCTTTTTCCACCGGAGTTGGGAGCGCTTTTGGCTCGCCATGCTTTCCCGCGGCCGCTAGGTGCTTCTGGCTTTCTTCGAGGCGCCCGAGCTTAACTGTTTTGGTGAGTTGCTTGCCCTGCCTCACCACGACGATCTCGACCTCTTTGCCGACGGGCTCATCCGCCACGAGCTTCGGCAGATCGCGTGATTCCTTGATCTCGATGCCGTCAAATCTAATGATCACGTCACCGGCCTTGAGCCCAGCCGCCTTTGCAGGGCCCTTTTCGTCGGTCCCGGCGACGAGGGCGCCCCGGGGTTGCCCGAGGTTCAAGCTGTCGGCAATGGTCTCATCGAGGTTCTGAATCCGCACGCCGAGCCAGCCGCGGCGGGTTTCGCCAAACTTTTCCAATTGCTCGATGACCGGGATCACCGTCGCGGAGGGGGTGGCAAAGCCGATGCCGATCGAGCCGCCGGAAGGCGAAAGGATTGCCGTATTAATGCCGATGACCTCGCCTGCCATATTGAACAAGGGGCCGCCCGAGTTGCCCTTGTTGATCGCGGCATCGGTCTGGAAATAGTTATCATAGGGGCCCGAATCGATGTTGCGGTGGCGGGCTGAGATGATGCCGGCCGTCACGGTGCCGCCAAGCCCAAAGGGATTGCCGACAGCGACCACCCAGTCGCCAACGCGCATTTTTTCGCTGTCGCCGAACTTCACCGCCTTAAGCGGCTTATCGGGACGGACCCGCAGCACCGCGACATCGACCTTTTCGTCGCGGCCAACGATCTCGGCCTTGAGCTTTTTGCCATCAGCGAAAATGACGGTAATCTCGTTGGCATCAGCGATGACGTGATTGTTGGTGATGACGACGCCTGAGGGATCAACGACGAAGCCGGAGCCGAGCGAATTCGATTTGCGCTCGTGGCGCTTTTGATTTGGATTTTCGCCCTGGCGGCGGCGGAAAAACTCCTCGAAGAGATCATCGAAGGGCGTTCCCGGCTCGAGATCTGGCGTATTTCCGGCGTGCTTTTCCTCGATCATTTGCGTCGCCGAAATATTCACGACGGCATCGCTCACCGTATCGGCCAAGTCCGCGAGAGAGTCTGGCCCGCGTGCCAGGGCTGGGGCGGGCCTAAGGCCCCCGGCCGCAACAAGAGCGAGCGCTAGGCAAAGCACGGTTGCAGCGGCAAATCCGCCTCTGGCTCGCGGCATGAGCGCCGGTACGCCCGCGCCGCAAATTTTGGGGAGTAGACCCATTCAAACAGTCTCCTTTGTGTCCGCCGGCGGCTCCGGCCATCCCTGCAGCGGGACTGGACGGCACGTGTGTTTACGCCTGATCTTGCCCGGCTTCTACTACGGTTTTCCGGGAAACTCATTCGTCTTTTTTGGCGAGCGCCTTAATGGCTTCGTCCACGCTGCGGAAGACGTGATCCCGCGGCACTGCGCCAATAATTCCAAATCGCTCGAAAGCCTCCTGGGCGCGCAGAGATTCAAGCCTGGCAATTGCGATATCGATATTATGCTGGGCGCATTCCCTTACCGCCTGCAGCAGGACTTGCGCAGCAGTGTAATCGATCTCGGCGATGCTGCTTGCCTCAATCACGATCAGCCGCAAAGGGGGGACCGAACTCTGCGTGATCGCGCGGCGGACCCCTGCTTGGAACTCATAAGCATTGAGGAAAGTGAGCGGCGCCTGGAACGCCACGACCAGCACCCCTTCGAGCGTCTCGCCCCGAAGACCGGGCCCCGGAGGCCACCAGATCGAGGTTCCGGGTACCTTCTCAAAAGTGATGAGCCTTGCTCTCGTCATTGACCAAATGCCATGCAGCAGCGAAAGAACAATACCTGTCCCAACCCCGGCGCCGACAGGCAAGGCCACAATGGCGGCGAAAGTTGCAATGACAAGAAGAAACTCGCCAAAGGAGCTCCGGAAAATCGCGGCGATCGTTTGAAGGCGTAAAATCCGGATGGCAATGAAAACCAGCACGGCCGCGATAGCGGGCAGAGGCACAAAGGCCATGAGCTTGGCTCCGAAATAGGACAGGGCCAGAAGAAGAAGAGCTGCGGCGACAAGCGTGAACTTGCTGCGCCCGCCCGATGCTGTGACCGTCTCCGTCAGAGGGGGGCTTGCGTTCACTGCAAACGCGCCAAGCACACCAGCGAGGAGATTGCCAGCGCCGACAGCCGCGAAATCGCGGCCGAGGCTTGGAGGAGCGCCCTCCCTCGGATTGAAAGTGCGGAGGGTCGCGGCAGTTTGCACCACGATCACGGCCGCAACGGCAATGGCGAGTGGAATGGCGGAGACGATGCGGGCGGCCGGCTCCAAAGGCAGGCGAAGCTGAAGAGTGCCCCCGGCCGAGGCTCCCAAAAGCGCGACACCAATGCGTTCCAGCGAAAACCAATACGCCGCTCCTGCAGCCGCGATAATCCCGGCAAGGGCGCCTGGTATGCGGGGGCTGACTAGCTCCAGGAAAGCAATCGCGGCGAGCACCCCAAGACCAAGCGCTAAAGAGGCGGGGTTGGTTTCTTTGAAATGGCCTCCAATCCATAGCAGGCTCTGGAGAAGCCCATGATCTGGAAGCGCAATCCCGAGAAGGTAAGGCAGCTGTGAGACGATGATGTGGGCCGCAATGCCTGCGAGAAAGCCCGCGATAACCGGGATCGAGACAATGTCCGCAAGCCAGCCTAGGCGAAACACCCCGATGCAAATCAGGATAGTGCCGGTAATGAGGGCGAAACTCGAAGCAAGCTCGAAATAGCCAGTTCCCGCGGCTTGGGACAGCCCGGCAAGCTCGGCGGCGAAGATCGGCGCAATGGTCGAGTCAGCGCAAACGACCAAGAGGCGATTTGTTCCAAAGAGCGCAAATCCAGCCGACCCGGCGACGAAAGCGGCGAGCCCCGCCGAGGGCGGGAAGCCAGCAAGGTGAGCGGTCGCCATTTGCGAGGGAATGGCAACGGCTGCAAGGGCGATAGCTGCCGCAAGGTCCTGGCGCAGCGCCCTTAGCATCTGCTTGTCCTGCCCGGCGCCGTCAAAGGCCATTTTGGCCCGTGCAGCCAAAACCGCGTGACCGCGGTGCCTTTGCCCGGCAATGGCAGCAGCACCGGGACGGGCTGCAGCGTAACCAGGGGACACTGTTGATCTGCAAGGTTTAACTCAGGCGGGCAGAACAGGAGAAAATTGGCCATGGCAGCGCCGAAAAGCATGGCAAGTCTTTTCCACAAAGCCTTAATCACGGCCAGACCAGGAGCACTTTAGCAGGCTGCGGCCTGCTTGGAGACCGGAAACCGCCGCACCATATCCGGCACCGAGAATTGCATGGCTCCTTTGGCTGCGGCAATCGGCAATTTGCGAAAGCAGCGGCGCGGGGGAAGGTGATGGACAACAAGATTGCGGGCGCGGCAACGGACATTCTGCTCGTCATCGACGTCCAGAACGATTTTTGCCCTGGCGGTGCACTTGCGGTTCCACTTGGGGATGAGGTGATCGCCCCGATAAACCGGCTGGCGCAGCGCTTCGAGCATGTGGCGCTGACCCAAGACTGGCATCCCCGAGGCCATTATTCCTTTGCCTCCCGCCACCCGGGGCGCAGACCATTCGAGATCGTCGAAGCAGCTTATGGCTTGCAAACGCTATGGCCCGAACATTGTATCCAGGGGACACCGGGCGCGCAGCTACATGGGGGGCTTTCTATCCCCCACGCCGCGCTCATTTTGCGCAAGGGGTTTCGCCCGCACATCGACTCCTACTCCGCATTTTTCGAAAATGATCGCAAGACTCCGACCGGACTTGCGGGCTATTTGCGCGAGCGCGGCTTAAGGCGTGTATTTCTCGCGGGGCTCGCACTCGATTATTGCGTGCGCTACTCGGCGGAAGATGCGCAATCGCTAGGCTTCTCCGCGGTCATCATCGAGGATGCCTGCCGCGCGATCGGCTCAGCAGGGTCGCTCGAAGAGGCTCGGCGCAGCTTTGCCGGGCGCGGCATAAGGGTGCTCGCAAGCGCCAGCTTATTCTGAATATGCTTGCCGGGCAGAGTGCTGCGGCTTACCGAAAAGGCGATACGCCAAAAAGATCAGCGTGGCCGAAAAGCAGCAGAAGATAAAGGATAATGGCGGCCGCCCATCGCCCGGGCGGGATTTCGGCAAGCATAAAGCGCGTCCGGCCCGCAGCGATGGCGGCGAAGGGAATGACAGACGTCTGCGCAGCAAAGGACTCCCACGCAGGCCCGAGCGCGTGGCGGCGCTTAGCATCGATCGAGACAGTTCCGGCAAGCGCATTGATAGCAAGCGTCCCAAAGAAGATAAATGACGCAACATCGCCGTTGGCGACGAGATGAACGAGTGCCCATAGGCCAATGCCCATGAGCAAAGGATGGCGCGTGACCTTCACAATGCCCTCAGGCGAGCGCGCTGCAAGGCTTTCCATGCCGACGGCCGTCGGGTTTGGGGTTCTGAGCCCGGTCACAGCCAGGATGAAAGCCGGAATCATGAGAATGATCGCGACGGGCTTCCACCACCCGGGCGTACCCCATGTGACGATGAGCGGCGCGTGTTTATAGGCCACAGCGAGCCATATCAGGCAAAGCGCTGATGCAACCGAGAACACCGCGCGATAGGGGCCGGCGCCGAGAGCTGTGACCGCGCGGTCGCGCAACCTCGTGCCAGCGATTCCGAGGTGAAGGCCAGCGAAAAAAATGGCAGCGAGAATGAGAGATAGCATTCAAGTCTCCATGAGCTTCAGAGGCGGGTTCAAAACCGGCGCGCCTAGAAAGGGCCGTGCCCCCGGGTGAAGATAGCCAAGCATCGCAAGAGTTGCTAGAAGCCTGCAGGTTGCCATTCGCGAGTCTCGCCATGCGCAAGGGTTCCATCTTCCGCAAGACCAAGGAAACGGAAATCGAGGTCAGGATTGATCTCGACGGGACGGGCCTTGCAACGATCGCCACAGGCATTGGCTTCTTCGATCACATGCTCGAGCAGCTCGCCCGCCATTCGCTGATCGACATGGAAATCCGGGCAACGGGCGATCTTCACATCGATCACCACCACACGGTCGAGGATACCGGCATCGCTTTAGGGCAAGCTTTGCGCCAGGCGCTTGGCGATCTTGCCGGAATCGCCCGCTTCGCCGACGCGCTCGTGCCCATGGACGAAAGCCTGGCCCGGGTGGCAATTGATGTCTCCGGCAGGCCGTTTCTCGTCTTCCGGTCGAAATTTCCTCAGGCCAAGATTGGGATCTTCGACACCGAGCTCGTGCGGGAGTTCTTCCAGGCCATCGCGACCCATGCCGCGATCAATCTGCACGCCGAAACGCTTTACGGCGGAAACGCCCATCACGTCGCAGAATCTTTGTTCAAGGCGTTGGCGCGCGCCTTACGCGCGGCGATCGCTCTTGATCCTCGCCAGCAAGGCGCAATCCCGTCGACCAAAGGCACGCTTGCGGGCTAGGCCCGGCCAGGCGTGCCAAAATCTTGGCCAGAAGGGCGCGCGCTGCTGAGAGCCGCAGTTGGAGCCGGGCGGCTAAAGCACTATATTACGCTCATGGCAGGAGATTCCGACCGGCAATTAACCGTCCGCCTATGGCGCGCGCTGGCCCGCTTGGCTGCCATCTTCGTTCTTGCGGTTGAGCTTGCGAGCCCTGCCCCGGCCGGGACGGAGGCTGTGCAAGCTCCCGGCGAGAGCATTGCGTATACAGCTGGAAGCCAAGAGGAGCCTGATATTTACGGCCTGGCTCTTGCCTGCCACATGCATTTCGAGCATCACCAGCTGATTGGCTGCGCGATTGTGCCTCAGCTGCCGAGCCGCGCGCCACTACGCGCGCGCTTCTTGACGCGGGTCAATCCACTCTCCTCCTGCGCTCTTTATCCTCCCAGAAAACCGCCTCGCGCCTAACGGCTATTCCTTTTGCCGCCCGGAGCGGCGTTCGTTTGGCGGCCAGGCGCATGGAACCCGCGCGCACGCGGTTCTCGCTGCGGCACGCCGCCGGGGTCACGCCATTTTCAGACGCGAAGCTTTCATGACGCCAGCTAAGAGATTCGACAAACGGCTTTTTGCTGCCCTCGCAATCCTTGCTGCGGCGGCCGCCTTGGGCAGCGCGGCTTTGAGACACTTTTCGCCCGCCGCGGACATGCGGCGCTCGATCGCCGCGATCAGCACGCAACAGGATCCCGCTGCGCCAGCGGCGGCCCGGCAAACGGCCGCGCTATCCCAGGCTGGCCCTGCGGCCAGCGCCGTGCGCACCATCGCGATGGGGGCTGAGCAGATCTCCGCGCAGGAGATCGAGCTTGCGCCCGCCGGGAGCGGCTCACTCGCCCACACCTTAACCGTGCCGGGGACGATCACCTTCGATCAGGGCCGCCTCGCGCGTGTGCCGGGAAGGGTCGTTGGCACCGTGACCGAAATGCGCAAGCGCTTGGGGGACAACGTCGCGCCGGGTGAGATTGTCGCTGTTCTCGACAGCCGCGAGGTTGCCGATGCCAAGAGCGAGTATCTAACCGCCTCGGTTGCCTATGATCTCAAAAAGACATTGTACGAGCGGGCGCAGATCCTCTGGGCCAAGAGAATTTCCGCGGAACAGCAGTATCTTCAGGCCCGGGAGACCTTTCTTGAAGCTGAGCTTAGATTGGATTTGGCCCGCCAGAAGCTTTCTGCCCTCAATCTCGATCCGGCCGAGGTTGCTAAGGCTGCGAAAGAAGAAAGCGCTGCCAAACCGGGCGCCTCAAGCCTGCGCAGATATGAGATCCGTTCTCTCATCGGCGGACGCGTCATCGAGCGCAAAGTGGATGTTGGATCGCTCGTTGGGAATCAAGGCGATCCGCCCGAGCTTTACACGATTGCCGATCTCTCCGTGGTGTGGGCCGAGATGGCTCTGCCAACAGCCGATCTCGAATTCGTCGAAGAGGGCCAAAGAGTTATCGTCTCACAAGGAGAAAGCGGAAAGCGGAGCGAGGGCCGCATCATCTTCATTAGCCCGCTTGTCGACCCGAACACGCGCTCGGCGCGCGTCATTGCGGAAATCGAAAACGGCGGGATGATTTGGCGCCCTGGCGCCGTCGCCGCGGCCAGTATTGTGCTCACCGAAAGTCGCGCAACAACGCTTGTTCCGCGCGACGCCGTGCAGACAATTGGCGGCGAGCCAATGGTCTTTGTGCGCACGGCCAGCGGGTTCGAGGCGCGCACGGTTGCGACGGGGCGCTCCAATGAGCGTTTGGTCGAAATCCTCTCAGGCCTCTCCGCGGGAGAAGTGATCGCCGTCAAGAACACGTTTCTCCTCAAAGCCGAGCTTGGCAAGAACGAAGCCCAGGAAACGGATTAGCTCAGGACGCCGCTCGTGATCGCACGCGTTCTCTCCTTCTCTGTCCATCAGCGCTGGCTCGTCGCGCTGCTGACCATTGCGGCTTGCGGGTTTGGCGTTTGGTCGATGCTGAGGCTGCCGATTGATGCCGTGCCCGACATCACGAACCGGCAAGTACAGATCAATACGGTCGCGCCCGCGCTCTCACCAACGGATATGGAAAAACAAGTGACCTATCCGATCGAGACGGCGCTTGCCGGAATCCCTGGGCTCAAATACACGCGCTCATTTTCTCGAAACGGCTTCTCGCAGATCACCGCCGTTTTCGACGACAAGACTGATATTTATTTTGCGCGCCAGCAGATCAATGAGCGCTTGAGCGAGGCCAAGGCGCTCCTGCCGCCCGGCGCCGAGCCGCGAATGGGGCCGATCTCGACCGGGCTTGGCGAGATTTACATGTGGACCGTCCACTACAAGCGCCCGGGCGACGGTGCGCCGGTTAGGGACGGAAGCCCAGGCTGGCAGAGCGATGGCAGCTATTTGACGCCGGAAGGTGAGCGCCTTTCGACGGAGCTCGAGCGCACGTCCTATTTGCGCACCGTGCAGGATTGGATCATCAGGCCGCAGCTTCGCACAGTGCCGGGACTCGCCGGAGTTGATTCGCTTGGAGGATTTCAAAAGCAGTATCACGTCCAGCCCGACCTTGCGAAGCTTGCCGGCCTCGATTTGTCCTTCGCCGATCTCGCCCAGGTGATCGAAAGCAATAATCTCAACCGCGGCGCGAGTTATGTCGAGAATAACGGCGAAGCTTATGCCGTCCGCTCTGCCGGCCGGCTCGAGAGAATGGAGCAAATCGGCGATGTCGTAGCTGCCACGCGCGGCAGTGTGCCTGTGCGCGTGAAAGATGTGGCGCAAGTCAAAATCGGCCGTGAGCTGCGCACCGGAAGCGCAAGCGAGAATGGCGAAGAGGCGGTCATCGGCACGGCCCTCATGCGGATCGGCGAAAACAGCCGCAGCGTCGCAGCGCTCGTCGATGCGAAGATGAAGGAGATCAGCAATACGCTGCCCCCGTCCGTCGAGGCGAAGACGGTGTTGAACCGCACGCTTCTGGTAGATGCGACCATCAAGACAGTGAGCAAAAACCTCTCCGAGGGAGCGATTCTCGTCATCCTCGTGCTCTTTCTGCTGCTCGGGAATTTCCGCGCCGCGCTCGTCACCGCGCTTGTAATCCCTGCCGCCATGCTGCTTACTATGAGCGGCATGGTCCAGGGCGGAATCAGCGCCAATCTGATGAGTCTCGGCGCGCTCGATTTCGGCCTTATCGTCGATGGTGCCGTGATCATCACCGAAAACAGTCTGAGGCACCTAGCCGGGCGCAGGCACGCGCTGCGCCGTGAGCTCACCGAATCCGAGAGGCTCAGCACGATCATCGGCTCAGCCGAAGAGATGATCAAACCCTCTGTTTTCGGCCAGGCAATCATCATTCTCGTTTATGTGCCGCTCCTCACATTCTCCGGAGTCGAGGGCAAGATGTTCGAGCCGATGGCTCTGACCGTCATAATCGCTCTGGCTTCTGCTTTTGTCCTCTCGCTGACCTTTGTGCCCGCGATGATCGCCATTTTCATCGGCGGCCGTGCGCCAGAGAAGGAAAACCGGGTGATCCGCTGGCTTAAGGCTCTATACGAGCCAGCGCTACGGCGCGCGATTCGAACGCCGCACCCGTTTATCGCTGCGGCGATCGTTCTCTTTGCGGCCGCGGGGTATCTCTTCACCCAGCTCGGGGAGGTCTTCGTGCCAACGTTGGATGAGAAAAACATCGCCATGAATGCCTTGCGGATTCCAAGCACATCCCTCTCGCAATCGCAGGCGATGCAGCTCATGATCGAGAGGACGATCCGCAAATTTCCCCAGGTTGCGACTGTCTTCTCCAAGACAGGGACAGCTGAAATAGCAACAGACCCCATGCCGCCCAATACCTCGGATACTTTTATTATGCTGAAGCCGAGGGACGAGTGGCCCGATCCACATCTGACGAAGCAAGAGCTGCAAGATCAAATCGAGAAGGCTCTTTTGGCGCTCGCTGGCAACTCTTACGAGTTCTCGCAGCCCATTCAATGGCGCTTCAACGAGCTGATCGCCGGAGTAAAGGGCGATATTGCGGTTAAGGTGTTTGGCGAAGATTTCGGCCCGATGCTAAAGGCCGCGAATGATATCGCGGCGATCTTGCGCGGCACTGAGGGAGCCGAGGACGTGAAAGTGGAGCAGGCGGCGGGGCTTCCGTTTCTCGACATTAAGATCGACAAGGCCGAGGCGGCTCGCCTCGGGCTGAGCCTATCAGAAATCCAAGACGTGATTGGCGCCGCAATCGGGGGGCGCGAAGCCGGGTTTCTCTACCAAGGCGACCGCCGGTTCCCCATCGTGATACGGCTCGGCGATGAGCTGCGCGAAAACCTCGAGGCTCTCAAAAGCCTGCCCGTCCCGCTGCCCGTTTCCGGTCCGGCCGGCCGGGCGCCCGCCGTATTGCTCAAACAAGTGGCAAATTTCGCAGTTAGCGAGGGCCCCAATCAGATCTCGCGCGAAAATGGCAAACGGCGCGTCGTGGTGACAGCCAATGTGCGCGGGCGTGACATCGCTTCGCTCGTTGAGGAGGTGCAAAAGAAGATCGCCGGAAGGGTTAAACTGCCGCCGGGGAATTGGCTAAGCTGGGGCGGCCAGTTCGAGAATCTCGAAGCCGCGCGGCAGCGTTTGATGATCGTCGTGCCGGGCTGCTTCTTTCTCATATTTTTGCTGCTCTATACCGCACTCGGCAGCCCACGCGATGCGCTGCTCGTGTTCAGCGCCGTTCCTCTTGCACTGACCGGCGGTGTCGTCGCGTTGTGGCTGCGAGGCATGCCACTTTCTGTTTCGGCTGCCGTCGGGTTTATCGCCCTATCGGGCATCGCCGTGCTTAACGGTCTCGTCATGATGACCTTCATCAAGCAACTCATTGAGGAAGGGACGCTGCTTGCGCCTGCCATCTTCAAGGGCGCGCTCACGCGGCTTCGTCCCGTTGCCATGACAGCGTTGGTTGCGTCGCTCGGATTCGTGCCGATGGCTTTTGCGACCGGCACCGGGGCAGAAGTGCAAAAGCCCCTCGCGACGGTGGTCATCGGCGGCCTGATCAGCGCGACACTGCTTACTTTGCTCGTGCTGCCCGCGCTCTATGCAATGTTTGGCAGGCCAGAGCGGCGCGCACCCTGAGAACACGTGCCCGCAAAGCGGCCCGGGGCTGAGCCCTGGTGCTCATAACCGTTTCCGGTTGAGCCTCGGCGCGCTTTAGCCTAGAACGGGCTACGCTAGGCCTTGCGATGCGCGCTTCGTACCGTTTTCTCCTCTCCTTCCTCGCCCTGTTTTCGCCGGGCAGTCTCCGCGCGCAAGAGGTCGAGCCCGTTAGCACGGCGGGAGCGCCAAGCTTCGATACCGAGCATATTTTTGGCTTTGCCGAGGGCTCGGACATAGGCGGAAAGGGGGAGCGGGAGATTGAGAGCTTTACCGTGGGGAGCTTCGGGGCCCCCGGCCATTATTCGAACTTCGGGAATGAAACCACGGTTCACTACAATTTTACGGATGAGCTCAGAGCCTCGGTTGGCGGGCTGACCGATTATTTTAACATCTACAACGCACCAGGGGTCAGCGGCCGCCATCAAATGGACTTCAGCGGACTCATGACTGAGGTGCGATGGAACATTCTCAACCGGCAATCATGGCCTTTCGGAATGACGCTCACTGTTGACCCGCAATGGCGGCGCACGGATCCCGTCTCAGGCGAGCCCAGTGTGAGCTTTGCGATTCCGGCGGCGCTCCTCTTAGACAAGGAGCTGATTGCCGGAAGATTATTTGCAGCGGTTAACCTCATCTACTCTCCGGAATTTTTGCGTGCCCGGACAGGATGGCTGCACCAGGATTCTTTTACAATTATCTTCGCTGGCTCCTATGCGCTTAGCCCGGATATACTCGTTGGCGGCGAGATCTTGCACGAGAATCTGGGCGTGAGCAGCTGGCTCGACGGCCATGCTCTCTTTGCGGGGCCGCAACTGTTTGTCAGAATAAGCGATGGCTTTACGGTAACTGTCGCATGGCTCGCGCAACTGCCGGACATCGGAGCAGGCCATCTCGATCTTGAAAGTTTTGACCGCCACCAAGCCGGCGTGAAGCTCGCTTATACCTTTTAGAAAGCTGCACCAAAGCTCTTGTTACGGAATTCCATCATGGCGATATATGCGGTCCACATTCAAGACTCGGAGCTGGAATCCCTTGGCGAGGCAGCCTTCGTGCGCCAGGCTTTCGATTGGAGGGCATTTTGGTTTGGTCCCCTTTGGCTTGCCTGGCACGGACTCTTGGCCGGGCTGATTGCCTGGACGGCTGCTTACGCGGCATTGATTGCCGCCTCGCGCAGCTTTCTTTCCGCCACCGCCGCAATTGCAATTGCACTCGCCCTCCAAATCCTCCTTGGCCTGGAAGCGGCGGCCTTGCGCGAGGCAAAGCTTTCCCGCCAAGGGTACCGCCTCGCCGAAATCATCTCTGCAGGGTCGCGTGATGAGGCGGAAGCGCGATTCTTCCATGAGCTCCAATCGCCCCGCGCGGCGCCGGCCGGGGATTACTTCGTGCCGCCGGCCGCCAATTCGTGAGGATTAGCTGGTGAACGTTGCGATCGTCGATTACGGCTCTGGCAATCTTCACTCCGCCCGTAAGGCCTTCGAGCGCGCCGCGCGGGAGGCGGAGATCTCTGCTGCAATTGCCGTCACCAGAAATCCTGATGAGGTGAGGCGGGCAGACCGGGTGGTCTTGCCGGGGGTTGGTGCCTTTGCCGATTGCCGCCGCGGCCTTGATGCGATAGCAGGGATGATTGCAGCGATGGGCGAAGCCATCCACTCTAAGGCCAGGCCCTTCCTCGGCATTTGCGTCGGCATGCAGCTCTTGGCGACTCGCGGACTCGAGCATGAAACAGCCTTCGGGCTCAATTGGATCGAGGGCGATGTCGAGGCCATTGATTCGCTGGGAGGCCGTCTGCGTATCCCGCATATGGGCTGGAACACTCTCGACACGCGTAAGGAACACCCGCTGCTTGACGGCGTGCCGGCGGGCGCGGACGGGCTGCACGCCTATTTCGTGCACTCCTACGTGTTCAAGCCCGTGGATGAAACGTGCATCATCGCGGCAACCGATTACGGCGGGCCTATTACCGCTTTAATTGGCCGCGCAAACATCGCGGGGACGCAGTTCCATCCCGAAAAGAGCCAGATCCTTGGCCTTAAGCTCATCGCCAATTTTCTGAAGTGGCGGCCGTGATCCTTTTTCCGGCGATTGACCTCAAGCAGGGACGCTGCGTGCGCCTGGAGCAAGGGGACATGGCAAGGTCTACAATCTTCAATGAAAGCCCCGCGGCGCAGGCAAGCACATTTGAGAAGGCGGGGTTTGAGTATCTGCATGTGGTCGACCTTGAGGGCGCTTTTGCCGGAAAATCCTTGAACGCGGCCGCTGTGGAAGCGATTCTTCGGGCCGTTACTATTCCGGTCCAGCTCGGCGGAGGCATCCGCGATCTGAGCGCGATTGAGGCGTGGCTTGGAAAAGGTGTGCGGCGAGTCATCCTTGGAACAGCAGCCGTGTGCAATCCTGAATTCGTGAAAAAGGCGGCGAGACTGCATCCGGAGCGCATTGCCGTTGGGATCGACTCGAGAAATGGCAAAGTCGCAATTGAGGGCTGGGCGAAGAGCTCGGAGCTTTCCGCGATCGAACTGGCGAAGCGGTTTGAAGATGCGGGTGTTGCGGCGATCGTCTATACCGACATCTCCCGCGATGGGCTGCTGAAGGGCCTGAACATCGAAGCGACACTGGTCCTTGCGGATGCGCTGCAGATTCCTGTGATCGCCTCGGGCGGGCTTGCTTCACTCAACGATGTGGCCCGCTTAGCTAAGCCCGATTGCGCAAGGCTTGAGGGCGCGATTGCCGGGCGCGCGCTTTACGATGGCCGGCTCGAAGCGGCCGGGGCGCTTGCTCTCATCCGCCGGGCAAAAGCGCCGGTCTGAGATGCGGAGAGACTCGCGGAGCAGGGCGGATGCTTAAGTGCCGGCTCATTCCTTGTCTTGATGTCAAAGACGGGCGTGTCGTCAAGGGCATCAACTTCGTTTCTTTGCGCGACGCAGGCGACCCTGTCGAATGCGCGATCGCTTATGATGCTGCGGGCGCCGACGAGCTTTGCTTCCTCGACATCACCGCAAGCCATGAGCGGCGCGCGATTATGCTCGAAGTTGTCCAGCGCACGGCGGGAGCCTGCTTCATGCCCCTCACCGTTGGCGGCGGCATACGCACGCTTGAGGACATCAGAACCTTGCTGCTCGCCGGCGCCGACAAGACCTCTATCAATACTGCGGCCGTTGCCAACCGCGAGCTTATTCGTGAGGCGTCACAAAAGTTCGGCAGCCAGTGCATTGTGGTTGCGATCGATGCTAAGCAGACCGCGCCTGGAAGATGGGAAATTTTTACCCACGGCGGCCGGAACCCCACCGGTATCGACGCTGTTGCCTATGCCAGGCAAGCGGTGGCGCTCGGCGCTGGCGAGATTCTTTTGACCTCAATGGATCGTGACGGCACAAAGGCAGGTTTTGACATTGCCTTAACACGCGCGATCGCCGACGCCGTCCCGGTCCCGGTGATTGCCTCGGGCGGGGCGGGCACGCTCGATCATCTCGTCGAAGGAATCCGCGATGGCCACGCAAGCGCGGTCCTTGCTGCCTCTATTTTTCATTTTGGAGAATTCACCATCCCCGAAGCAAAGCTCCATATGGCGAGAGCCGGATTGCCGGTGCGGCTCGATGGCATCTCTGCCAAGCCGGGCTCTTTGGCTCCGGCTGCTGAGCCAAGCCGGTCTGCGGCGCGGAGAGCCTGATGGCCGCCTTTACTCTCGAGGATCTCGCAGCGATCATTGCTGCCAGAGCGAATTCGGATTCGGCTTCGTCTTATACAAAATGTCTGCTCGACGCGGGGGCCGCGCGCGCGGCCAAGAAGCTTGGCGAAGAGGCCGTTGAGACGGTGATTGCCGCGGTCGAGGGCGATACGCAAGCACTCGTTCGTGAGAGCGCCGACCTTCTTTATCATCTGCTCGTCATTTTTCAGCTCTACGGCATTTCGCTTGAGGATGTCTGCGCCGAACTTGAAGGGCGCACTGCGCAGTCGGGGCATGTCGAAAAAGCGGCGCGCCGCATGCCGGCCGAAGAGTAGATGGACAAGCGAGTGGCTCCGCTTTCTCCCTATCATCACTTCACACGCGAAGAATGGGCCGCTCTGCGCGCCGAGACGCCGCTGACATTGTCCGAGGATGAGGTGGCAAGGCTTCGATCGCTCGATGACCCGATCTCGCTCGACGAGGTCATTGCCATCTACTTGCCGCTCTCGCGCCTGCTCTCGCTCTACGTTGCCGCCACGCAGGGCCTTTATAAGGCGACGCAGCGGTTTCTTGGCGCCGAGGGTGGAAATGTGCCTTATATCATCGCGGTCGCTGGCTCGGTTGCGGCCGGAAAATCGACTCTCGCACGCGTGATGCAGGCGCTTCTACAGCGCTGGCCCAACACGCCCAAAGTCGATCTCGTCACCACCGACGGTTTTCTTTATCCCAATGCGCTCCTCGAGCGCGAGGGCCTGATGGCACGAAAGGGATTTCCCGAAAGCTATGATGGCACAAGACTCCTCTCCTTCGTGATCGATGTAAAGGCGGGCAAACGCAAGGTCGAGGCGCCCGTCTATTCCCATGTGACTTATGACATTGTTCCCGGTGAGAGCATTGTGATTGACCGGCCCGACATCCTCATTCTCGAAGGGCTCAACGTGCTCTCGGCGGAGCGCACACCGCGCAGCGGACGGGCTATGCCATTTCTTTCAGATTTCTTCGACTTCTCGGTTTATCTCCACGCGGCCGAGGAAGATCTCGAACAATGGTTCATCGCGCGCTTTATGCGGCTGCGCGATACAAGCTTTCACGACCCCGCATCATATTTTAAGAAATACGCATCGCTTGATGATGCGCTAGCGAAGGCCGTTGCGCGCGACATTTGGCGGCGAATCAATCTTCCCAATTTGCGCGAGAACATTTTGCCGACATTGCCGCGCGCAAGCCTCGTTCTGACGAAGGGGCCAGATCATTTCATCAAGGAGGTCGAGTTAAGAAAACTGTGAATAGAAGTCACTTGTCACAATTCACACGCGCTGGCACAGTGCTGGGTACGGGCGCTGGCGACGCTTCTATGGACATTGATTTAGGATTTTGGACCGGACAGAGCCCTCGTTAAAGCACGCGTGGGGCAAGGCCAATTCCGGGAGGAAGTAGAACGAGAGTGGGAAAGGAAGTGCGTTGTATTGAAGATCTCAACGCGGGAGGTCCTAAGAGCATCTCACATTAAGCCCTGGAGAGAAAGCTCAAATGAGGAGCGACTCGATCGCGATAACGGCGTATTGCTTGCCGCGCATTTGGATGCTCTTTTCGATCGATATCTAATTTCATTCGATGAGAATGGCATTATGATGATTTCTAGTCGGCTTGATGCAAACGATCGAGACAAGTTGAAGCTAGGCGGAGGATTAGGGAAGCGGCCGTCTGCTCAGATGAATGGATATTTAGAGTGTCATCGGGCCAGATTCGGATCACTCCAAAGACCATCGCAGGGTAAAAGGAAAGGAGCCTCTGGATTGTTCCACGGGGCAGGGTTCCAGCAAGGTAAATCGCAAGAAGTTCCCTCAAGAATTGTGCTCTTAAGATCCGCTGTTGAATAGACCTAGACCACCTTCTCCGGATTAAGGATATTTTTTGGATCAAGCGTGCGCTTGATCGCGCGCATCACCTCCATCGCAACCGAATCCTTCACCTTCGCCAGAAGCTCGCGCTTGAGCTGGCCAATGCCGTGCTCGGCGGAAATCGAGCCCTTGTGCGCGATCACAAGCCTGTTCACAAGAGAGCTAAGCTCGCCCCAGCGGGCGAGAAAGTCCTCTCTAGCCATAGCTTCCGGCGGCAGCACGTTACAGTGAATATTGCCATCTCCGGCATGCCCGAATGCAACGAGCCGCGCGCCGGGCAACGCCGTCTCCACGGCTGGCGCAGCCTCTTCGATGAAAGCAGAAACGGCGGACACAGGAACGCTGACATCAAAGGCAAGAAAGCCGCGCTCCTTGCGCAAAGCCTCGGGTAAGACCTCGCGCAGCTTCCAGAAATGTGCGCGCTGATCGAGCGAGGCGGCAATGGCCGCATCCTCGATCATATCCTTTTGGCTTGCAGCTTCCAGGAGGGCAATCATCCGGTCCGGGAGCCCGTCCGCCCGCTGCGAGCTTAACTCGATCAGCACATACCAGGAGTGCTTGCGGCTCAAAACTTCGCGCCCGTCAAAATGCGCAAGCACCAAATCGAGTCCAGCGCGCGGGATGAGCTCAAAGCTTGTGATCTCGCCCCCTGCCATCGAGCGCGCGAGATCGAGAAGGCGAAGCGCATCGCGCGGCGAGTCAAGTCCAACGAAGGCTGTCTCAATGGCGGCTGGCTTGGGAAAGAGCCTTAGAACCGCCGCGGTGATGATACCAAGCGTTCCTTCCGAGCCAATAAAGAGCTGCTTTAGATCGTAGCCCGTGTTGTTCTTCTTGAGCTTCGAGAGATCCGAAAGGATGCGGCCATCGGCAAGCACCACTTCAAGTCCAAGCACAAGATCGCGCGCATTGCCATAAGCAATGACATTGGTCCCGCCCGCGTTTGTCGCGAGATTCCCGCCGATAGTGCAGGACCCTTCGGCAGCAAGCGAAAGAGGAAATAGCCGTCCGGCACGGCTTGCTTCCTGCTGCACATGCGCCAGAACAGCGCCCGCCTCGACCGTCATCGTGTTCGAATCAAGATCGATCTCGCGCACCGCGCGCATGCGGCGCAGCGACATCACGACTTCATTGCCGCTGCCCGCCGGGACTTGACCGCCGACAAGGCCCGTGTTGCCTCCTTGCGGCACAACGGCAGCGCCCGCCTCGCCGCAGGCTTTCAGGACTGCTGCTACCTCCTGCGCCGATCCGGGCTCGACGGCGCAAAGCGCATGCCCGTGAAAGCGGCCGCGCGGCTCGCGCAAGAAGACCTCCATCGCCGCAGGACCGGTGATGACGTGCTCCGGGCCAACAATTGCCTCAAGCTTCGGCCGGAGCCGGTCTAGGACGGCGCTCAAATTTGGCTGCATTTGCCGTGTTCTTTCGTCCTGGCCGTCCCCACGCCCTCTGCCACGCTGTGAGAGGCTTGGCCTCCCCCCGGCGGAAGCAATATAAGGCCAAAGCGGGACATGGCGCGGTTGCCAGCATCCTGCCGCTCACATGAGAGCATGACTGCGGCGCGGCCGCCGAAGTTGCAAGGGAGTTCTTATGGCGCCTCTTAGCGCGGTTTTAGACAAAATCGATGCCAATCTCGACTTGGCCCTCGCCCGCCTTTTCAAGCTCCTCGAAATTCCCTCTGTATCGACCGATCCGGCTTATGCTGCGGAGTGCGCCAAAGCGGCCGAGTGGCTTGCCGCCGAGCTCAAGAGCATTGGCTTTCAAGCCTCGGTGCGCGCCACCGGAGGCCATCCAGTGGTCGCGGCTCATGCAAAAGCGGAGCGGCCCGATGTGCCGCACCTCCTTTTTTACGCCCATTACGATGTGCAGCCGCCAGATCCGCTCGATTTGTGGGAGAGCCCTCCCTTTGAGCCCCGCATCGAAGAGGCCGGAACAGGCAAGCGCATCGTCGCGCGCGGCGCGGCGGATGATAAGGGCCAGCTCATGACCTTCGTGGAGGCCTGCCGGGCTTTTATCGAAGCCGGCGGGCTGCCTTGCCACGTTAGCATCCTCATCGAGGGCGAGGAGGAGACGGGTTCGCCATCGCTCCCCGGCTTCATCGCCAAGAACAAGGACGAGCTGAGCGCGGACATGGCTCTCATTTGCGACACCAGCATGTGGGACCGCGAGACCCCCGCGATCACGGCGATGCTGCGCGGGCTCGTGCTCGAAGAGGTGATCATCTGCGGCCCTTCCCGTGATCTTCACTCAGGGATGTTCGGCGGCCCGGCGGTTAACCCGATCCACGTGCTTGCGCGGATCATCGCGGACTTGCATGACGAGGAGGGCAAGGTCACGCTTCCGGGTTTTTACGATGGCGTCAGCGAGCTTCCGGACGATATTGCCGACGGATGGCGCGCTTTGCGTTTTGATGAAACCGGCTTTCTTAGCCAAGCCGGTCTCTCGGCCTCTGCGGGCGAAAAAGGGCGCAGCGTTCTTGAGATGATCTGGTCGCGGCCAACATGCGATGTGAATGGGATTATCGGCGGCTATACCGGCCAGGGCTCTAAGACGGTGATCCCTGCCAAGGCCAGCGCGAAGTTCTCCTTCCGCCTCGTGGGGGCCCAAGACCCGCGCAAGATCGCCGGGAGCTTCCGTAGCTTCGTCAAAGAGCGCCTGCCCGCGGATTGCCGCGCCGAGTTCGTCTCCCACGGGGCTTCCGCCGCTGTTGAACTTCCCTTCAGCTCCGAGGCGCTCTCGCGCGCGCAGAGGGCCTTGCAAGCCGAATGGGGTAAAGAGCCGGTGCTAGCGGGCTGCGGCGGCTCGATTCCCGTTGCCGGGGTTTTCAAGCGCGATTTCGGCATGGACACGCTGATGATCGGCTTTGGGCTCGATGACGACCGGATCCATTCGCCGAACGAAAAATATGAGCTGAGCTCATTCCATAAAGGCGCACGCAGCTGGGCGCGGGTCCTGCACGCGCTAGCCCTTTAACCCCTGGGCTCCAAAGAGGCGCCAGCGCGCGGCTTTGACGTTGGCGATCTTCAGGCCGGCCATGAGCGTGGCGGCATAAATAAGCGCCCCTGCCGCCCCGACGAAAAGAAGCTCGGCCGCATCAGCCAGGCCGCCAAAAGACGCGGCAATGCGGTAGAAAGGCGCGGGCGCGAAGAGCGCAAAAACAGCCAGAATGAACGAGGCGGCCGTGACCGCGGTGGCGGTCTTCCACAAGAAGAGATCGATTTTCATCGCGCCCCGCCTCACCGCGAGATAGCACAAAATCGAGAGATTGACCCAAGCGCCTGCGGCGGTCGCAGCGGCAAGCCCCGGCGCGCCGAGAGGCCTGAAGAGCACAATCTTCAGCGCCACATTGACAGCCACCGCGAACAGCGCAACGAGCATCGGCGTTTTCGTATCGCCTTGGGCCTGAAAGCTTGCAACGGCGGCGCGAAGAAGAACGACGGCAACAAGGCCGAATCCATAGGCGGCGAGCACTGAGGCCGAGGCCTTTGCGGCCTCGGAAGTAAAGGCGCCGCGCAAGAACACCCCGCGCATGATCTCGTCCGGGATCATGATAAAGGCGATGAAGAAGGGAGCGATCAGGGCCAGAGAGAGTGCCATCGTGCGGTTTTGCGCGTGCAAAGCGGCGTTTGGCATCCTTGCCGCATAGAGCCTGCTCATCTCCGGCAGCAGCACGGTGCCTGCGGCAATCCCAATGACGCCAAGCGGCAACTGATAGATCCGGTCGGCGTAGTAAATCGCAGAAACGCTGCCAGTGGGCAGAAGTGAACCGATGATGGTATCGGCGAAGATCGCAATCTGCGTTCCCGCGGAGCCGATCACCGCTGGGCCAAGCGTGACGAAAAACTGCCTGATGTGTTTCCTCATCAGGGGCAGCGCAAAGACTTCGAAAATGCCCGTGCGATGAGCCGCTGCCGATGTGAGCGCGAGCTGCAGGATTCCGGAGATGGTCAATCCCCAGCTCGCCGCAAGTCCAGGATTGGGAAATAGAAAAGCAATGCCAAGAAAGAAAATCATCACCAAATTCATCAGCACCGGGGTAAATGCCGCGGCCGAGAAACGGCCATGTGCGTTCAAAGTGCCAGATTGCAGCGTGACAAGCGTGATTAACAGCAAATAAGGAAAAGTGATCCGCGTCAGGGTTATGGTAAGCGAGAATTTATCCGGATCGCGGCGAAATCCTGGAGCCAGGAGATCGATCAGCGCCGGCGTGAAGAAGAGGGCAAGGGCGAGAAGGAGAATTTGCGAGGCGAGAAGGCCAAGAAAAATTTGCCCCGAAAAGAGGCGCGCGCGGGCGAGTCCTTCCGTTTCGAGAACTCTGGCGTAAGCAGGAACATAAGCAGAGTTGAATGCACCCTCGCCGAAGATGGTGCGGAAATGATTGGGCAGGCGTTGAGCGACGACAAACGCATCGGCAATGAGGCCTGCGCCGAGGACGGCGCCAAGCAGAACGTCGCGGAAAAAGCCTGCCGCACGGGAGAGCAGAGTGAGGCCGCCAACCGAAACTAGGCTTTTGTACATAATCTTTGCTTAGCCGGGACGATCGCCGGCACTGGGCTCATCGTGCCCTGGGATGCCGATGCGCTCCTCGATAACGTAAAGCGGCCGGCGCTTCACCTCAGCGAAAATACGGCCGATATATTCGCCAATGATGCCGAGCGACAACAATTGAATACCGGCAAAGAAAGCAATCGAGACGATGAGCGAGGCGTAGCCTGGAACATCGACGCCTAGAATAAGCGTGCGGATCAAGAAGAAAGCTGCGAGAGCAAGTGCCCAGGCCGATGTGGCAAGGCCGACAAAGGTCCAAAGGCGCAAGGGCAGAGTCGAGAAGGACATCAGGCCATCGAGCGCGAGATGGGCAAGCTTGCGGTAGCTGAATTTGGTTTCGCCGTGAAGGCGCGGCGCGGCATCAAAGGGCACGCCAATCGATTTGAATCCAATCCAGGCATAAAGGCCTTTGGAAAAACGCGCATGTTCGCGCATGGCACGCAGCGCTCCGATCGCTTGTTTGTCGAGGAGCCGGAAATCTCCCGCCCCCTCGGGCAGATGCATTTCGCCGACGGATCCGAAGAGGCGGTAGAAATGTTGCGTCAACCAGCGCCGCAAGGCGCTGTCGTTCGCCCGGTCAATCCGCCGTGCATAAACATTCTTATACCCTTCGCGCCAGCGCGCGACGAAAGCCTCGATGAGCTCCGGCGGATGCTGCAGATCGGCATCGATGATGACCGTTGCAGCGCCTCGCGCGTGATCAATCCCAGCTGCGATCGCGATCTCCTTGCCGAAATTCCGGCTGAGCGAAAGCGCGCGAATGCGGCAATCAATGCGGTGGATCTCACGCAGCCGCTCAAGCGTTCCGTCAGCCGAACCATCGTCGACGAAGACGATCTCAAACGAGGCCGCGCACCGCTCCAGCACAGGCACGAGCCTCTTGAGCAAAGCATCGATATTTTTGACTTCGTTGTGAACAGGCGCGACGACAGAAAGCTCGATCTGTTCTTTGCCCGCCTGCAAAGCGGCCGATTCGCCCATTAGCCCTTCGCTTACATGCCCCAAAGGAGTCTTCCTCATTGGCAGGCCAAGTTGAATGCTGCCTGAACGAAACCGTCCTATCAGGAACCCGGAGCTTGTAAAATATCTGCAACCCCAGCCTTGAGCTGACGAGCGAAAATGGTCCTTGTGGCCAAGTTAAGCGGGGTGTTTAAGAGAGGCTCTAGGCCCCTGAGGACCACGCGCTCGCCAAATGCCGACCCCGGGCGCTGCGGGAGGGAGACACGATGTGGACATCGTTTAGAGCATACTTCGACCAAAATCCCAACTTCCTGCAATTCGTCAGCACCGTAGTGATTGGCGCGATCGCCTATATCGCCTGGTTCTTCTGGCTCAGGGAGCGGCCTCCGTCGAAATAGCCTCCATTTGCTAGGACTTGCCTAGTTCGATGGACCGGAAAGAACAAAGCTTCTCCTTCTGTCTTTGCGCAGACGATTTCGCCCTCTCGCCTGGCGTGAGCCGCGGCATCATCGAAGCGTTCGATGCGGGGCGGCTTAGCGCAACGAGCGCCATGACCAGCCGGCCCTCATGGCCGCCGGCCGCCAAGGAGCTGCGGCTTTATCGAGATAAAGCCGACATCGGCCTTCACCTTAACCTCACACTGGGTCAGCCTCTCGGGCCAATGCCCCGCGTCGCCCCTTCGGGGCGCTTTCCTGAAATCGCCAAGATAGCCAAGGGCGGGCTTTTGGGGGCGCTGCCGCGAGCCGAAATCCGGCAAGAAATCTCCCGCCAAATCGCTTCCTTTTGCCAGCACTCCGGCGCACTGCCCGCCTTTGTCGATGGCCATCAGCACGTGCATCTCGTGCCCCAGATCCGCGAAGAGGTCCTCGATTGCCTTGAAGAACAAGGTCTTTCTGGCAAGATCTGGCTGCGCGACAGTGCCGACCATCTTTTTCGCATCATTCGCCGCGGCCGGCGCGATCTTGCAAAAGCCTTAAGTGTCGCATGGCTTGGAAGGGGATTTGCCCGCGCGGCTGCGGCGCGCGGTTTTCTCACCAATGAGGGATTTGCCGGTTTCTCGGCTTTCGACCCCGGCCGAGACTACCGGCTCGATTTCGAACGCTACCTGCGCGCGCCCGGAAAGCGCCACCTCGTCATGTGCCATCCCGGCTATTGCGACGAGGAGCTTGCCGCGGCTGATCCCGTCACCTTTAGCCGCGAGCGCGAGCTTGCCTTTCTCCTCTCCCCGGCATTTCTCGAAATGCTCTGCCGCGCCGGGGCGAGGCTCGTCCGGATTTCGGACTTCCTTTCGCGCCCCGCATGATCCGGCGCGCTTATGCTCCTTAGCGAACCTCGCCTGGATGCCCCTCCCGCCACTCCAAGGGCACTACTTTGCCCTGAAGCATTGTAAGGGCAAGGCGGCCGTGCTTGAGCTCGAGGGCCATGGCGCCGAAGAGCTCGCGGCGCCAGCCGGTCAAGGCGGGCACGTCGGCGTTGTCGTCGGCGGCGATCGCTTCGAGATCCTCCGCCGTTGCGATCATCTTGGCGGCAACTCCGTGGCTCTCGCTCACATGGCGCAGCAGGACGCGCAGCAACTCCACTGTCGCACCATTGCCGCCATTGCGGCGGTCACGCTCGATCTTGGGCAGCGTTTTCGGATCGCGTGCAAGCCCGCGCGCGGCTGCCGCCAGGATTCCAGCGGCCGCGCGAGAGCGCTCCATCCCTTTCGGGAAGGCGCGCAGATTGGCGAGGTCCTCGACTGTCCTGGGCGCGGCGAGCGCGAGCTCGACCAGTGCATCGTCCTTTAGGACCCGCGAGCGTGGCACGTCGCGGGCTTGCGCCTCGGCCTCACGCCAAGCCGCAAGTTCCATCAGGACGGCAAGATCGCGCGGCTTGCGCACCCGGTGGCGCAGCCGTTCCCACGCATTCTCCGGGTGCTGCTCATAGGTCGACGGCGAGGATAGCAGCTCCATCTCTCCGGCAAGCCAGCCGTGCCTGCCGGTTTTGTCGAGCTCGGCGCGCAAGAATAGATAGATGTCCCGTAGATAAGTCACGTCGGCAAGGGCATACTCGGCCTGGGCCGGAAGAAGGGGCCTTCGCGACCAATCCGTAAACCGGGAGGATTTGTCGAGCGTGACCTTCGCGATGGTCTTCACAAGATCGCCGTAAGAAACCTGATCGCCAAAGCCGCACACCATCGCCGCGACCTGCGTGTCGAATAGAGGCGCGGGGATCAGCTTGGCGAGATTCCAAATGATCTCAAGGTCTTGCCTGGCAGCATGAAAGACCTTGACGGGGCCGCGGTTTGCCATCAGCTCGAAGAAGGGGGCGAGATCGAGGCCATCCGCGAGCGCATCGACAACTGCGGCCTCGCTTGGCGAGGCAATCTGGACCAGGCACAAGCGCGGCCAGAATGTGGATTCGCGCAAAAATTCCGTATCAACTGTGACGAAAGGTTCACTCGAAAAGCGGCGGCAGATGATGTCAAGCTCGCCGGTGGTGGTAATAAGATCCATGCTCGCTCAATAAGGCAAAGGCCGCTCGTTCGCCAGCATCTCGTGCGCCGCTCCAAAGAGCCCGTCCAGCAGGGCCGTCTTGACAGACGGCTCCTAGCATGCGCCTTTCCCGAGAAATTGCGCTGGTTTCCGGCCGCTTCCAGATTCCTTTCCCTAGTCTGTGATCGTCCATGCACCGCTATCGAACGATGACCTGCGGCGGCCTCCGCGAGACGAACGCCGGCCAATTTATCCGCCTGTCTGGCTGGTGCCACCGGATTCGCGACCACGGCGGGGTTCTGTTCATCGATCTGCGTGACCACTACGGCATCACGCAATGCGTGGTTGATCCCGATTCGCCTGCCTTCCCCCAGGCCGAGAAGCTCCGCTCGGAGTGGGTCGTGCGAATCGATGGCACAATCCGCCGCCGCCCGCCAGGCACCGAGAATCCGGCCATGCCGACCGGCTTCGCCGAGGTCTATGTCTCGGAGATCGAGGTCCTGGGACCTGCCGCCGAGCTCCCGCTGCCAGTTTTCGGCGAGCAAGACTACCCGGAGGAAATAAGGCTGCGCTACCGCTTCCTCGACCTGCGCCGCGAGCGGCTGCACAAGAATATGATGTTGCGCGGCCAAATCATCGAGTCCTTGCGCAGGCGCATGAAGGAGCAAGGATTTTTCGAATTCCAGACCCCAATCCTGACGGCCTCGAGCCCGGAAGGGGCGCGCGATTTTCTCGTCCCCGCGCGCCTCCATCCGGGAAAATTCTATGCTCTTCCGCAAGCGCCGCAGCAGTTCAAGCAGCTCATCATGGCCGCGGGTTTTGACCGCTATTTCCAGATCGCGCCCTGCTTTCGCGACGAGGACGCGCGGGCGGACAGGAGCCCCGGCGAGTTCTACCAGCTCGACATCGAGATGAGCTTCGTCACCCAAGAGGATGTCTTTGCGGCGGTCGAGCCGGTGCTGCGCGGCGTCTTCGAGGAATTTGGTCAGGGCAAGCCGGTCGCGCAAAAATTTCCGCGCATCCCCTATAGCGAGGCTTTGCTCAAATATGGCGTGGATAAGCCCGATCTGCGCAACCCGCTCGTCATCGCCGATGTGACGCAAGAGTTTGCGCGCGAGGACGTAGAGTTCAAAGCATTCAAGAATGTCATCAAATCCGGAGGCGTGGTGCGGGCGATTCCTGCGCCGGGGGCGGCGAGCCAGCCGCGCTCCTTTTTCGACAAGCTCAATGAATGGGCAAAGGCCGAAGGCGCGCCGGGGCTTGGGTATATTGTTTTTGAAGACTTTCCCTCAGGTACAGTGGTTTCGGACCGTCCGGTATCAGTATCAGACCTAATTGGCGCACTTCACGCGCGTGCCGATCGACCGCTTTACGGCAAGGGGCCAATCGCCAAATTTATCTCGCCCGAGGCGCAGCTCCTCATTGCTCAAAAAGCCGGGATCAAATCGGGAGACGCGATCTTCTTCGCCTGCGACCAAGAAGCCAAGGCGGCTAAGCTCGCGGGCGCCGCGCGCCTCAAAATCGGCAATGAACTGGGACTGACGAAAAAGGATGTCTTCGAGTTCGTCTGGATCGTCCATTTTCCGATGTATGAGTGGAACGAGGAGGAGAAGAAGATCGACTTCTCGCACAATCCCTTTTCGATGCCGGACTATGATGACGATGCTTTTCTCGCGCTCGATCCCGCGGACACGCAGACCATTCTCGCTATCAAGGCCATTCAGTATGACATCGTCTGCAATGGCGTTGAGCTCTCCTCGGGTGCAATTCGAAATCACCGGCCCGACATCATGAAGAAGGCTTTTTTGCTCGCTGGCTACGGCGAAGAGGCGCTGCTTGAAAAATTTGGCGGCCTTTATAGGGCATTCCAATATGGCGCTCCTCCGCATGGGGGAATCGCGCCGGGCCTCGACCGGATTGTCATGCTGCTGGCCGGTGAGGAAAATTTACGCGAAGTCGTCCTCTTCCCGATGAACCAGCGCGCGGAGGACCTGCTGATGGGCGCCCCGTCCAAAGTCAGTCCCAAGCAGCTGCGCGAGCTCCACATCAGGGTCGATTTGCCGGACGAGAAGAGCTGACGCCCTTTGCCGCGCGTCTCGAGCGGTCCTGCCGAATTCCTGAAAGTCTGCCCTCCGCTAAGAATTGACGTGCCGCGCAGAGCGAAAAGCAACCGTGCGGTCCCATGATCCTGGGCCGGGCACGGCCGATCTGGGGCTGCACCAAGAATCAGGGCCGCTCCCTTGCTAAGGGAAATCAGCAGGACAAGAGGAAGGTTAGGCCATGGGCTTACCTTTGCAAGAGGCAGCCGAGGAGCGCCGCTCCCGCACGCGCCGACGCGTGTTCAAGACTGCAAAAATCGCACTGCAGAACCATTGCAGCGCGATCGATTGCACCGTGCGCGACCTCTCGGAGGGCGGCGCTTGCCTCAAGATCGAGAGTTCGTTCGGAATACCGGAAAGGTTCGATCTTGTGCTTGACTCAGGCATTGTCCGCAACTGCCGGATCGCATGGCGCAAGGCCACCCAGATTGGCGTAGAATTCATCTAAACGGCGGTGGCCGGAGGCAGCTGGAAGGAACTGCAGTTTCCATGCAAAGCCGCCTGCGGATGTGAATCGCTTTTAATGATGCGGGATTCGCAAGCCTGTCCGCGGGATGACGGCAGCGGCTCCGATCGAACAATACGATTACCGGTAACCAAAGGCCTTTGTCACACACCGCGGCGCGTTAATTGCCCGTGCATAGAGTCCTCTTTGCCCTGAATTAGGTCTCAATCATAAAACTTGCTTATTCCGGCTCAATAAAGCGCAACCCTCTTCTGACATCCTCCGCAGGAAGTTGCCGAAGAGGGCGAGTGATGTTCGAGGCAGGCTCCCAGGCTGAGACAATAGAGGCGGCGAGATCCGGATCTGAGCTCAGCTCACCGGACGGCGTTCTGGTCCCAGCCGCTCAGCTCTTCCGCTCGCTTGCGCCGCAGGCCCTGCGCGCGCAATGGCAAGCTGCCGCGGGCTTGCAGAAGAATCTTCCGCCTTTCGATGAGCTTTCTCTCGACGGCCGCGGCGGGCTGGGAGAAAACGTTGCGCTGATTGGGTCGAGCGGCGACAGCGAACCCGTCATCTTGAGGGCCGGAAAAGGGTTCGAATCCTGGCTCGGCAGGCCAGCAAATGGACTGGCGGTATCGGCGCTTTCGATCGACAGGAAGCGGGCGCTGCAAGAACTCTACGACGAGGCGGCGGCGCAGAACAGCCCGGTTCAATCGGTCGCCTATGGCGTGGTCGATGGGCTCGTTTGTGTTTACGATCTCGTTGCTCTTCCCCTTTCGAGCACGCCGCAAACGCGCCGCTGCATGGTCTATATCCAAGAGCGGCAGCAAAGTTTCAGCCTTGTTGAAACCATCTTTCAAGCAACGGACGACGGGCTGCTGGCGCTGGCTGTGATCCGCGATCATGCAGGCGTCCCCAGCGATTTTGTGATCGCCGCTCTCAATCAGGGCGCGGCCCGGATCATGCAAGGAACCGTCGAAAGTCTGCGCGGGCAGCGCCTCTCGGACATGTCCAAAGCCCTTCAATCCGAATCCATATTTGCGCGCATTCTCTCCATCTTCACTCGTGGAGGAAGAGAGCGCTTCGAGCTTGAGTGTCCCTTGGATCATATGAAGCACTTGAGGGTCGGCGTCGTGGCGATGGGGGATCTTGTCGCGATTACCCTGACCGACATCAGCGCCATCAAGGCGCAGGAGAACTCTTTCAGACTGCTCTTCGATTCAAATCCCGTCCCGATGTGGGTGCACTGCACCAAGACCCTCAGGTTTCTCGCGGTGAACGATGCGGCACTCGCACTTTACGGCTACTCGCGCAATGTTTTTCTCTCCATGACCTTGCTTGACATTGTGCCGCCCGGCCGGCGTGACGCCGTAAAAGAATCAATTCTAAACCATGAGAAGGCACAGGGTGAATTCGGCCGGCCGTCTCGCTATCTGACGGCGGACGGGAGCTTGATCGACGTGCTAACTTCTTCGCGGCCGATCTCTTTTCAGGGCCGGCTGGCACAGCTCGCCGCTACAATGGATGTTACCGAGAAGTGCCGGGCAGAGGCGCGTATCATCTACATGGCGCGCCATGATGCGCTCACGGGCCTTGCCAACCGGACGCTCTTTCACGAGCGCCTCGAGGAGGCGATCGGCCGCGTGCGCCGCGGCAGAGCGATGATCGCGATCCACTGTCTCGACCTCGACCGGTTCAAAGAGGTCAACGATACGCTTGGCCATCCGGCTGGAGACAAGCTTCTCGTCGCGGCTGCCAGCCGGCTCCGCTCTTGCGTGCGGGAGAGCGAGGTCGTCGCCCGCCTTGGCGGCGATGAATTCGCCATACTGCAGTTGGGCCTCAAGGGCCCGCATGAAGCGAGCGCCCTTGCCGAGCGCATCGAGAAGGTTATGAGCGAGCCCTATGAAATCGATGGCCGGGAGATTTTGACCGGCGCAAGCGCCGGTGTCGCACTTGCTCCGGCCGACGGGGAATCGGCCGACCAGCTCCTCAAGAACGCCGATATGGCGCTCTACCAAGCCAAGGAAAGCGGCCGCAACACCTTCCGCTTCTTTGAACCAAGCATGGATGCCCGCCTCAGGGCCAGGCAAAGGCTTGAGCGCGATCTGCGCAACGCGCTTCATAACGGGGAATTCGAGCTTTTTTACCAGCCCCTCGTCAGTTTTAAGACGGGAGCGATTTCGGGATTTGAGGCTTTACTGCGCTGGCGCAGCCCCGAGCGCGGGCTCGTCTCGCCTGCCGAATTCATCCCTCTCGCCGAGGAAACTGGCCTTATCGTGCCGCTGGGCGAGTGGGTCTTGCGGCAGGCCTGCGCTGAGGCGGTGAAATGGCCGGGAGATCTGAGAATCGCAGTCAATCTTTCGCCGGTGCAATTTAAAAAGGGCAACTTGCCTCAGGTCGTTTGCTCGACGCTTGCTTCCGCGGGCCTGCTTCCCGAGCGCCTTGAGCTTGAGATCACCGAGTCCGTCCTCCTCGAGGAGAGCAAATCCAATCTTGCGACTTTGCGCCATTTGCGCGCGCTTGGGGTTGCCATTTCGATGGATGACTTTGGCACTGGATATTCATCCCTAAGCTATCTGCGCTCCTTTCCCTTCGATAAGATCAAGATCGATCGCTCTTTTGTGGCGGGTCTGACCGAGAACGGTGAATGCAAGGCGATTGTGCGGGCGATCACGAGGCTTGCGCTCAATCTCGGCATTCCAACGCTTGCCGAGGGCGTCGAGACCGAGGCGCAACGTGAGCTCTTGCGGCACGAGGGCTGCGCGGAAATGCAGGGCTATGTCTTCTGTAAACCCGTTCCCTCTTGCGAACTCCCGGGACTTCTGGCGGAGCACTTTTTGCCGGCAGGGCCGGGAGACTATCAGCTCAGCGCATAAAAGAGCTGCTGGGCGGCCGGTTGGGCGCGCAGACCCATTCATGGCGGGTTCAGTCCGTGCGCGCTACCCGGGTATGTAAGGCAGGTTCTTAATTGGCGCTAGAACTGCAACCCTGCTTCAAGGAGGATTGAGATGCGCAGCAGGTTGAAGAAAGCCGGAGTTTTTGGTCTTGCCGCTTTAACGATTGCGGCGAGCACTGCCGCCAGCGTCACCCCCGCAGCAGCGCAGAGGTGGCACCGCCACGGTTATTGGGGGCCCGGCTGGGGATGGCACCGCGGCTATGATTGGGGCGGCGCCGTTGCGGCTGGTGTGCTTGGCGGATTGGCTCTCGGAGCACTCGCGGGCTCCGCCTATGCCTATCCATACTCCTACGGCGGTTGCTATTGGCAAAGCCAGCCCGCCTACGATGCCTGGGGCAATTTCATGGGCTATCACCCGGTCGAGGTGTGCTACTAGCCCTTGCGGACGCGTCCTGGCCGGGAGCCCGGCCAGGCACCTTAACTTTTTTTCAAACGTTTTTTTTGATGCCGCGCAACCTTTTCGGGCGGGCGGTGTTGTAGTATGCCAACGACAGCGCTGCTATTTCGCCACGCATCGGCCGCTTTTTGGCCATTTGGCGCGGGAGAGGAGGGCATCATGAGCTGGCCGCGTGAGATCCTCGGACGACAGGCGCTCAAATATGCCATGGCTGGCATTGCCGCCACCTGTCTCGGAGCCGCCGTCATTGCGGCACCCATGGCGGCCTTGCCAAAAGCCAAATATGCGAGCCCGGCCCGGCAGATGACCGAGGCGAAAGCCTACGCCGCCCTTGGCAAGGGTCCAGCCTTTCAACTGCAGCGCGCTGAGCCCGGAGAGGACGAGGACTGCGTCAAGGTTACGCGGATCGTCGGCCCTGATGGACGGATTTATGTGACCCGCGGCCTGGTCTGTCAGGAGTAGGGGAGTAGGGGCAGAGCTCCTCCGGAATCGCCGCGCTCCGGCCTGAGCGGGGCGGCTGCTTACGCACACTCCTCTCGGCCGCTTCAATTCAAAACACAAGCCTTCACCCACCAAGAGGGGTGCGCGCGCAAAATCGTCTTCCTTGCCCGCAGGGCAGAGCGGCAGTTCTTGAACAAGCCAAAGCACGTGGCTCCCGAACCTGACATGCGCGCGAGCCGGCAGCCAGGAGCGGCAGACAGGACAGCAAGCACGCTGCCAATGATTGGGGCGAGGAAGCAAGCCGCAGCTTCCATATCGTTGCGGCCTTTGCGGAGCGCGGCGAGCAGAGCGTCGGGAGCCGGATCTTGATCGATCTTGGGATGCCCGCCAAAGCCCGTTTTGCTTTCTGGCGGGATTTTCATCGCCGAGAAAACGTCCCTTGTCGCGAGCCGCTCGCCGGGATTGACCAAAAGGCAAACGAGCGGCGGCAGGTTAAGAGGCGGCCCAAGCACTTCGCCCAAGCCGCGCATCATTCTCGCGCGGCCTGAAAGGCATACGGGGACATCAGCTCCCGTCGCTTGGGCAGCGCCGAAAAGCATGGAATGATCAAGCGGAATCCCATTGGCGCGGGCCAGAAGGCGCAGCGCCGCCCCGGCGTCGGACGATCCGCCGCCAAGCCCCGCCGCGACGGGCAGGCGCTTCGTGAGATGAAAAGCGCCGAGCTTTGCGCCGGGGAATCGTCCAGCGAAATTGCGCGCCGCGCGCAAGACCAGATTATCGTCAACGCCGCCAGCGTGAGCCGCGCCTGGGCCATTGACTGCCAACGCGAGTTCCCGGTTCGCCGCCAAGGTGAGCGTATCGCCGCTTCGCGAGAAAGCCACGAGGCTTTCGAGCAAGTGCCAGCCATCGGCGCGGCGGCCGGTGACATGAAGGGTGAGATTGATCTTGGCAGGGGCGCGCTCGGTGAGACTGGACAAGGGGATAACAGCCGCTGCCGAAGGGGATATTAGGGCAGGCGCGCGGCAGTTAATTCTAGCGCCCCCGGCTGAGAATGTGCCGCGATCTTGACCCCGTTAAAAGACGCGCAGCAAACGGAAACAGCACGCCTGCGCATGCAGTCTCAACCCCCGTCTCTCTTGCTGGAGTCCGCCTGCGCGGCGGCAGGCTTTGGCTCCTCGTCGAGTCCATGCTCGATCTTGTGTAAAATCCTTTCCTTGTCCTCGGGCTCGGGGCCAAGGTCGCGCGCGTGGTTCCACTGGAAGTGCGCCTCAAGCTTACGCCCCGTCCGCCAATAGGCATCGCCCAGATGATCATTGATCACGGGGTCTGAGGGCTTAAGGTCAATGGCCCGCTCGAGCTGCTTCACCGCCTCATCATTGTGCCCGAGTTTGTAATGCGCCCATCCAAGGCTGTCGACGATGTAACCATCGGTTGGGCGCAGCTCGACCGCCCGCTGGAGCATATTGAAGGCCTCATCGAGGTTCATTCCTTGGTCGACCCAGCTATAGCCAAGGTAGTTCAAGACGAGCGGCTGATCGGGATAGAGGGCCAGCGCCTGCACAAGATCGGCTTCCGCTTCCGGCCACTTCTTCAGGCGCTCGTAAGAAATGCCCCGGAAATAATAGAGCGGCCAGCTTGCCTTCTCGGGCGCGTTCTTCTTTGCGAGAGCCCGCGAATAGGTTTCGATTGCCTCCGCATATTGCTTATGCGCGCGCTGCAAATTGCCAAGGGCCGAGAGCGCATCCTCATTGCTTGGATTGTCTTCGACGATCCGCTTAAGGTACTTGGTGGCTTCCTCCTGACGGCCCACTGCCTCAAGAATCTGAGCCGTCTGAATCTCGGCGGTCGTGCGCAGCGGGTCGCCTTCCGGAACCATCCGGTAGACGTCGATGGCCTGCTCGTTTTGTTTAATGCGCTCATAAAGATCGCCCAGGGTGATAATCGCAAGGCTATTTTGCGGCGCAAGGTAGAGAGCGAGCCGCAGATAGACCATAGCCGCAAGCTCGTCCCCCTGCTGCCCGCCCGCCGCGCCGAGGCCGTAGAGCACCTCGGCGGCACCCTGCACCGCATTGGCGACCAAAGGTTCGAGGGGCTTGCCTGCATTTAGGGTTGCGAGAGCGGCCATCACCAACGGATGATTGGGAAGTACCTGATCGAATGCCTCATAAGCGCGCACGGCATCGGTGCGATCGCCGTGGCGGGCCATGAATCTCGCATAGGCATCAGCCAAACGAAGCGTATTCTTGTCCGCGTTGTACGCCGCCTTAATACGCCGCAGCGCTTCTTGGCGATCGTTGGCGGCATCGGCTATCAGAGCGGCATGGAAATCGCGAAACACGCGGAAGTTATCGCCGCGGAGCTTATCGACAAGGGCGATTGCACGGCGCGTCTCATGGCTGCCGGCATAAGTCCATGCCGCTAAGAGTGTTGCGGTGATATCATGCTGCTGCCCGTTGCCGCCCGCCATGAAATGGGCGCGCGCCGCAGCGAACTGCCCGCCCTTGACCGCCTTAGCTCCGAGGACGAGGTGAGCCAGATTGTCCTTCGGATCGTAAATGAGCAGCCGGTTTGCGAGAGCGATTGCATCGTTCATATTGCCGTTTGCGACTGCTGCAACAAAAGCACGCTCGACAAGCCCGGGATTGCGCGGGTCATAACGCAGCGCTTCGCGGAAGAAGGTGGCCGCAGCCACCGTGTCGCGTTCGGCCCCGGCAACAAAGGCGGCAAGATAGTTTCCAGAAGGACTGCCGCCGACCTCGAAGGGCGCAGGAATTGCGACATTATCGCGCACCCTCGCATTTAAGGCCGAGGGCAGCAGAGTGAACGCCAGGATACCTGCCGCGCCAATGTGCCAAATCCGGCGCAACGCGCCTGAGGTCCGGGTCGGCTTCGATGAAACTGGCATCTTCTGTTCTTTCCCTCGCGAGGCGTTATTCGAACTTGCGCGCGGGCGACCCGGCAGCGGCGGACGAGGCCCGCTCCAGCCGGAGAAGTTGCGCTCTTTTTTTGCGGCTGCCGCGTCTTGTCAAGGCAGATTTCGTGCAGGGCTGCGGCGGGCCGGAGGCTTTTGTGGGCACCCTATTGTCAACTCTGCCCAGGCCTTAGCTTATAAAAAATATGATGCCCAATCACATCCCTTTTTTCAAGCCTTCCCGCCTAGCCTGGCCGGACGTAAGGCGTGAAAATGCGTTGAGCCCCCCACCTCCGAAAGGTAGGTGGTGCCACTGGCAACCCCAGTGGGGATCCGCACGGCGCGGAGCCACGCCTCGGGCTCGGTCACCAGCATGGGCCCATTGCTGGCATAGGAAAACTGACAGACTCCGTAATGCTGCCGATTCTGATCCTCTGGCGCCGAAAAGCTGCTCGGGGCGAGTTTTCGCGGTGGCCGAAAACCATCTCCTCGGCCCAGGCGGATAAGATTATAATGGGTGCGAAGCTTGGAATCGAGCTCTGGGCGCAGGCCGGCTAAGGGATCGCCCTTGTGGCTGCGATCGACCTGCGGGAAGACGCTGGCATTGCGCTTTAGATGTGCGCGCGGCTCGATCTCGTCCGGAACGCGCTTAAACTCTTCCACGCCGCCGATCGAGAGACTAACCGCATGAATGAGTTGGCGTGCTTCTGCTGGCATGGAGACAAACTCCGCGCCCGGTGGCGCATTGGCCGGGTTGAGGTCATGGGGCGGAGCTGCTCTCAGCGGCAATGGGACGACGGAGAGGCCCGGCAAGAAGTCCTCTCCAGCGCCAGCGCTGATTGAGACAATAAGCGCCATGCCAAGGCACCAGGGCGCGAGAATGCCAATCGTCCATCCAGCTCGCGAATAGCCCATCTGCTGCCCCCGGTCAGGCGCTCTGATTCCTGCCTTGGGTTCACTTTATTGCGAGATAGGCTTGAAATCGGGTTACCGCCGGAGGTGCATTGGCGTGTCAGAATGAGCCACAGGGCGCGCCGGGCCAGACTCGCGTCTCAGCCCGGAGAGATGCGGTTGCTCAGCATTGCTTTGCAGTTTCGTCCGCGCCCTTGGGCTAGGTCTCGGTTAGGCCCGCGGGGCAAGCGACCCCGGTCCCGCCAAGCCCGCAATACCCCTGCGGATTCTTGGCAAGGTACTGCTGATGATAGGCTTCCGCGTAGTAAAATTCGGCCGGGCCGGCGATCTCGGTCGTGACCGGCCCGAAGCCGCGCGCCCTTAAGGCCTTGGCAAAGGCCGTTCTGCTTGCTTCGGCGGCCGCACGCTGAGCCTCATTGGCAGCAAAGATCGCAGACCGGTATTGCGTCCCAGCATCGTTTCCCTGGCGCATCCCTTGCGTGGGATCGTGGTTCTCCCAGAACGTCTTCAAAAGCCTTTCGTAGGAAATCTTGGCCGGATCGAACGCGACGAGGACCGTCTCGGCGTGGCCGGTTGCTCCCGAACAGACTTCCTCGTATGTAGGGTTCGGCGTGAAGCCCCCGGCGTAGCCCGCGGCCGTCACATAGATGCCTTCGCCCAGCTCCCAGAACTTGCGCTCGGCGCCCCAAAAGCAGCCCATGGCGAAGAGGGCCGTTTCAATCCCTGGCGGGAACGGAGGCTTGAGCGGATGGCCAAAGACATAGTGGGTCTGTGCGGTTGGAAGAGCTTGCGCCCGCCCGGGGAGCGATTCCCCGGGCAGAGGGAGGTTAAGAGACTTGCGGAGCCAAACCATCGCACCCCCTCCGTGCAGAGCGAATGAACGGACTCAAAGTAGGTTTAGCGGCTCGAAAAACCAAATTTGGGCGCAGGCTTCCTCCCCAGCCTCATCGCAACAAATCCGGCCGCGGAAAGGCTGACGCAGGCCGGCAAGCGCAGAATGCCCTGCAGGAAAGTCTCCCAAAGAAAGGGCCGCTCATGCCCGTGAAGAAAGGCTTCGAGCCTGGGCACGGCCGCCGGTGCAAGACCAGAGATCATCCCCCTGAGCGGGGTCACGCGGATCTCCCCGCTGATCACCGAATGCGAGACATCCATGGCAAACTCCGCGAAGGCGGCGGCGAGCAAAACAAGACCCAAAATCCGGAAGCACGCCCTCAACTTTGCTCTCTTTCGCCCTGCCTGAATATTCCGGCCTCGATTTGGCTTGCGGTGAGGAGCTCGGAGGCGGTGCTCGCTGTCCAATTCCTCCCAAACATTGCCTTTGGCAGGGCCAGCACCTATATACCCATCCGATTTTCCCGAAAGTGTTGTATGCGCCTTAGCCGCCGTCCGCAAGGTCCGCGGAGGCGTCCGGGCCGGGCGCAAAGGAGACAAGAACGCAATGAGCAATGCGCCGTTGATGCCCAAGGCCACCGCCGTTTGGCTGATCGAGAATACCTCGCTCACATTTGAGCAGATCGCGGCCTTTTGCAAATTGCATCCCCTCGAGGTGAAGGGGATTGCCGACGGCGAGGTTGCGGCAGGCATCAAAGGCCACGATCCGGTGACATCCGGTCAGCTAACGCGGGAAGAAATCGCGGCAGCCGAGGCGGACCCGGGCCGCCAGCTGCACCTGTCTACGCCGAAAGTCAGACTGCCGGAAGCCCCGCGCAAGCGCGGCGCGCGCTACACGCCTCTGTCGCGCCGCCAGGACCGGCCGAACGCCATCCAGTGGCTCATTCGCAATCACCCGGAGTTGAAGGACGCACAGATCATGCGCCTTGTGGGCACGACCAAGTCGACGGTGCAAGCGGTTCGTGACCGGACGCATTGGAATTCGGCAAACCTTAGCCCCGTCGATCCGGTGACTCTCGGCCTTTGCTCGCAAATCGAGCTTGATTTCGAGGTCAACCGTGCCGCTAAGGACCGGCGGCACCCCGAGGAGGAACACGGGCGGACTCTGTTGCCAAGCGAGATCACGACCTCCGCCGGGCAAGCCAGAGAGTCCGCCGCCGGACCGGCGCAGGGCCGGGAGGAAGACGGAGCCGGGCTCGATGCCGAGTCGGTCTTTGCCAAGCTCAAGGATCTGAAGATCAAGGAATAGTCTCGCGGGGCCGCGGGGCGGATCCCAAGCCCGGCCAGGACTTGCTCCGGGCCTTGCGGGGCGGGCGCGGGATGGTGAAGAAAAATCCGCTCCTTCGCCCGGCTTCGACCTGACCGAAAGCCCCCAGCCGTGCCGGTCGGCGATCGACTTGCATATGGCAAGCTCGATTCCTGTTCCGGGATATTCTGCGCCCTTGGGGAGGCCCTTAAAGGGCTCGAAAACCGTTTGTGCGAATTCCTGCCCAAAGCCGATTCCGCCGTCAATGATCGCGAGCGTGAGCGGCTGGCTTGGCAAATCTACGGCTTTGATCTCGATTTCCGGAGGCTTGCCGGGCTTGCGGTATTTTAGCGCGTTGGAGAGGACATTCAAAAGCAAGCAGGCGAACTGAGAGCAGTCCGCTTGGATCTTGAGGCGCAGGCAGCGCCATCCTTACCTCGGCTTTGGTCTCCCTGACAGCCTCCGCCAATTCGGCAAGCGCCGAGTCGATTTCTGCTCGCAGATCCAGGAGCTCATGCTGCTCCCCCAAAATGGTCGAGGAGCAAGTCAAAATATGATCGACGAGCTTTCGCGTGCTCGCGGCACAGCTGCGGATCGCGTTTTTGGCATAGTCGGCATCGTTCTCAAGCAGCTCCGAAAACGCTTCAATCTTGCGTAGCGGCTCCTGGACGTCGAGCACCTAAACAAATTGGGCGAGGCGTTCCGGGCTTGAAGCGCTCGCGAGTTAATTTTCGAGCAACTGCTTGAGATTCTCAACGGTGCGCTGCGCTCCCTCCTGAACCGCGGCGCGGAAGAGCCTGCCGGAAGGCCGCATGAAGAGCCGGCGCTCTTCGAGGCCGAAACTGCACTCGACAGAGGTCAAGGCAGCGGTGTGCTGTTCGAATTTGTAGAAGGATTCGAAGGGCTCCGAGATCCCTTTGAGGCCGAGGAGCTTTGCCGGCCCGAACTCGGCAATTTCGAAGACCGACTCGCTGCGAATGCCGCGATCAAGCGTGACCTGCCGCGCGGCAGCACTGGCGCGGACAGGTCCTTACCCAAGGGAAAGCCCATCTTTGCCCCGGGAAGGCAAAAGGGTCCGGACGGAATTTATTGTGAGCCCGGCCGAGGATTAATCGACCTTTTATGCGAATCAGGCACTCCGGATTTCGTCCATGCGAACCCGGAGAACGGCCATGAAAAATGTCAACGGATGCCGCGCCTGCGCATGGACCTTATGCGTTTGGTTCTGCAGCGGAATTAGCCAAACTGCCGGGGCAGCCGACCTCCCGCCCTGGGGCCTGACCGCGCCGCCCGCGGCCTTGGCCTATGGCGCGGGCGTGTTTGACCCTTGGTTCGATCCCCGCTGCCGCATCGTGCCCCAGCCTGAAGCAAATCTCTACGGAGATACGGCGCGCTTCCGCCCGACGGCGGTGTGCCAATCGCGCGGCCTCTATGTGGATTCGGTGGTCGTCCCCTGAAGAGCGTCCGCGTGCTTGCCACGCTATGAGAATCGCGGACCCCGGCGCGCCTCGCTCAGCGCGCGCGAAAGGCGGACCGCGAGATCGGCTTTGGCTTGCGGCCCCAAGAAGGCGGCGAATTCAACAGCCCTTCCGCTTGAGACAAGAGCGAGGCGCTGGATTCCGAATTCCTCGTGCCTCTCTTGCTCGAGCCGGACAAAGCTCGGGTTGAATGAAAATTCCGCCTTTTCCCCGCGCGCGCTCACTTTTGCGAGATGGAGCTCGAAAAACGTAAGCTCTAAGTCTTCATAAGCCTCTGCGGCGCGAGAATTGGCGCGGAAGGCGAGGGAGAGAATCAATACGGCTGCCCCAAGCGATCCCGCAACGGGCCAAACGCCTAGAAAAACGAGCGGCAAACACCACAAAAGACTCAGCGCTGCAAAAACCGTGATCACCAGGCGGACGCCCTGCGGAGAAAGAGACCGGTGAGGCTTCAGCCGCGCCGAAAAAAGAGGCACATTATCGGGCGGCCGGATCGAGATCTCGCTGGACATGAGAGCAATCCCAGAGATCTTGTAGCGAATCATCCCTCTAAGTCTATAACCCATCAATGGCGAAAAGGATCACGTCGAGCACGAAAGCGGCCGCAAAAGGGCCGCAAGGCGGCGCAGCCGGAACTGGCGCCGCGGAGGCAAAGGGCCGCTCAAGCACGGCCAAGAAATCGCAAGCGCAGGCAATGCCGCCCGCTGCGGATCCGGAAACCGTCGCGGAGGTGTTCCGCCGCTTCGAGGCCGCAAATCCGCATCCTAAAGGCGAGCTCGAATATGTGAATCCCTTCACCCTGCTGGTGGCGGTCGTCCTTTCCGCTCAGGCGACAGATGTTGCAGTCAACAAGGCCACGCGTGCGCTTTTCGCCGCTGCGGATACCCCGGCGAAAATGCTGGCGCTTGGCGAAGAAAAACTGAAGGCGATGATCAAGTCGCTTGGCTTTTACAATATGAAAGCCAAAAACGTCATCGCCCTCTCCAAGCGGCTCTGCAAGGACTTTGGCGGCGAGGTGCCGCAAAGCCGCCAGGCGCTCGAATCCCTTCCAGGTGTCGGCCGCAAGACCGCAAACATTGTCCTTAACACGATCTATGGCAAGCCTTTTATCGGCGTCGATACGCATGTCTTTCGCGTCTCGAACCGCATTCCGCTCGCCATTGGTGGAACGCCGCTCGAGGTCGAGCAGGGGCTCGAAAAAATCGTTCCGCGGCGCTACTTGCGCCATGCACATCACTGGCTCATTCTGCATGGGCGCTATACGTGCAAGGCCCGCCAGCCTGATTGCCCGCGCTGCCTCATCAATGATCTTTGCCGCTGGCCCGGCAAGCGCGTTTGAACAGCGTGCGGCCGGGGCGGGTCAGCTCCTCTAACCAGGCAAGAAAGCGGTCAATGGTGATGGCAAGCAGCGCGATAACGAGTGCGCCTTCGAGGATGTAGGCTGGATTTGAGGCCGCAAGGCCCTCGATGATAGGCGAGCCAAGGGATAGGGCTCCGGCGGCCGATCCAATGGCCGCCGTTCCGATATTGATCGTAACCGCGCTCCGCAGCCCTGCGAAAATGAATGGAAGCGCGAGCGGAAGCTCGATCTTGAACAATCTATCGGCTGGCGCAAATCCAATGCCCCTTGCCGCCTCCCGGATCTCTGGCGGCACGGCCCGAAGACCTGTGGCTGTTCCTTCAAAGATGGGAAAAATCGCATAAAGCCACAGCGCCACGATCACCGGCGCGGCGCCATAGCCTAAGGAGGGGATCGCGAGCGCGAGCACGGCGACCGGCGGCAGGGTTTGCGCCGTTGCGGTGAGCGCGCTTGCGAGTGGCGCAAACTCGCGTCCGCTCTCGCGGGTGATGAAAATGCCAAGGCTTATACCCAAGGCTGCGGCGGCGAGGCTTGATGCGCCTGTGAGCTCGACATGTGCGATCGTGAGTTCAAAAAAGCTTGCGCGCGTATAGACCGGGCGGGGCACATCTGGAAACAGCCAGCGCATGAAGGGCGCGGCGCTGGGCAGCAGAATGATGGCCGAGATCAAGAGGACCCCGAGCCAGGCTCCCGGGCTGCGCGCCACACGCAGCATCAAACTCAACGAGTTAAGATCTGGGTCTTCGGAGCTGGCAGATTCTGCCATTCGTGCTAGGCCTGCGATGTTGGCGGGTGGCGGTTTTGATCCCGCCTGGCCAGAATATCGCTCAACCGGATTTCGCCAATTCGCGCCCCATTCTCGTCCTCAACCAAAAGAGAAGCGCAATGCTTCGCAAGCATCATTCTTAAAGCATCTTTAAGAGTGGCATCGGCCGGAATCGCCACACTCGCCGATGTCCATCTCCGTCTTAAGAGCGCGCGGACCGGCACCGGCTCGAGCTGGCGGAGCGGCAGATCCTTGCCGCCCAAGAAATCGCGCACGAAATCGCAGCCTGGCGCGTTGAGGAGCGAAGCCGGGCTGCCCGATTGCAGGAGGCGCCCTTCGCGCATGAGCCCGAGACCGGTTGCAAGGCGCAGGGCCTCATCCATGTCGTGAGTCACGAATACAATTGTTTTGCCGGTTTGCGCATGGATCGCGCGCAATTCATCCTGCAACGCGGTGCGGCTCACCGGATCGAGGGCGGCGAAGGGTTCATCCATCAAGATGATATCCGGATCGGCGGCAAGGGCACGGGCAACCCCGATGCGCTGCTGCTCGCCGCCCGATAGCTGCCCTGGATAGCGGTCAATAAGCGCGGGCTTGATGTGCAGCAGGGCCACCAGTTCGCCAAGCCGGGCTTCGCATTTTGCCTTGCTCCATCCAAGGAGCCGCGGCACCGCCAAAATATTATCGGCAACCCGCCAATGCGGGAAAAGCCCGCCAGACTGGATCACATAGCCGATACTGCGGCGCAGAGACTCCGGCTCAACTTGACGAACATCCTGCCCGCGCACCAGAATCTCGCCTTTGTCGGGGGCGATCAGTGCATTGATCATGCGCAGCACTGTGGTTTTGCCGCAGCCGGATGGCCCGGCAAGAACAAAGAAGCTGCCTTTGTCGATCGCGACAGAGAGCTCGCAAACCGCCGCCGGGCCGCCGAAGCTTTTTGAGACGCCGCGCAGTTCGATCATGCAGATTCCGGCGCGAGGCGAAGAAGCAACTCGAAAGCAAAGTTCGCAATCAGCGCGAGCAGAATGACAGGAAATGCGCCAAGGAGGACAAGATCGAGCGCATATTGGCCAATTCCCTGGAAGATAAAGGTGCCAAGCCCGCCCGCGCCGATCAAGGCGGCAACGGTCGCAAGGCCAATTGCCTGGACTGTCGCCACCCGCAGGCCGGAAAGGAGAGCAGGGAGAGCAAGCGGCACCTCGATCTTGAGAAGAATCTGGCGCCGGTTGAAGCCCAAAGCGGCGGCTGCTTCTTTAACATCCGGCGCCACTCCAGATAATCCCGCATGAAAGCTGCGCACGAGCGGAAGAAGCGAATAGAGGATAAGCGCGATGATCGCGGGAGCCGCGCCGGTGCCGGAAATCCCGATTCTAGGAAAGAAAGGGAAATGCTCGCCCAACCGCGACAGCGGCGCAATCAAAACGCCAAAGAGCGCAATCGAAGGGACCGTTTGCAATATTGCAAGGCTTGCGAGGACGGCATTGGCCAATGTTTGTCTGCGTAGAACAACAAGAGTCAAGGGCACACTGATGAGTAAGGCCAGAAGGGCGGCCGCGCCAACGAGTGAGACGTGGCGGAGGAGCTCTTTCAAAAAGACACCCGAGATATTAGCAAATTCGCGCACAAGTGAGAGCTGATCGAAGGAACCCGCTGCGGCCATGATGACGGCGGCCGCGCAGAAGAAAAGCCCTATTACGCTGCGCGCCAATAAGCTGAGATGAGCTGTTTGCATTGCGCTTGCTATTGCAAAAACAGCAACGGCACCAAGAGTCCAGAATGCGGCGCCGGGCGAGGCGCGCGCCGCGGGCGGCCCCGCGGCCGTGAGAGTGAAAGCGAGGGAGCCTGCAGCAGCCAAAATGCCCCAGCTCAGCACCCCGGCAGCAATGCATGCCACAGCGGAGCGAGTCCGTTGCTGCTTCATGAGACTCAAAGAGAAGAGGGCGGCAAGCGCGCCAATGACGGCCCATTTTTGTAAAGATGGCGCCTCAAGAAGACCGTGCGCCGCGCTTCTCGCGAGGCGGTTGGGCGCAAAGTTTAAGAAGCTGGCGAAGAAAATGGCAGCAATGCCGGCCGCAGCGAGTACAAGCTGAACGCGATCGTGAACCCTTGGCATGCCCGGCACTCCGGCATGAGATCGAGGACGGGGCCAAAATCTATCGCAAGAGGCCATGCGCGCGAAGAAATTCCTCGCCCGCAGCAGAGGCGCCCAGCCCTTCGACTGCAATTTTTTCGTTGAGAGCGCGGAGGTTTACGGTATCCAATTTCGCAAACACCTCGCCGAGAACCGCTCCGGTTTCCGGAAAAGCGGCAAATGCAGCCTCGCGCATTACGGGTGCGGGCGCATAGACCGGCTCGGCGCGGCGCGTATCCTCGAGCGCCCGCAGCCCGAGCGCCTTGAGCCCGCCGTCTGTGGCATAAGCCATGGCGGCATTGACGCCGGAAATTCCATCGGCCGCCGCTTTCATGGTGGCCGAAGTTTCGCCGCCTGAAAGCACGAGGAGCTCGCGGGCGCTAAGCTTAAATCCGTATGCCGCCTCGAAGGCAGGAAGTCCGGCCGGGCTTTCTACGAATTCCGCCGAAGCCGCAAGCTTGATGTGATTGCCCTCGCGGATGAAGGCTGCGAGATCCTCCATCGTGCGGAGGCTCTTTTCTCCGGCAAACCGCTCTCGAACGGCAATCACCCAGCTATTGTCGGCCGGGGCGGGCGCAAGCCAGACAAGCTTGTTCTGCTCATAATCGAGTTTTGCCGCACGTTCATAGCCCGCTTGTCTATCCTTCCAGACCGGATCATCTTCCTGATGAAAGAAGAACGCGGCGTTGCCCGTGTATTCCGGACAAAGATCGATTGCTCCGGACAAAAGCGCCCGTCTCACGATCGCGGTCGGCCCGAGGCGCAGCTTGTCCTCGGCTGGGATGCGCGCTTTCTTGAGCGCAAGCAGCATCATCTCGCCAAGAACCGCACCTTCGAGATCGAGCTTCGAGCTCACCACAACCGCAGGCGCGCCACTGCTCGCCTGCGGCAGGATCAATCCTGCCGATGCCAAAAATACACGCCGCGAGAGCAGAATCATCTCACATCACGATCGTCAGCCGCTCCGAGGCGCGGGTAATGCCCGTGTAGAGCCAGCGGTTACGATGCTCGCGGAAGGCAAAGCTTTCATCGAACAGGATGACGTCCTCCCATTGCGAGCCTTGGGCCTTGTGGACCGTCAACGTATACCCGTAATCGAACTCGTCCGAATCCCGCCGCATCTGCGGACTTAGAGTTTCTTCAAGGCCTTGGAAAAATTCGGGCGGAACCCTGATACGCAGCGGCTTGCGCGCGGGCTCGTCCTCGGGCACGATCGTCAGCGTGAGTTTCTTTTTACGCAGTTGCGCAGCCGTCTTGGCGAGCCAAAGGCCGCCATTTAGAAGCGCTTTGGGGTGATTGTTCCTAAGGCAAACGAGCTTGTCCCCAGCTTCCGGAAGTGCGCCTTGATATCCGAGGAGCTCGCGCATCCTTTGATTATAGGCGCGCCGCGTCCTGTTCAGCCCGACAAGGATTTGGCCGGCACTCGTCACCATGCTGGAGTGGATCTCGCTGCGCTTGATGACGCGGCTGCCGCCATAGGTGCCGGGCGAAAGCTCTTTGCCCTCGCGCACCAGCATTGACAGTTTGATGATGGGGTTGCCCGCGGCCTGACGGTGCACCTCAGTGAGCATTACATCCGGCGCGGCCCCGGTGAAAAAGCCGCCGCCGGTCACGGGCGGCAACTGACCTGGATCTCCAAGAACGAGAACGGGCTTGCCGAAAGATAAAAGATCGCGCCCAAGCGCGGCATCAACCATCGAGCATTCGTCGATGATGACGAGACTCGCCCGGTTGACCTCGCTATCGGCGTTGAGAACGAACGAAGGCTCTTCCGTCTCCGTGTCGCGCGGCAAGTAGATCAAACTGTGGATGGTGCTCGCGTTATTGCAGCCGCGTGAGCGCATCACGAGCGCCGCCTTGCCAGTGAATGCGGCGAAACACACCTCGCCGGCGGCGTTCTCAGCAATCTTCTTGGCAAGCATCGTTTTGCCCGTGCCCGCATAGCCGAACAGCCGGAAGATCTGCGGCTCGCCCCGCTTGAGCCACTCGGAAACGGCCTTAAGCGCGGCCTCCTGTTGCGGCTGCCAGATCATGCGTCACTTAAGGTCAGGCGTCCATAACAGATTACGCCTTCTCCTCCCATTTGGGGATGCGCTCGCCCGCAAAGGCCGCGGCAGATTCTTTGATCGACCGTCCGGCGATCCGTAAATCTGGTGCGATTTCAGCCAAAGGCACAAGCACGAAGCCGCGCTCGAAAAGGCTCCTATGCGGCAAGGTGAGCTTGGGATGCTCGAAACGAGTCTCGCCATAATATAGGATGTCGATGTCGATTAGCCGCGGACCCCAGCGCACCGTGGGCCGCCTGCCCATGTCCGTTTCGATCTGACGCGTGGCCTTGAGAAGATCGAGCGGCGGCAGGCGCGTTCGCGCTAGCGCGCAGGCATTGGCGAAGTCTTCCTGCTCGAGATAGCCCCAAGGAGGCGTGCGGTAGATCGAAGAGATGGCCGTCAGCGAAACAATCCGGCGGCTTTCAAGAAGCTCAAGCGCACGTCTGATGTTGCCCGGCTTATCGCCAATATTGCTGCCGAACGCAAGGCCGGCTTCCGTCAGCCGGCAATCGCCTAAGAGTTCATCGGCGGGCAATGGCATTGAAGACCTTGAAAGCGGCGGCATGCTCGGCAGGATCGTGCACCCGGAAAATCGAAACGCCATTGAGAACCGCCGCAAGATTTGCCGCAATGGTGCGGATGAGGGTGAGGTGACCCGGCGGCGCGCCGCGTTCGGCCAGGAGCGATTTCCGCGAAACGCCGACGAGAATTGGGAGCTCATAATCCTTCAGCGCGGCAAGATTGCGCAAGGCTGTAAAATTTTGCGCGCGGCTTTTGCCAAAGCCGATCCCGGGGTCGAGAATGAGATGTGCGCGCGGGATGCCTGCCTGCTCGGCAAGACGGAGCGAACGGTCGAAAAAGCGGCGCATATCCGCGAGGATATCGACCTCAGGCTCGATCGCCGCGCGATTGTGCATGATGACCGCCACTGCCCCTGATTCGGCGATGACGGCTGCCATTGCGGGGTCCCTTTGCAGGCCCCAGACGTCGTTGATAACGCATGCGCCATGCTCGATTGCCCGGCGCGCTACCGCGGCTTTCGACGTATCTACCGAAAGCGGCAGATCGATTTCTGCCGTAAGCTTGCCAAGGACCGGTTCGAGGCGCGCCAGCTCTTCCTCCGTGGAGATTGGCGTATGGCCTGGCCGCGTCGATTCCGCGCCGGCATCGATGATGTCGGCCCCGGCTTCCGCAAGCTCCTTGGCGTGACGCATCGCGGCTTCGGGAGCAAAAAATTTGCCGCCATCGGAGAAGGAATCCGGTGTGATGTTCAATATGCCCATGATCACCGGCCTTGTGCCGAGGAGGCCAAGGAACCGGTCGCGGCGCTCGATCATTGGGCGCTCGGCCATGGTCAGATCCGGTGTTGAGGCGGTCTCCGCTTGCGCTCGCCAGCAGCTCGCGCCATTGCGCTTTCTGCCGTCACGCAGGGCGGAAAATTTCTCCCTTTCCGAGCACCGCCATGTCGCCCGCAAAGCGCACAAGCTCGCGGCCAAGGAGCCTTGCGGCAGGACGGCTGTCGGCGCGTAAGAAATTCGCGAAGAGACCCGCGAAGGCGAGTTCATGCGCGCCGCAATCGATGAAAGTTGGCGCAAGTTCTGGCGGATTGGCGAGCACGATGGTGCCGCGGCGCATGAGGTACCCGGGCAGGCGGCCGCACTCTCCAATCACGATCAGCGTGCCGGCGATCATCCGGCTTCCCAGACAGTCGCCTGCGGAGCCTTCGATGATGATCGTGCCGCGCCGGAGCCTGTCGCCCGCGCGCTCGCCTGCATCGCCGCGCAGGATGAGCAAGCCTCCGCTCATGCCCTCCATCTCGCCTTCGAGCGGCGCGCCCAGGAATCCGCCAGCATTGCCGGCGATCTCAAGCCTGCCGCCGGACATGGCGGAGCCTGCGAAGGGGCCGCAATCGCCGCGGACGGTCAGAGTGCCGCCGCTCATTCTCCGGCCAGGGGCTTTTCCGCAATCACCCTCGAGGATGATTTCGCCGCTCTTCATATCCCGGCCGAGCTGATCAAAACGCGGCGACCCGCCCTCGAATAAAATCGAATCCGCGGCACCATCTTTGATCTTGAAGACATCGCCGGCGGTTACTTTCTCTTGCGTCGTTTGCAGCTCAATTGCCGCGATGTCCTTGGCCGATTTGCCGTCGAGAAGATGAGGAACGAGCGGCGAGAGATCGAGCCTCTGCGGCGGCTCCTGCCTCAATATGAAGGTGAGCGCTTTCACGGCAGGAGCTCCTTTAAATGGAAATGGTGCGGCCCGAGCTTGCCGCCGTAATTGCCCGCGCCGATCCGCACTGCGCCGTGCTCGGGTCCGAGCTCGATAATGGCGGCAAGACCCGCGCGCATCGATTCGGCGACAACCTCTTTCGTCAAACCGTCGATCACGATCTCCAGCACGCAGCCAACATCATCGCCGAGCTGGCTCTTCACCGCGCCGCGGAGCGTTGGACAATAAGCATCATTCGTTGAAGCGGTCATGCCTTGATATTTGGCGCCGACTTTCGATCCCGAGCGGACGATTCCGCCCGGGAAGGGGAGAATGGCACCCTCGATTTCATTCATTGCTGCAACGGCGTGCTCGGCGGCACGCAGCGTGTTCTTCGCGCTTCCTCCCATGATGAGGAGATTGCCGCCGCCAACTGCGTTTTTGGTAAGGGCGGTTGTAGCCTCGCATAGGAATTCGCCGTCCATGACCGGCACGCGCCAGAAGTGCCTGCCTGCGATTTTTTTTGACACCTGCCAGCCATCGCCGAAGTAGCGGATCGCGTCGCCGAGCGGCAGACGGTCGGCGCCGTCGAGATCGGCAAAGCAGGCCGAGCCCGGCGAGGTGAGCACGCATTGGCCGATGCGGTTGACGAGCTGCGACTGCAACGTGTCGGTCGAGACAGAGAAGATGAGCGCGCGCACGCCAGGGCGCCCATCCGGAGTCTCGCTCGCGGAGCGCTCGCAATCGATGCCTGCCTCGGCGCCGCAGCCAATCACGGATGTCGCAAATCCCGTCATGGTGGTTGCTGCCTGCAGTGCCCAGCGCCTTGATGGCGCGGTAATCAGCACCGCGGTGCCGCGCATCGGGAAAGCCTCGGCAAAAGTATCATCGATGCGGACGCCGTTTTTCTTTAGCGGGCGCATGCCACCTCCCTGAAGGAATCGCCCCGCGGCAGCATGTGCTCCTTCACCGCGAAGAGATCGCGGGAGGCGCCAAAGTGACGGTCGTAGTATTTCGCGAGGCGCAGATCGATGGCATTATCGTAGGCCGGCTTGACATTGAGCGCGCTGCCCCAGCGGTAGTGCGTGACCCGGCCGTCACGCACGACAAGCTCGCCGTCCTTAAACACGAGATGGGCGAAGCGGAACATCGCCGCAAGGTCAGGACCAGGAGAATAGACGGCGACATCGGCGAGCGCGCCTTCGCCGAGATGGCCCCGGTCCTTAAGGCCAAGGAGCGTTGCGGGCGAGGCGCGGGTCATGATGGCGATCTCACTTAACGAGTATTCGCGCTCGATCGAGGGCAGGGTGGTGACCGCAACGGCCTCTTGCGGCAGGCGCGCAATCGCTTCCGCCCTTGCATCGCGGCTCATGATGAGGGCGAAAATTTCGGGGTAGGTGGTGAATGGCGCGCCATTCGGGTGATCTGTGGTGAAGAACACCTGCCATGGATTGTTGATGAGCAGGAACAGTTCGAGCCCGCAGGCCCATTGCACGGCATTGGCGAAGTTGTCCTCGCGGTAGCAATAAGGAACAATGCCTCCGCCGTTGGAATCGCCATCGAAGATGATCGATTTTCTGGGGCTTGCCATATCGGCGGCATTGTGCTGGCGAAGCACATCGCATGAGACGGTCACGGTTTGCCGGAACATCACCTGGCCGACATCGACAGTGACGTTCGGCGCGCCATTGACGGCCGCCGCTAGCTCGGCGGCGGCCGAAGAGAAGCCGAAGCCGCCCTCGCTTCCATAGGAATAGAATTGCAGATGGGCCAAGTGCAGGCGCTCGCCGCGCGCGGCTTCAATTGTGGCAAGCGCGGTTGCCACATTGCCGGGAATGCCGAGATTATTCGTGTGCAAATGGAGCGGATGCGGGATTTTGAGATCGTTGACGGCCCGCTGTAAGGCTTCGACGATCTGGCGCGATGTCAAGCCGTAATAGGGCACCACATCATCTAGATTGAAGGTGCGGGCATTGTATTTGAAGGCCGTGGCGCCTCCAGCGTTAATACATTTAACCCCAAGCCCATTGGCCGCTTGCAGGACGGATCCGACATAGTCCGCAACGGCGCCAGGGCTCTCGCCATCGCGCAGCAAGGATAAGAGGAAATCATCATTGCCAAGGACGGTCAGGATTCCCTTGTCGATGATGGGGATATCGGAAAGCTCGAGGTGTGCTTGGAACGCTTGGTGGGGAACGATGGCCGGTTCGATGACTGTCGTAAAGCCCATGGAGGCGTAGATGGTCCCAGTTTCGAAGGTCGACCATTTGGCGGTCGAAAGGGGAAGGCCCATCGCCCGCGCCTGCCGGGCTTGATGCATCTCCGGCAGCAGCAAACGGGCGCAGTTCACATTGCCGCCGGCGATGTGCGAATGAATATCGATCGCTCCCGCCATGACGATCTTGCCCGACACATCGTGCACATCGTCCGCAACGCCTCCCTGCGGCGGAGCGACAATGCGGTCATTCTCGATCCAGAGGTCGCCAACTTCGTCGCGCCCATTGACGGGATCAATGATCCGGCCGCCTTTCAAATGAATGAGCATCTAAGCGCCGCCTCCAAGATATTGCGAAATCTGTTCGATGACCGCTTCGACGGAGGGAATCCCGCTTGGATGGGAGGCCTGGTGAACGACGATGCTTCCCGTTTCGAGGTCGTATTCAGCCGAATCATGATCAAGGCCCGGGCGGCCCACCTCTATATAAACCTGCGGCTCCTCGGCCAGCGACGTGTGCGGCGGCACAAGGGCAACGAGCGGAACTTTCCTCGACCATGGCGGCGCTTCCTTGCCGTAGGCCGAGATCCATAGCGCTGCATCCGCCTCGCCGCTCTCGATCATGCGCATAGCATCGAAGCGCCAGGTGTCGTGCTCGGGATAGCCACGGCCGAACGACGTGCGTACCGGAAAGCCTGTCATCCAGCCTGAGGCCTGCACGACGCCATTGGCGTTGGCGCTGCTTCCCAAAGGCAGGCCCGAGAAGCGCGTTTCCTTGTTGAGATCGCGGATGAGCCCGTGCAGCATCTCGATAGCGAGGCTATCGAGCAGCTCGGCGCCCCAGACGGCGACGCCAAAGCGCGCCCTGCGCAAGATCTCGGCGAATTCTGAAAGCCTGCTGCTTAGGTTCTTTGCGCAACTGACGGGCCTGCCGCTCACGCAAGCGCGTAAGGCGCCGAGCGTCGCGCGCAAATCAGATGAGGGGAGAGACTCGACCTCAAATCCGCCGGGCCTGTTGTCGCGCGCGGGATCGATCCACAAAGTTTTGCGCGGCTCTTTTTGAAGATCGAGGACCGGGAGAGTGCCTGGCGTAAGGCGCTCCATCATGCCCGGCCACAGGCGCGTCAGATCGTTGCCGATAAAAAGGAAGACATCCGCGCGCAGTCGCGCCTCATTCGGCGTCGTGAATATGAGGCCAGACTGACGCATGACGTCGAGGTCGGCAAAAATCTGCCGCGAATGCATATGATCGTAAGCGCCGCGCAGCCGCTCTGCGAGCAAAATCGCGGCGTGTGCGCCTGCAACATCGGCGCCAAGCCCCGCGACAAGAGGAAGGCGGGCAGCGGCCAGGATCTCTGCTGCGCGCTCGGCTGCTGCCGCAAGCGGCACGGCCTTGCCGCCAATCCGCGCCTCGCTCATCGCCTCTCCCCCCGTCGTCTGGGTCCTGCGGCGCGATCTGCACGCACGCTCCGCGCCGCTGATGTTGCAAAGCACGGCTACGTCATGCAACCTCGCCATGCAAGGGGCTCGCGGATTTTTTTGGCCTGCTCGCCCGCTAGGAAATTTTGGCCACAAAGCCCATTGACGGTAACGCGAGAATGTGCCCTTAGGCCGCTTGCATTGAAATCCTGCTTTCATAGCGGGGCAAGATTTTCGCTGAAGGAATTGGGCAGGAGGCTCGGATGATCGCTCTAAGAGCAGTTCGCGATCTGGCGGCAAGTCTGGCGTTCGCCGCGCGTTCAGGAATAGGCTCTTCCGGCGGCGAAGGCGAGTGGCTCGCCTACAAGGGCCGCCCAGCTGCCCGCCCCGCGCCGCCAGCCAAGGCTCCGGCGCAGCACCAGCCGAAAGAAAAGGGCGCGCCTGCAAATCCGAAGCCCGAGCCAAAGCCTGCCGGGCCGGCGAAAAAGAGCCATTGAACGCTGGGCCAGGGTTCAGGCGGCAGGCCGCAAAGCTTTTGGCAGGCTGGCCCTTTTGTTGCTATGCTGCTTTTCGGGGAAGCCGCCGCGTCTAGACGACTGTTGGGCTGGCGGAAGCAAGCCTATTTCCCATATTGAGCATAAGGCGCGCCATCCCGGTCCGCCTAAAGCTGCTGCGGGACAGGGCAAGCGCATTCGGCAGTGCTCAGTGCCGGGCTTGCCCTGCACGGCTGGACTGCGAAACCGCTCGATGCATGTCATCGAAATAGAATTTTGCGATCCTTTGCAGGCGGCTTATGCGCTTAGCAAGCTACCATACCTCACGTTTTTCGACAGCGCTGCGCGAGACGAGAAGCTTGGCCGCTATAGCTTTGTTGCCGCAGATCCGTTTGCGACATTCGAGGCCCGCAAGGCCGAGTCCGGTTGGCCCTCCCGCCTGAAGGCCGTGCTCGCGCAGTACAAGGCCGAGCGGCTGCCCGGCCTGCCGCCGTTCCAGGCGGGCGCCGCCGGGCTTTTTTCCTACGAGCTTGGCCGCAGCCTCGAGCGCCTGCCCGAACCACAATTCGATCCGCTGGGATTTCCCGATCTTTCGCTGGGACTCTACGATACTGTTGCCGCTTTCGATCTCGTGGAGCGGCGCGCCTTTATCATCTCCACCGGGTTTCCGGAGCAGGATGCCACGGCGCGCAAGCTGCGGGCGTGCGGGCGCGCGCGCTCCTTTGCGGCGCTCATCGAAGCTGCCGCCCCTCTACCTGATCCGGGACCTACGTCGCTCTGTGGCTGGACCAGCAATTTTAACCGCACTGGCTATGAGCAGATGGTTCGCGAAGCGGTCGAGCGGATCCTCGCTGGCGATATCTTTCAGGCCAATCTGTCGCAGCGGTTCGAGGCTTCCGTGCCGCCGGATTTCGATCATTTCGGCTTCTATAGCGCGCTGCGCACCCGTAATCCGGCGCCCTTTGCCGCCTTCCTCAATCACCCTGGTTTCATCATCGCCTCGGCATCTCCGGAGCGCTTTTTGCGCGTTGAGGGCGGGCTTGTGGAGACCAGACCGATTAAGGGCACGCGGCGGCGATTTCGGGATGGCGTCCTCGACTCCTTGCAAGGCCGCGCCTTGAGGGAAAGCCGGAAAGACCGGGCCGAGAACGTCATGATCGTTGATCTCTTGCGCAACGACCTCTCCAAGGTTTGTGTGCCAGGCTCCGTAAAAGTTCCGCAGCTTTGCGGCCTCGAGACGTTTGCCTCTGTCCACCATCTTGTCTCGGCCGTTACCGGCATTCTGAAGGGAGGATTGGGGCCCGCTGATCTCCTTGCCGCTGCCTTTCCGGGCGGGTCGATCACCGGCGCGCCGAAGGTGCGCGCAATGGAGATCATTACCGAGATGGAAGGTTATGCGCGCGGGCCTTACTGCGGCGCGATCGGCTATATCGGTTTCGATGGAACGATGGACACGAATATCGTCATCCGCACGGCAAGCTTCCGCCGTGGCACCTGCGTGGTTCAGGCGGGGGGCGGAATCGTGACGGCCTCCGATCCCGCCGCCGAATACGAGGAGACTTTGGACAAAGCACGGTCGATCTTTGCCGCTTTCGGAGCAAAGGAATTCGCCTAAGATGATCCTCGTCGTCGATAATTATGATTCTTTCGTCCACACGGCGGCGAATTACTTGCGCGAGCTTGGCGCCGGGCCCGTGGTCGTGCGCAACGATGCGCCGCTCCCGCGTGAGGAGCCTGAGGCAATTGTCATTTCTCCGGGGCCTTGCACGCCAAACGAGGCGGGCCAGTCCATGCGGCTCATTGCCGAATATTCCGGGCGCAGGCCGATCCTCGGGATATGCCTTGGGCACCAATGCATCGGCCAGGCCTTCGGCGGCCAAGTCAAGCGCGCTAAGCGGCCGATGCATGGCGAAGCAAGCCTCGTGCGCCACGAGGCATCGGGGATTTTGCGGGGCCTGCCGAGCCCATTGAGGGCTGGCCGCTACCATTCGCTCATTGTCGAGCTGCCGGACGAGGAGAGCGAGCTTATCGCGACGGCCTGGTCGGAGGAGGGTGAGATCATGGCCTTGCAGCACCGCTCGCATTCGACCTTCGGGGTGCAGTTTCATCCCGAATCGATCCTAACGGAGCACGGCCATCAGATGCTGCGCAATTTTCTAAGCCATATTTAGCCCATGTCTCTCGTGTGGCTCAACGGTCGGATCGTTCCTGAGGAAGAGGCCTTTATCCCCGCTGCCGACCGCGGATTTCTGCTCGGCGATGGTCTCTTCGAGACGATGTCGGTCAAGAACGGCCAGGCTTTGGACCTTGAGGCGCATCTCCAAAGATTGGCTTCCGGGCTTGTCATCCTCGGATTTGCGCAGGCGGTCGATCTGGACGCGCTGCGCGCGGACATTGGGCGCTATGCCGCCGCCGCAGGGCAGTCTCACTGTGCCTTGCGCCTAACTGTCACGAGAGGAAGCGGCCCGCGCGGACTCGCCCCGCCCGAGGCGCCGAAGCCCTTGATCGTCATGACGCTCTCGCCTCTACCTTCCGGCCCGAGGCCGCCAATTTCCGTCCACATCGCAACGGCAACGCGGCGCAACGAATATTCGCCGCTCTCGCGCATCAAAGCGCTTGGCTATGCCGATCATGTGGTGGCGCTCTCGGAGGCCCGCGCCTATGGCGCAGACGACGCGATCTTGCTCAATACGCGCGGCACGATTGCCTGCGCTACGGTTGCAAATGTGTTTGCTCTGCGCGAAGGGCGCCTGCACACGCCGCCCGTTCACGATGGCGCTCTGCCCGGCACGATGCGGGCGATGGTGCTCTCGCTCGCGGAGCAAGCGGGACTAGAGGCGCGCGAAATGCCCCTCGAACCGGAGGACCTCGTCAAAGCGGATGCAGTTTTTCTAACGAATAGCATCAGCCGATTGGTCGAAGCTAAGACGTGCGGCGGCGCGCCGGTGGGCAAAGACGCGGGCGGGACCATCGAGAGGCTGCGCGAGCTTGTGGCCTTCAGGCTCGAAGCGAGCACATGAGGCTTCAAGCCAAGGGTGAGGCCTAATCGCGCTCCTGCGCCCTCCCCAGGCAGCCGGCGGGCGGGGGTCAGCCGCTCGCGCGGTTCGAGGCGCAAGCAAGGCAAAGGAGCGCATAGGCTTGCGGCTGGTAAAAGTGGTACAAAGCCTTCGCGTTGGCCCTCGCCTTAAGCGGGCCCCCATAGGAATTCCGGTATGACTTTGATGCTTGCGAGCGTAACGAGCCGATCCGAGGCAGAAACGGTCCTGGCCGGCGGCGCGGATATCATTGATCTTAAAGACCCGTCCAAAGGTTCGCTTGGGCAAGCCGATCCGCTCCTTGCCGCAGAGATCGTGCGCGCCATCGGCAAGCGCAGACCCATCAGCGCCGCCGCAGGGATTGCGGGGAAAGAAGCGGCGGATGCCATCCATGCGGCCGCCGCTTTGGCGGATGCGGGGATCGACTACGTCAAAGTTGGCTTTAGGCGCCATGCCACGGCCGATTGCATCACCGCCATTGGCAAAAAGGTAGGCAACGCCAAGCTCGCCGGGGTTCTCTTTGCCGATGAGGAGCCCAATCTCGATCTCCTCGGTGTCATGGCGGAGAGCGGCTTTGCCGGGGCCATGCTCGACACCGCCCACAAAGATGCCGGACGATTGCTCGACCATATGGAGATTGCTGCGCTAAGAGACTTCATCGGCCGCTGCCGCAGATATGGGCTGATGGCGGGCCTTGCCGGTTCGCTCGAGGCGCCGGATGTTCCGCGCCTCTTGCCGTTGCGGCCCGATTACCTTGGCTTTCGCGGCAGCCTTTGCCGCGGGAAAGTGCGCGAGGGAGCAATTGATCCCGAGGCGGTCCGCATCATTCGCGACCTTATTCCGCGCGAAGAAAGCGTCGAGAGCGGGCGGGCCGACGAGGGGACGGGCTGGCATGTCTTCTGGGGAAGAGGCTTGGTTTCCGAGCGCCCGGCCGAGGCCGACAGGGTCTTCGTGCATGACCTCGTGCTGCCCTGCGCCATTGGCGCGTACGATTTCGAACGCGGGCAGTTGCAAAACGTACGGTTTAACGTCGATGTGGACGTGCGCCGGCCCGAGAGGCATTTCGACGATATCCGCGCTGTGTTTTCCTATGATCTTATCATTGATGCGATCAAGCTCATTCTGGGCCAAGGCCATATTGATTTGATCGAGACGCTGGCAAGTCAGATTGCCGACGAAGTTTTGCGCTACCCGCCTGTGCTGAGGGTCTGTGTCCGCATTGAAAAGCTTGATGTGGCACATGGCACCGTCGGCATCGAAATCAGGCGCGAAAGGGTGCTGGCGCCGGCAAGGCACATTCCGGTTGCGCCCGGCAATGCGGCTTAGCGGAAGCTCCTCCTCATGGATCTTGTGGTTGTCAAAATTGGAGGCAGCCTCGCCAAGGACCGGCAGTGGGCCGCTTGGCTCGATGTGCTCGCGGGGAGGGGCGGCCCGCTCATTGTCGTTCCCGGCGGCGGGGCGTTTGCCGATTGCGTCCGCGCCCAGCAGCGCGTAATGGGGTTTAGCGATAAAGCCGCGCACCGCATGGCGCTCAGCGCCATGGGGCAGTTCGGAATGGCGCTTGCCGCGCAGTCTCCTGTCTTTCAGCTTGCGCGCTCAAGAGGAGAGATCGAAAAGGCGCTGGGAGCCCGGCGGATTCCGGTTTGGCTTCCGGAGAACATGGTTCTCGACGCTGAGGATATCCCTCCATCCTGGGATGTGACCTCTGATTCGCTCGCGGCTTGGCTTGCCGGAGCCTGCCGCGCACGCCGGTTGCTGCTTATCAAGAGTTGCGAGATTGCAGGGCCAGCTTCGGCGCATGATCTCGCCGGGGGCGGCATGGTTGATGCTGAGTTCCCGCGCTTTGCCGCAAGGAGCGGAGCAAAGACGTGGCTGGCGGGTCCTGCCGCACTGCGCACCGCCGCGCAAACTTTACAAAGCGGAAGGATGCCCGGAACTTTGCTGCTTGAGCCTGAGGCGCACGAGTCCGGGGCGTGGCCTTAATCGCCTGCGAGGATTAAACTGGTGCGCCATGACCGATGGCGTTACCGCGTGCCCAGCGGTTGCCATCTGTCAACCTGCCGGTCTTTACTCAAAAGGCTGCCCTAACTCTTCCCCTGCTTGACCGATGCCGAGAATACCAGGACCTCGAATTTCGAGGCGGCGGCCGCAGAGGGGGTTGACGGCCGCAACAATCGATGGGCCGCCGGCCCGAACTGAAGCTTGAATGAGCGAGCGCCTTCTACTGATCACCGGACATCTTGCCTATCCGCGCCTCGAGAGGCTGATGCGCTCGCTTGGCGAAACGCCTTTTACCTGGGAGATTCGCAACATCGGCGTCAAGGTCGCCGCGCTCATGACCGAGGCGATCATCCTGCACCGGCTCAGCAAACCCGTTCCCGCCGACCGCATCATTCTGCCTGGCCGCTGCCGCGCTAATCTCAGCCGCCTTGCCGAGCACCTCGGGGTTCCGGTCACCCGCGGGCCTGACGAGATGAGCGACCTGCCCGCTTTTCTTGGCCACGGCGCAAGGCCGCCTGACCTATCGCAGCACGCGATTCGTATCTTTGCCGAAATCGTTGATGCGCCGATGCTTTCGATCGATGGCCTTCTTGCGCGCGCTGCCTCGATGCGCAAATCGGGCGCTGATGTTATTGACCTTGGCTGCCTCCCGGATACGCCGTTTCCGCACCTCGAAGAGAGCATCGCTGCACTCAAAGCTGCGGGCTATACCGTGAGTGTCGATTCGGCGGATGCACAGGAGCTTGCGCGCGGCGCCGCGGCAGGCGCCGATTTTCTCTTGAGCCTTGACGAGAACAGCCTAGACCTTGCGCAAGGCACGAGCGCAACGCCTATTCTCGTGCCTTCACCGCACGGCGATCTCGATTCTCTCGTGCGCGCGGCAGAGAAAGCTGCTGAGCGCGGGCTGTCTTTTGTTGTCGACCCTGTCATCGACCCGGTACATTTCGGCTTTGCGATTTCGCTTGCGCGTTACGTTGAGGTAAGGAGCCGCTTGCCCGAGGCCGAAATCATGATGGGGACAGGAAACTTAACGGAGTTGACGGAAGCGGATTCCGGCGGGATTACGGCGCTGCTCGCCGGTTTTTGCTCGGAGCTCGATATTCGCAATGTGCTTGTCGTGCATGTGAGCCCGCACACACGGCGCACCATCGAGGAGCACGATGCGGCGCGCAGGCTCATGTTCGCGGCGCGCGCAGACGGCGCCTTGCCGAAGGGCTATGGCGCGGGACTCCTTCAGCTGCACGATCTTGCGCCCTATCCCTCCTCGGTCCAAGAGATCACCGAATTGGCGAAGGGCGTGAAGGATGCAAACTTCCGAATCGCAACGGCCGAAGACGGGATTCATATCTTCAACCGCGACGGACATTACGTTGCAACGGATGCTCTCGCGCTGTTCCCCAAGCTTGGCGTCGAGAGAGATGGCGCTCATGCTTTTTACCTTGGCAGTGAACTCGCCAAGGCGGAAATTGCCTATGCTCTCGGCAAACGATATGTGCAGGACGAGCCCCTCGATTGGGGGTGCGGCACCGACAAGCCTGAGGAAGATCTCGACCGCTTGCGCGAAGCGGGTCACACGCTGCGCAAAAACGTGAGCGAATAGCTGCTGCCATCGAGGGTCTCAGAGGACGCTGCAAGTTGGCCTTAATCCGCGAAGTTATCGTCACAACAATCGACCCATTGGGCAAGCCGCATCTTGCTCCGCTGGGCTTAATCGAGGGAGGACGAGGCTGGATCATCGCGCCATTCCGCCCATCAACGACCCTCGATAACCTCACAGCAACGCCATTCGCGGTTGCCAACTATACGGATGATCCGCGAATCTTCGCTGGACTCGTGACCGGCCGGCGTGATTGGCCGCTTGTGCCTTCGAGCAAGTTTCCGGTGCCGCGGCTCGCCGCAGCGCTTGCCCATGCGGAGCTCAAAGCCTCGCACATCGAAGAAAATGACGAGCGGCCGCGCTTTCATTGCGAGATCGTGCGCAAGGAGCAGCATGCGCCTTTCGAGGGCTTCAACCGGGCAGCCAATGCCATCCTCGAAGGCTGCATTCTCTTAACACGCCTTCACATTCTTCCGCGCGAGAAGATCGAGCGAGAAATCGAATATCTTTCGATCGCCGTGGAAAAGACGGCTGGGCCGCGTGAGCGCGAAGCTTGGGAATGGCTCATGCAGAAGCGCGAGGCCCATTACGCAAAGTGAGCCTGGGCGAGAAGAGCCAAAGAGGCTGCCGCCGCGCAATCACTGGCATGAGCGCGCGCGTGCGGAGCGGCATCGATCAGCTCCTCGAAATCAATGTAGGTGCGGTGCAATCTTGCCGCGAGTTCACGTGCGATGCCGCGCCCAATGCCTGCCCCGACGGCCGGCGCACTCCGGGGGACAACTCCACGGGACAAGACAAGAAACGCCGCATCCGTGAGGTCGCGAAGCTGCGCTTCGGCAAAAAATTGCGCGAGGCCCTCCCAAGCAGCTTTATCGGCCTCGCTGCTGTCACGGCCGATCATGCGCGCAAGCCTCGCGATCGACCCCGCCACAGTTTTCTCGCGCCCGTCTGGGGTATCCATTAAATCGGCGCCTCCGGGCAGCTGGCCGAGGATGCGGTGGACATCGGCCATGGCCGCAAACCATTCGTTCATCAAAGGCGTCCAGCCCCCGGCGAACGGCACGAGCTTGGGGCCTGACATCAAAAAGCTGCGCACGAGGCCAGTATAGACAAGCTCCCCGTGCACGAGACGCTCTGCATCCGTGCGGCCAAGATTGGCTGGCCGCCCGCAGGCGACCGGGATAATATCCGCCGTCGTCGAACCGATGTCGATAAAGAGTGCGGCAGGCAGATGCTTTGCGATGAAGGCTGCGCTCGCGTGCCAGTTTGCGGAGGCGATTTCGGCCGCGCGCCCGGCGGCCTCGCCCGGAGGCACCAATCCGCAGCGGCAAGAATAGAACATCGCGCGATCTGGCTGGAGCAGTTCCGTCATGCGCCCGGCAAGGCTTGTAACGCCTTGCGCGCGCGTTGCGAAGATGTCGCTGAGCTCGCCCGTCATGGTGACGGCATTGAGAGGTGCTCGCCCAAGGCACTCGCGGGCTTCGGAAAATGCACGATCGAGCTCGCCGGTCCCGAGCCAAAGCGGACAAGCGATTTGGGCGGCCTCCGTGATAACTCCATTCTCCGCCCGGGCGGCCTTGAGATGCGCGCCGCCAACATCCCATCCGATGACCGCCTCCATTTAGAGCGCACTCCCGTGAATTTCGGACAACAGATATGATCGAAGTTATTCCGGCCATTGACCTCATGGGTGGATTAGCCGTTCGCGCAAAGAAGGGCTTGCGCCATACCTATGCTCCAATCAAAACCCCTCTCGCCAAAACGAGCGCCCCGCTCGATGTGGCGGCCGGGCTTTTTCGGGTTTACCCGTTCCGCACCCTCTACATAGCCGATCTCGATGCGATCGAGCGGCGCGGCACTCATGAGCTTGTCATCGCCCGCTTAAGCGCAGCGTTCCCGGATGTCGCATTGTGGGTGGACGCAGGGGTTTGCGGCGTCGAGCAAGCCCGCGCCTTTCTTGCCCGCCACTCAAGGGCAAACCTTGTCCTTGGCAGCGAATCCTTGCCCAGCCGTGCCGTGCTTGAAGAGCTCGCCGGCTGCGCCCGCATTCTTTTGTCGCTCGACTACCGTGGCGGCCGGTTCGCGGGCCCGGGGGAGATTTGCAAGCGGCAGGATCTATGGCCAGAGCGCGTGATCGTGATGACGCTCGCACGCGTCGGGACCAACGCGGGACCGGATTTGCGCCGGCTGGCGGGCATCAAGCGCAAGGCGCCAAACGTCAGGATATATGCTGCAGGAGGTTTGCGCGATGTTTCTGATTTCAAGCTCCTCCAAGAAGCCAGAGCCGAAGGCATTCTCGTTGCTTCTGCGCTGCACGAAGGTCGTCTTACCAGCGCGCATCTTGCGGCATTGGAGAGCGAAAGCGCGGCGAGGGGACATAAATAAAAGGGGCCGGCGGGCCCCTTTTATACTGGCCGCAGAGCGCGTTAGGCAGCGAAGGGATGCTTGACCGCGTTGCGCTGCGAGACAACATAAGCAGGGGTCGGCTCGCCGGCAACGGCGCGCTCAATTGCTTGCTTCGTGGCCTGATAATTGTACTCTTGAATCTTCGCGTTGTCCCTTGCGTCCCAGTGAATGAATACGCCAACGCAGACGAAGAGATTATCGGCCTCACTCACCGGGATGACGCCCGATGCGACGCAGTCTGCAACGGCCTTCGCAACGCCGTGCTGTGCCGGACCGAACATCTGGACGGCTTGGGTGGCGTTCTTGATGGTCACCTTGTTGAACAGGATGGTGTGGGGCTTAACGAGAAGATTGGGCGCCACTACCGCGAGCAAGGTGGTGAAACCGTCTTTATTGTTGGTCAGCGCATTGGCGAATGCCATTTCCGCTGCGCTGCCGCGCGGCCCCATGAGAAGATCGATGTGAGCGACCTCGTTACCCTCACCGACGAGCGATTCGCCGACGCGGAGCTTGTTAATTTTTGCCATGCTTAGAACCCCCATTTTATTTTCCTCCTTGAAGAGACCCGCTCCGATTTGCTGTCGAGAGGCTCGACAAATGCAGACGAAACTTCGGCTTGTCAACGCGAAATCCGTCTGAGCGGGCGCAGGAGCAGACAAATGCCGACCTCCCCCCTCGGCAATCAAGCACTATTGCGCCGGTTTAGCAAGGTCCGCCAGACGCCAGGCGAAGGCGCTTGCGACGGTTAGGTCCGCACTCGTTCCGGGGTTGAGCCCGCGGCTCTTCAGGCTGCGGTCGAAGGCCATGAGCTCGTCAAGGGTGCCGGCCGGATTTGCAGCCTTCATGAATCGTCTGCGCACCGGCACCGCTTCGTCCTGGACCTGGGCCGCGGCTTCGCGCCCGTTCTTGCGCACGATATGGCTGTCGGGAAAGGCAGCAAGGAACGCCAAATAAGCGCCGGCGACCGGCCAGGGAGCTGGCCAGCCCTTGCGGGCCGCAGCCGCAAGAGCAGGAAGCCCTGTTTCGAACACGTCCTCAAAATCACTCTGATATTGGAACGCTATTCTATCTCTTGCGGCGGCCTCGCGCATCGCTTCGAGGAGCGTCACAGACGCCGGAGCGCGCACATCATGACGTGGCGCAATGCCTAGGCCTGCAGGCGAAGCCCGCACGATCGCTTGAAATGCGGCGGCGGCATCGTCACGCGTCAGTCTGGAAAGCACGAACCTGAGCGCTTGCCGTAATTCCCCGCCGCGCCCTGCCGCGGCGGCAAGGGGAGCGCAAAGAAGCACAATTCCGAGGTTAGTATTCTTGCCAACCGCTAGGAAGGTTGCTTCCACTGCGCAAAGAATGCGCACACCTACGCCGAGCTTTGCATCGGCCAACGGAGCTGCAGCGGCCTCGGCGCTGCGCAAGAATTCGTCCGCCACCATGCCATGGCCAGAGGCGAAGATATGCACATTACCTGGTTTCGGCGCTTCGATCTCGTCACGGCAGGCGGCGATGAAGGCTTGGCCAATTGCGTTCATTCCGCGGCTTTCGAACCTGGCCAGGCGATCTTGGCCAAGAAGTGCTCTGCCAAGAGATCAGCGATTGAGAACGGGGCAACGCTTTGCAGGCCGCGCCATCCTGGCATGCTGTTGACTTCGAGCACTTGGACCGGTCCCGCGAGGCTGCGGATTATGTCGACTCCGGCAAATACAGCGCCAACGGATGCTGCGGCTCGCAAAGCTATCGCGCGCATGTCGGCATCAGGAACAATCCATTCCGGCCGGGCGCCAAGCTTGATGTTGGTGACCCATTGCTTTCCATGGCGGATCATGGCGGCAATCACCTCGCCATTCGACACGAGCACGCGGAAATCGGAAAAGCCGCCGCCCTGGCCGCCAACAAAGCGCTGAAGATAATAAACGCCACAGGCCTCCTCGAAGGATGGCAAGTCGTCTTCGCTGAGGATCAGCTTCAGCCCATACCCTTGCGCGCCGAATAAAGGTTTGAAGACGAGCGGGCCGCGTTTTGCCTCGCGCCGCACGATCCGGCGCGCGGCAAGCGCGGACTCGGCCACCCATGTCGGGGGTGTGGGGATATTGTTGCTAGCAAAGGCAAAACTCGCGGCCGACTTATCCGCGCAGATTTCGACACATCGCGCAGAATTTACGACAGGCACGCCGAGCGCGGCAAGGCTATGGAGGATGCCAAGGCGCAGTGTCACGCTCTCGAATGTACCGAAGCCCACTGCCCGCACCAGCATGGCGTCCGGCAGGCTTGAGCCGAAGCCCGGAATCACGAGGGCGCCCGGCCGGCGCGTATCAAAGATGCATTGCGAGAGCCGGACCGGAGTGGCTCTCGCGCCAAGGCGCCCGAAGGCCTCGATCAGCGCCCGTGCATGCCAATCATAAACATCGATCGCAAGCGCGATCTCGGGTCTGCTCTCGAGGCGCTTATGGCTTGCATCCGCTAATGACATCTAGCCGAACGAAACATCGAGCAGTTCGTAATTCAACCGGCCGGCCTCGAAGGTCTCGCCAGATCCGAGCGCGGTGACGAGCACGCGGGCGGGGCTGAACAGCATCGGATCGATCGAATAGAAATCGCCCTTGTAAGCCTTGAAAATCTCCGCGAAGGTGCGGCCGTAATCTTTCGAGGTCAAGCTTGGGAGCTTTTCCGCCAGATCGCGCGCGTCTGATGCCGCCCCGCTGACGAAGAGATGCACTTGGCCGGCGTAGATGATGGCATCGTTGGTGCGCCCCATCGCCTGCACGAAGTCTGGGTGCGGCGGCGAAAGCGGCGCCGAGGCAACCCCGTCGATGATGCGGCCGAGCGGGAATTTAAGCTCATGCGTCTTATGCAGAGCGACCTCTAGCACGCGTGCGACGACTTGAACGCTGCCCGCAAGACTCTGGGTCGGCGCATAGATGAACGTAACGTTCTCCGCCGGGACTCCGCAATCATTGGCGACTTTCTTTGTCACTTCCGGCGGCGGCGGCGCAGCGGATTCAAGCACCAGCGTGGCGCGCGAGGCGTTGTCGCGGTATTCAAGCTCGGAGAACAAAGGCTCCTTGCGTGCAAGCGCGCGGCCGGGGCCAGAGCCTAAGGCAAAGAATCCGCCTTTGCCTTCGCCATGCGAAAGCGCCCAGCCCGCGTATTGGCTCGCCAAGCATGCGACCACCGGATCGGTGGTGCGCACGCAAAGCTCGTAAGGCCATTTTGAAGCGCCGCCCGCCGGCGCGAGGCTGACATTCCCAAGTCCTCCGAGGCAGATTTCGGCAAGCGTGAGACCCGCTTCGATTCCACCGAGCGCGTCCTTGCCCGCATCGATCACCGTTTCGCCCAATGCACCCTTTGTAACCTTCACCCGCAGGCGGGAGGCATTCGCGATCAGGCGGTCGACCGCCTGTCCGGTAAGAGTATTGATGCTGACTTCACTGGTGCTCAAGGTGCGCTTCCTTCCTGTATGTTTCGTTTTTATTCTGGAATTGTTCGATTGTCCAAAGGATAGAGTCCATCCGCTGGTTTACGAGTGCACGAGCGCGCGAAGGAGTCGCTGCGCGGGCTTTGACCGTGCAAACCGGATCGTGCTGGCAGAGAGTTGTCTTTGGCTTCTGACGGTCGGCTGCCCAACTGGGCCAATCAAGAGCAGGCATTGAATCGATCTTGCGGCGCGCATAGGCAATCGAAGCGGCCGCCGCGCCACTGAACCGGAGCGGCGCTTCGGGGAGCTCGCCAAGACATGCGCGAAGATGCGCCTCGAAGAGAAGCCCCTGCGGATGTTCGAAGATGTCGAGCGTCGCGCCAGGGCGGGGATTGATCTCAATCAGAGTGATCGCCCTTTCCTCGGCGAGAAAATCGATGCTATTGAGGCCGCGCAATCCACAGGCTGCTGTGACTGTTTCAGCTGCCTCGCGCATCCTTTCCTCGGCGGCGGCCGGAAGTCCGGCCGGGCGCAGGCTGCCGCCGAAGCGGTAGGGCTCTCCGGGCCTGGGCGAAGTCCATTGCCGGCTCACGCCAATGGCTTGCGCCTTCGCCCCATCCGCAAGAAAGAGGATTGAAGCAGGCGCGCCTTTTGCGAAGCGTTGGAAATACACATTCTTATCTTTACCGTTAGAAGAGACGGCTGGCGCGACATGGCATCCGCCCGAGCCGCCCGCGCTTTTTGCAAGCCAATCCGCTGAATCACATGGCAGTTGCGCGCTTACCTCCGGATGCGCAATGGAGAGCGCGGAGCAAAGCTCCGCAAGCTGGAAAGGGTCTTTTACACGGCGGACCACATCCGGCAGATTGCCCAAGAGCGGCCATCGTCCGCCGATCGCCTCAAGGAGTCTGGTACGATCCTCAAACCCAGCGCCGTAAACGAATCCGCACGGCGCGCCGTTGGCCGCAAGCGAGTCGAGGAGCGGAAAGAGATTATCTTGCGTAAAACCAAACTCTAGGCCGCGATCGGCGACTTGCGCCGCCTCGCAAAAGTCGAGCGTATCGAGATCGCCGTAGAAATCGGCAACGAGCGGGCGGTAGCCCGCCCGCCGTGCGGCTGCGGCTAATTGCCGGCCCGAGGCCCCCGCGATCAAAATCGCGGCGCCGCGCTCAGGCAATGTCGCGGGCGAGAGCGAAGGCATCGCGGAAATCGAGGGCGAGCGCTTGCGGGGAGCCCGCCATGCGCCGGAAGAGTCCGGCTTCGGTCTTGTACTTGACGTCGCCGATGGCGAGCGGCCCTATGCCAAGGCTTCCGCCGGTAAGCTCGACGCCATTATCCATGAGGCCAAGCCCTTCGACACCGGCAGGCGGCACGGCGTTGACATCGGCCGCAACGAGCAATGACTTGGCCTGCCCGAGCATCGCCTTGGAAAGTATTTGCACGCCTGCCGCGGCTGCGCAGAGCGCCACCTCCTTATTGGCGAGCGCTGAGACGATCTCGCCGGCCGTCTTTGCCTGCATGCCTTCGACCTCGACGCCAAACCGCTGTTTGATCTCGTCTGCCTTGGCTTTGACGCGCCCCATGTCGCGCGCCGCGAGGGTAACTTTTGCGCCCTCAAGCGCAGCGATCACGCCGCAGGTATAGCCAACGGGACCCGTTGCGCCGAAGATCACGATCCGCGTGTCTTTCAGGGCTGTGCCTTTCTTCTGCTTAAGGAGCTTTTCCACGCAGGCGACCATCGCGGCGGCCGTCGTGAAGGAACCCGCGGGATCGGCGAGCGCGGAAATCTCAAAAGGCTTGAGAAGCGCCTTGCGGAAGCGGTCGAGCATATCAAGCGCAAGGACAGCATCTTTGCCGGCGATGAAGACGGCGGTGTGAATGGCATCGCGGGGCGAGCGCGAGAACATCGCATCCTGCACCAGGGGTGTCACCTCATCGAGCGTGACATCGGTATAGGGCACGACGGCGTCATAGCCAGCGTCAAGCGCCATGTTCACATCGAACGGGCTCATGTGCCTAAGCGGGCTGAACATGTGCAAGATATTCTTGGCCACGAAACTTCCTCTCGACTGTTGCCGTTATCTGATGCCCGCAAGCGCGCCGCTTTCGATCAGCGCGCCGCGATTAACTCCTTTGCAGATGAGCACGCCGAGCCCAAGCGAAGCCGCGTTATCGCGGGCAAGCCCGGCAACGCGGCGCGCCTCGGCAGGGCTCGCCGCGAACGCAAAGCCTGTTGGGCCCCACGAAGACTGACCAGTTCCGTGCGCGCCATGGGCGCGGAGCTCGTTCACGATCTGCGCAACCGCGGCACTCGCATAGGGCGCGCCGCCTTGGGCGGGCGCAAAATAGTCTCCAACGACTTCTTGGACGCGCGTGATCGCATCGCCGAACGAGCCAATATCGCGTTCGGCCAGCGCCGGCAACGCTTTGATGAGCACGAGCCGGCAAATTTCTGCCGCCGACGCGGCGCTAAATTCTCCCAAACCGGCGAAGGCTGCTTGCTCCTCGGCGCCATGCACGCCGCGCGATTGCGGATCAAGAACGACGAGGACTCGCCACTCGGCCGGGAATTCGAGCCGCGCAATGAGCGGCGGCGAAATCGTCTGACCGCCGCGGCCGCCATCGACAACGAGTCCGCCGTGCTCGAAGACGCCAAGCCCAATCCCGGACCGCGCGCCGCGCCGCAGGAGCTGGGCGTCGCTGGGGATAGCGAGCGGCAGGCCTTCAAGCCGCCTCAGCGCAGAGGCGACAGCGAGGGCGAGCTGCGTGCCCGAGCCAAGGCCAGCATGCGCGGGGATCGCCTCGTGGATCTTAAGCCGGTAGGAGCGGCGCAGCCCCAGATGGTTCGTAAGTTTGGCGAGGTGCCGCAACGCCCGCTCCGCCTCGGGTCCTTCGGCCTCCTGCGTTGCCGAGCGGCAGATCGAAAGGCGTGAGGCGGGGCGCTCGATCGCCAGGCCAATGCTCCCAAAGCGCCGGCCGAGGCCGCCGTTGAGGTCAAGAAAGCCAAGATGCAAACGCGCAGGGGCCGTCACCGTGACGCTTGCGGCCTCGGGATGATCTTCCGCCAGCACTCCCTCCCTTATTTGGCGAGGCGCCCCGCCCCCTCTCAGAGCGGGGCCAAAGTCGCAGATTTTGCCGTAAATGTCATGCGGGGCAGGGAGCACGGCCTGGGGCAGTGCCGGGCGGATTAGGCCGTCCGGTTTGGGTGAGAAAGCTTACATGGCCCGGCACAAAAGCTCGCCTCAGGGATTGGGACCGCCGGATTTGCGTTTGCGATCGCGCGGGAGGCCGCGGCTTGCCGAGCGAGTGAGAAATTGCGCGAGCCTCGTGCGGGATTGTTCCACTCATCGCACGGCGGCCGGAAAGCGTCTCTAAACTTTGAACTCAAGGATCTGCGGCCGCCGGAGGCGGTGCGCCGTCATGCTGAGGAGCTTGCGAAGCAAGCGTCTCGAAGCATGAGGAGCTTGCGAAGCAAGCGTCTCGAAGCATGAGGAGCTTGCGAAGCAAGCGTCTCGAAGCATGAGGAGCTTGCGAAGCAAGCGTCTCGAAGC
>Ga0209062_1000801_pt1 | contig 74052 bp, 66 predicted proteins | sample Coa_R2_2_FD_187158 | JGI IMG/M metagenome (GOLD analysis project Ga0209062, IMG submission 187158) | Surface soil microbial communities from Centralia Pennsylvania, which are recovering from an underground coalmine fire - Coalmine... | ecosystem: Environmental > Terrestrial > Soil > Unclassified... | reverse complement strand
TCTTCCCGCGTCGGCTCAGATTGCGAATCGCCATTCATGAATCCTTGAATCGAAACGCGATTCCGCTGTCTAGAAAAATCTTACCGGCAGAACATCGAAAGGATGGCTATCCCACCTGGGCAGTTACAATAATTTTAAAGAATTCGAACGTTCCTCCCTTCTCCCCGCCTTCCCCGGTGCGCGGGAGGGGTGGTGATGTGCCGGCGGCTTGCCGGCGGGTCCGCGTTTCAAGTGGACGGGGCATTGCGTGCCGCGACTTCGATCCCTCCCGTCAGCCAGTTCACCCGAACCTCGAATCCGACGCCAAGGCGCGACAGTACGATAGTCCCGCCACATGACATGCCGGTGGCAAAGAAGCTTATGGTAGAGCGCGCCGGACGTTCGTTGCAGGTCAGCGGCAGCAGCGCCTGGAAGGAAACATCAGCAGGAATTTGCAGGACCCGGCCCGTCGATCCGGAACGGATCATGCGTCCCGGCGCATCGATCTGCGCATTGATTTGGGCGCTTCGGCGCACGGCGGCAGTGCGGTCGGCCTTCAGCAGCGCAGCGGCTTCGACCGCGAAAGCCGCAAGCCGCTGACGCGAAGTGGCCCGCGGTACGAGAGGCAAGAGTATCGCGGCAAGCATCGCCACGATGGCGACGACAGCGACGATTTCGAGGAGGGTGAACCCCGCGGTGAAATTCTCCTGCCGCCGCACGTCGTCACTCGACGCTCGCGGTGGAGATGTCGGCCGCGGAGCCGGTTCCGCCCTCCTGTCCGTCGGCGCCGTATGAGATGATCTCGTAGGCGCTGCGCTCTCCGGGCGAGCGATAGACGTAGGGCTTGCCCCAAGGATCGTTCGGTACGGTCCCGCCTTTCAGATAGGGACCATTCCAGGCCGTCAATCCTGGGGCGGGCTTCACGAGTGCGGCCAGGCCCTCTGATGAGGTCGGGTAACGCCCCGCGTCCAAATAGAACAAGTCGAGCGCGCTCGAGAAGCTCTGGATCTGGATTTTGGCGGCTTTCACTTTTGATTCGCCGAGATAGTTGAGCACCCGCGGGCCGACCAGCGACATGATGAGGCCGATGATGGTTATGACCACCAGCATTTCCACGAGCGTGAAGCCACGCTGGCCGCGAATGCGAGAGCGCCGGCGTCCTGCCGTGCCGATTTGCGTTTCAGAGTGTTTCATGTTGGATGCCTGTGGGTTATGTCATGCGGCGCCTTTTATCCGATGACTTGGGTGATGGAGAGAAGTGCGGTCATGACGGAAACAATGAGGCCGCCGACCACGACGCTGATCGAAATGATAGCGAGCGGACCGACGATTGCCACCACCCGGTCGAGACTGCGTTGCAGCTTCGCCTCGTAAAACTCCGCAATCCGCGTCGAGAGGGTAGGCATCTGGCCGGTTTCCTCGCCGATCCGAAGCATGCGAATCGCCATGGGCGGCAGAATCGCCGCGGCCGCCAGCGCATCCGACAACTTGCCGCCGTGCCGCACGCGATCCGCAGTCGCCATCCATGGCGCCGCTCTTCCGGTGACCGCCATGATATCCACGAGGATTCGCAGCGTCGCTGTGAGCGTAACATCGCTGCTTAATAGGATGCCCAGATTACGGCAAAAAAGGGCAGCGCGGTAGAAAGTAAATATGGTCGAGATGCCGGGCAGGCGCGATATCTCGGAAATGATCGACGTGCGCACGCTTTTGCGGCGCAACAGCAGCCACACTCCCACAATAGCCGCCACCGCTGCTATTGCGAGCTCGTTGGCATTGCCGCGCACGAACTCCGAGAAATTGAGGAAGGTGGTGATAGCCGAGTCGCTCTTGGCGCCGAAGTCGCGCAGTACGGAGGAGAACTGAGGCAGCACGAACAGAATGAAGAACGTCAGCACGCAGATTGCCGCCAGCAAGACGAATGCGGGGTATTGCAAAGCGTCGGTCAATCGGCGGCGCAGCGCCTCCGCCCGCGCCCGCTCGGCGGCAATCAGCTCCAGAATCTGGCTGAGCTTGCCGGACGTTTCGCCGACCTGCACGAGCGCAACATAGATTGGCGGGAATAGCGCCGGATGTTTGCCGACAGCCTCGGCAAAGCTCTCGCCGGCCAGGATGCCTGCGCGAATCTTGGCGACGACCGGATGTAATCGCCCGATGTCGGTGTCGCTTGCGAGCAATTCCAGCGCATCGTCGAGGCGCGCCCCTGCCTTGAGAAGCAGCGCCAGGTCGCGGGTGAAAACAGTGACATCCTCAGGGCGGGGCTGGTTGAACAGCGCGATGGTGGCGCTTGACACTCCAGCGACGCCGTCGTCGACCACTGTTTCGATCGGCACGAGGCCAAGATACTCGATGCGGCGGGCCACCTCCGCGGCGGTCGGCGCAGAGAGGGAGCCGTTGACGACCTCGCCATTCTGGGTGATCGCGCGGTAACGGAAATTCGGCATGGCTCACCGGATCGTGGTAACGCGCAGAACCTCGCTGGCGGAGGTTATTCCGGCCCGACATTTGGCGACGCCGTCATCGACCATCGTGGTCATCCCGGCCTGCACCGCCGCCCTGTCGATGGCATTGCCGTCAGTTTGGGCGTTAATAAGGCCGCGTACGCTCTCGTCGATCTTCAGGACCTCGAACACGCCGACCCGTCCGCGGTAGCCGGTACCGCCGCAGCGCTCGCAGCCCTTGGGCTCGTAGATGGCTTCGCCCAGCTTGAACCCGAGCGCACGGAGACGGGGGTCATCGGCGAAGTCGATGAGTCTGATGTCGCGCTTGACCTTGCAGCGGTCGCACAACTGCCGCACCAGGCGCTGGGCGATCACGGCGCGCAGCGTCGATTTGAGGAGGAAGCCCTCGACGCCAAGATCCAGCAGACGCGGCACGGCGGCTGCCGCCGTTTCGGTGTGGAGGGTCGTCAGCACGAGGTGCCCCGTCAACGCCGCGTGCACGGCGATGTGCGCAGTCTCGGAGTCGCGGACCTCGCCGACCATGATGACGTCCGGGTCCTGGCGCACGAAGGCGCGCATGGCGGCTGCGAATGTCAGTCCGATATTGGGCTTTGCCTGGGACTGGTTGACGCCCGGAATCTCGTACTCCACCGGATCTTCGATGGTGAGGATTTTGCGCGTGGGCTCGTTGAGGATCGACAGGACGGTTGCAAGCGTTGTGGTCTTGCCGCTGCCGGTCGGCCCGGTAACCACGATCATGCCATGGGGCAACTTGAGGAGATCGCGCAGCTTTCTTTCATCGGGCGGCAGAAAGCCGAGCCGTTCGATGGCGAGGAGGCCGCGGTCAGTCGGCAGCAGGCGGATGACCGCGGATTCGCCGTGTTGCGTCGGCATGATGGCGACGCGGATGTCAAGATCGGTCTTGCCAACGTGCAACTGAGCGGCGCCATCCTGCGGCAGACGGCGCTCCGCAATATTCAATCCCGATAGAATCTTGATGCGGGAAATGATCGCCTGGGGCAACACCCCGGCTGGCGGCGGGATGGCGCGCAGCAGCCCGTCGATGCGCAGGCGCACCGTCAGCCCGGACCTGAACGGCTCGATATGAATATCGCTGGCGCGCAGCTCGACCGCCTTTTCCAGAAGATCGCTAACCGCGCGAACGACCGGTGCGCCGGAGGCAAGATCGCGCAGGCTTTCGATGTCATCCTCGCGCGCATAGCTCGACTGCCGAGCCTCCGGCGCCGCCACATCATTCCCGAGGCGCTGGTCGAGGGCGGTTTCGATATCCTCGAACGATGCGACCGCGATCGGCACGTCGCGGCCGAGCACGATCGCGGCTGCGCGGGCTGCCGCATGATCGCTGGGATCGGCCACCGCAAGCGCCGGTTCGCCGCCCGCCGACCGGAACGGGAATACAAGCATTTCTCGCAGGAAACGCTGCGAGAAACGCTCGGTCAGCGGCTGTGCCGACAAGAGGTCCTGCAAGGTGATGCGGGGGACGCGGAAAAACGCCGCCACCTCGTCGGCAAAGTCGTTCGCCGAAAGATCGGTCAGCTCCCACAACTTCTGCAGCGCGCGATTGCCGCCAGATTGCGCAGCGCCGTTGGGCACAGCGCTGTCGCCGTTAAGATGATTCTTGTCGCGAAGATAATTCGCGAATTCGAGCGTGAGGTCGGCCGGCATGATATTGCTTCCGTGGCGATGCAGTATAGCGAGGCTGAGGCAGTTTGCCATGCCCTATAGCTCTCGACAGCGCTATAGCTCTCGACCCGGATCGCCAAGACCCCGCATGATACCGGGCCGCGGGGTCGCCCCCGCATTACACCAGGAAAGGGGAGCCAGCATGACCCAGAAGATCGCCCTTGAGGAGCATTTCCTGTCGCCGGGTTTCGAGGATTATTGGAAGACCACAGCGGGCGAAATCACGCCCGATATTTTCCGGCAGGCGGTGGCGCGGCTCGCCGAATTCGGCGATTTGCGCCTCGGCCAGATGGATCGCGACGGCATCGCGCGGGCTGTGCTCTCCATCGCGGGACCCGGCGTACAGATCGAGGGCGACACGGCGATTGCGGTGCGACGCGCACGGGAGTCAAATGATTTCCTTGCCCGCGAAATCGCGAAGCGGCCCGACCGCTACGCCGGTTTCGCTCATCTGCCCATGCAGGACGCCAAGGCGGCGGCCGACGAACTAGAACGCGCGATGCGCGACCTCCGCTTCGTCGGCGCGATGATCAACGGCCACACCAACGGGCAATACCTGGACCATCCCTCGCTCTATCCGTTCTGGGAGCGCGCCGAGGCGCTCGGCGCAGTGATCTACCTGCATCCAGCCGATCCGCCGGCAGCCATGCCGGCGCTGGAGGGCACCTATGGGCTTAAGCGCGCCACCTGGGAGTGGGGCGTCGAGACTGGCTCCCATGCCCTGCGGCTCGTGTTCAGTGGGCACTTCGACCGCTTCCCGCGCGCGACGCTGATGCTTGGGCATCTCGGCGAGATGATGCCGTACCTGCTGTGGCGCTTCGACAGCCGCGCCGCATTTTATGGCGTCAAGCTCGCTCGCCGACCGTCCGACTACATCCGGCAGAATATCGTGATGACGATTTCAGGCATGTACTCTGCGGAGCCGTTCGATTGCGCGGTCGGCGCGGTCGGCCATCAGCGCATCATGTTCGCGACGGACTACCCCTTCGAGCCGCCCGGCGAGGCGAGCGAATTCATCGACCACGTGCCGCTCGCAGACGACGTGCGCGCCGACATCTGCTTCAACAACGCAGCGCGGTTGCTGGGGCTGTAGCGTGGGCCGAGCTTTTAGCGAACGGGGCCGGAGAGTGCCCCACCCGACTGATCAATGTCATGGGAGAGATCCAGCCGGCGCAAATATCGGCGCAGCCGAGGACGACCACGCTGGCTTTCGCCGGCAAAGGACGATAGGGTTGCGATGTCGATGAGAAAATTCGCGGTGGTCGTTTCCATGTGGCACCCCAGTCGCCCGCAACATGTGCGATTTCGCGCTTCCCGTCAGTCCGGCGCCGCAACGGTGATCGCCTCCTTCGCACTCTGTTGCCTGATGTCGCACGCGGAGGCAGCCGACGGCATTGCGCCCGGCGAATGGAAGCTCACCGAGACCATCGTCATGAACGGAAACAAGACTCCCACTCAGACGAGAACGCGCTGTCTGTCGCCCGAGCAAGCCGGTGACACCGCGACAACCTTCTCGCCCGAATACCGCACCGTGAATTCCGGCTGCGAGCGGGTCGAATTCAATTCAACCGCCACGGCCCTGCGCTGGCGCATGCGCTGCACCGGCCAATTGGACATGGACGTGGCCGGAGATTTCATTTTCGACACGCCCAAGCACTATTCGGCGACGATCGTATCGAAAGGCGCGATCGCGGGGCGGGAGGTCGTCAATACGACCGTGGCCATTGAGGGTGAGCATATTGGGGAATGCCGGTAGCGCGTCTGCAGGCTCAATTCCTACAGGACGTTCCCCATAGAAGATTTTGATCGTATCACGCGCATGGGTCGGCAAAATCGAGCCCATCGAAAGCGGCTGTTGCCGCTTTCGACATTTCAGGAGGGCCCGACTTCGATGCACCGTGCCCGCCGCGCTGGCGGGCAGGCTTCGTTCTGAACTTGCGAAAAGCGCCCGCCCTGCCGCGCTTCGCAGATCGCAGGATCGGATTCGACTTTCCCGAGCGCCGCGACTAGCCTCGACGTCACAGAACAATTCCGGCGGGAAGGGAAACCAAGGAGATAGACGCAATGCGCCAGCCACTCGTTTCGTCGTTGAACACGGTATTGCGCGCGGCCTCGGCCCTGCTGATCGGAGCGGGCGCCGCACTGCTGTCGATTGCGGCCGTTCGCGCGCAGAGCGAGCCGCTCGTTATTGCCAAGCAGGGCTACTTCTTCGTCGGCGGCCATATCGACACGAGCCGCGAAGGGTCGCCGACGGTCGGCCACATGTATGTGGAATTCCAGGTGCCGCAGAAGGTCGCCCATCCGTATCCGGTGGTGATGATTCATGGCGGCAGCCAGACCGGCACAAACTTCACCGGCACGCCGGACGGCCGCGAGGGCTGGGCGCAGTATTTCCTGCGCCGCGGCTATGCGGTCTATGTGGTCGATCAGGTGGCGCGCGGCCGCGCCGCGCAATGGTCGCAGGCGAACGGGCCGGTGACTTCGGCCAATCTCGCGCGTCTTGAGCAGCGCTTCGTGGCGCCGGAACGCTTCAACCTGTGGCCGCAGGCGCATCTGCACACCCAATGGCCGGGTTCAGGCATGCCGGGCGATCCGAGCTTCGACCAGTTCTACGCCAGCCAGTTTCCCTCGCTGGCGGATTTCCCCTTGCAGCAGGCGCTCAACCGTGACGCCGCCGTGGCTCTGCTCGACCGCATCGGCCCTGCCGTGCTGCTGATCCATTCCCAGTCGGGAGCATTCGTGTGGCCGATCGCCGACAAGCGGCCGAGCCTCGTGAAGGCGATCCTTGCAGTCGAACCGAATGGCCCGCCGGCTCATGACGTCGATTTCAAGGGCGCGCCGGATTGGTTCGCCGACAATCCGCACCTGAAAGCCTACGGCCTCGTCGACGTGCCGCTCACCTACGATCCGCCGGTGACCGACGCCGCGCCGCTCAAGTTCATGCGCGAGGACAAGCCGGAGCGGCCCGACTATGTGCGCTGCTGGGCGCAGCCGGAGCCCGCCCGCAAGCTCGTGAACTTGCGGGATACGCCGATCCTGGTCGTTACCTCGGAGGCCTCCTATCACGCGTCATATGACCACTGCACCGTGCGGTACCTGGCGCAGGCCGGCGTCAAGAGCACCTTCCTTCGGTTGGGGGATGTCGGCATTCACGGCAACGGCCACATGATGATGCTGGAGAAGAACAGCGACGCCATCGCTAAGGTGATGGTGGATTGGCTGGATCGCGCTTTGCCGGGCGGATGAGACGAGTCATACCGACGAAGGCGCTTCTTCGACAAGCTCAGGAGCGCCGCGCCCGCCGCGGCGCAGCCTTTCGAAGGCCGGCGGGCGCGCTTCGCTTGGCCTACCCGGCTACGGGATTGCCTCCAAATACGGCTCCCAGGCTTCGATCGAGACCTTGAGGGCCGGATCGGCGAACTCGCCCCACAGCTCGCGCGCGTCGAACACGACGGTGTAGAGCCACTGCGGGTCCTCGCCTTTGCCGGCCGCCACCGCGTCAGGAAACACGTGGCAGCCCCTGATGTGTTCGATCGCACCGGCATGCCCCCGTGCATAGCGCGGCAGGCGGGTGTGGCCCGGCGGATTAATGTTGCGCGTGCGCACGCGGTCGCCGGGCTTGAATTTCGCCGGCGCCGGCGGCGGCCTCTCGAAGCTTCCGCGCGACAGGGTTTTCGGCACATCCGCGGGTGTGAGCGTGCGCTTCACTGGCTTCGCCGGATGGAGGGCGCGTCCGGCCGCGAGTTCGTCCTCGCCGACAAGGCCAAACTGCAGGCACAGGTTTTCGAGGCCGAGGGTCCATTTCCTGTAGTAGCTGCTGGCGAGGTAGACATGCGGCGGCAGCGTCTCCCGCGAGAACCGGCTGATGTCTATCGACCACAGGCCGAGATAGCCCATGGCGCGATTCATGGCGAGGACCCGGCCTTCCCACGGCGCGTGAAACACCGGCTCATCCGGCTCGGGCTCGACCTTGCCGAAGCCGTGCATGCCGCCCATGTCGTGGACGCCGTTCATGGCGCATCTCCTGCCGCGAGGGCAAGACCGGTCCCGATCATGGAGTCGCGGGTGACGAGGCTCGCAAGTTTTTCCTCGCCCCATCCGTCCGTGCCAGCCGGCCGCATCGGCACCACCAGGTAGCGGGTTTCGGCGGTCGAATCCCATACCCGGATCTCGGTGTCAGCAGGCAGAATCACGCCGAAATCTGCGAGCACGCCGCGCGGATCGATGACGGCGCGGGAGCGATAAGGCGCGGACTTGTACCACACGGGCGGCAGGCCCAGCACATCCCACGGATAGCAGGAGCACAGCGTGCAGACGACCATGTTATGAAGCCGCCGCGTATTCTCGACCGCGATCAGATGGGTCGAGCGCGCGGTTAAACCCAACTCGCCTACCGCCGCTGCGGCGTCGGCGATGAGGCGCCGCTTGAAGTCCGGATCTGCCCACGCCTTGGCGACGACACGGGCGCCGATATGGGGACCGATCTTGCTCTCATAGGCGTCGATGATGACATCGAGCGCCTTTGGGTCCACGTAGCCCTTCTCGGTCAGGATCGTCTCAAGCGCACGCACCCGAAGCTGCATCTCGCTGAGCTCCGAGCCGTGATCGTGCTGGCGGTGGGGATCGTGCTGACGCATGTTCATGACGATAGGTATCTTGCGTAGAAGCGGCGTGATTTCGTATGCCCGGCTTCGCGCGATAATCTTAGCCCAGCGACGTCCCGTTGGCCATGACGCTCCACGCCGCGCCTGCTCCGAAAGGCAATGCGAAATCCTAATGACTTCTACACAGCCACACCCCGATGACGGTCTTGCGCCGGCTTATCCGCCGCCTCGCAACGCCTGCGATGCCCATTTCCACATTTTCGGCCCGGCGGATAAATATCCGCACGTCACCACTGATCTGCGCTACCAGCCGCCTTACGCGCCGCTCGCGGACTATCTCGCGGTCGCGCGGCGGCTTGGCTTTGAGCGCTTCGTGTTCGTCCAGCCCAGCGCCTACGGCCTCGACAACGCCTGCATGTTGGAAGCGATGGATGAGCTTGACCCCGCAGTGCGCCGCGGCATCGTGCATCTCGATGAAACGAACGCGCGGGATTCCGAGCTCGCGCGCTGGCATGACTGCGGGGTGCGCGGCGTGCGGATCAATATTTCGCCGATCCGCAGGCCGGAGGCGGGCCTTGCGGATGCGCTGCGGCCCAAGATCATACGCACTGCGAAGATCTGCCGCGAACTTGGCTGGCACGTCGACCTGCTGCTGCCTGGCTGGCTCGTCAGCGAGCTGATGCCGACGCTGCGGGAGCTGCCGGTCGCGTTCACGGTCGCCCATATGGGATTGTTCCCGGCATCGGCGGGGCCGTCACAGCAGGGTTTCCGGGACTTCCTGGCGCTGGCCGGCGACGGCTCCGGCCGGTGCTGGGTCAAACTCACCGGCATCTATCGGTTCTCGCAAGCTCCCGGATATGCCGACGTCAAGCCGTTTGCCGAGGCGCTGATCGCGACGGCGCCCGAACATCTTATCTGGGGAAGCGATTATCCCCACCTGTCCTTCCATGATAAGGTCGGCACTATCGAGCTTTACAACAAGCTGATGGATTGGGCCCCCGACGCCGCGGTGCGCCAACGCATACTCGCTGACAATCCCGCGCGGCTGTTCGAGTTTTGAGGAAGCGAGCCGCCGTAGTGTGGGCAAAGGCGGCCGCAATGGCATCGATTTATGGGTTTGCGCGGCGGCCGCCTTTGCCCACGCTGCGAGGCGCGCCGTCCGGCGCGGGCAACGCCCGCAAGCGGCCAGCTCATCCACGCGCCTTTGCCCACCCTGCTACGTGCGACGCCGCTCGGACCGCATCCGCTCCCATCACTTCAATGCCTCCACGATCTCGCGAACATTGTGCCGCATCATATCGACGTAGGTTGGGGCCGGGCCGGCCGGCGCCGTGAGCGTGTCGGCAAACAGCGTACCGCCGATGCGGGCGCCGGTCTCGGCAGCGATGCGCTTCACCAGGCGGGGATCGACGGCGCTTTCGAAAAAAAGCGCCGGGATATTCTCCTCACGGATCGCCCGGATGATCCGGGCGATGTCTCTTGCGGATGGCTCGGTTTCGGTGGAGAGGCCCTGCGCCGCGATGAACGCTATGCCGTAATCTGCCGCGAAATATTCGAAGGCTTCGTGGGTGGTGATGACCTTTCGCCGCGCCGGCGGGATCGTCGCAACGGCGCGGCGGATGTCCGCATCGAGGCGGGCGAGTTCCTCGATGTAGGCCGTGGCGTTGGCCTCGTAGGTCGCGCGCCCCTCCGGGTCAGCCCGGATCAAGCCGTCCCGGATATTCGACACGTAGATTTCGGCGTTATGGACCGATTGCCAGGCGTGGGGATCGAGGCCGGCCGCTGCATTCCCGAAGCGACTGCGCACCGTACCCTCCCTGGCAAGCGGGGGAAGGTATTTCGATTGACCCTCCTTCACATGCAGAGGACTGGAGGGTGGCGGCAACGGCACGACGCCGGCGCTGGCCGCTACGACGAGCGCCTGCGTGGCGGACGCCTGCAGGAGGCGAGCCATCCAGCCCTCGAAGCCGAGGCCGTTGACCACGATGAGCCCGGCGGCGGCGACAATCTTCGCATCCCGCGGAGTCGGCGCGTAGACATGGGCATCGGCGCCGCGTCCTACCAGGGCCGAAACTTCGACACGATCGCCGCCGACATGGGCCACTAAGTCGCGCAGGATCGAAAAGCTTGCGACCACCTTGAGCTTGCCGCTGCTCCCGGCCGCTTGCGCATGCGGCGCCGAGATCGCGCCTAAAGCCATGATAGCCGCGACGAGAAGCACCGCGAGGTCACGCCGCATCGTCAGGCCTCCAGGTGCCGGCGCGCGCCCCATCCGCGGAGCAGGCCGCCAAAGCGTCCGAACAGCACCGACGCGCCATAGACCATTCCGGCGAACAGAATGATGGCTGGGCCGGCCGGCAACCCGGCGTGATAGGACACGAGCAGCCCGCAATAGGCCGAGATAATGCCGGCGCCGACTGCGCTCACCGTCATCGCCGTGAGGTCGCGGCTCCAGAACCGGCTGATGACGGCCGGCAATATCATGATGCCGACTGCCAGGAGAGTTCCGAGCGCCTGGAAGCCGCCGACGAGATTGAGCGCCACCAAGGCGAGAAAGGAGATGTGCGCCGGGCCGCCTGAACGGCTGACCGAACGCAGAAAACCGGCGTCAACAGATTCCACGACGAGCGGCCTCCATATCAGCGCCAGCACCAGCAGTGAGACGGTGGCGACCACGGCAATGAGAACCAGCGTCGCATTGTCGAGCGCCAGCACATTGCCGAACAGGAAATGCAGAAGATCGACGCTGTTGCCGCGCACGGACACGATCACCACGCCGAGCGCCAGCGATACGAGAAACAGCGCCGCGAGCGATGCATCCTCTTTCAACTCGGTCGCGCGGGCGATGCCGCCGGCCACGAGCGCCACAAGGAGTCCGGCGATGAGCCCGCCTGAAGTCATGGCAAACAGACTAAGGCCGGCCACAACATAACCGATCGCCGCCCCCGGCAGGATGGCGTGCGCCATGGCGTCGCCAATCAGACTCATGCGGCGCAGCATCAGCAGGACCCCTACGGGCGCCGCTCCCAGCGCCAGGCCAACCACGCCGACCAGCGCGCGGCGCATGAACTCGAATTCCGCGAAAGGCGAAACCAGGAGATCGTAGATCGCCATCACTCGGCCGCAACTGCACATTCGGCAGCGGCTTCCTCAAATGCCTCGCACATGCGCCGCGCCTTCATGAGATTTTCCGGGGTCAGCACGAAGCCGGTCTCGCCCCAGGCAATCGGCTCGCGCGCCATGAGCAGCGTCTGCGAGAAGTGGCGGCGTACGAGGTTCATGTCATGCAGCGCCGCCAGCACCGTGCGGCGCTCGCTGTGCCAGCGGCGGACGAGGGCGATCAGGTCCGTGACCGTCCTCTCATCGATGGCGTTGAACGGCTCGTCAAGCACGATCAGCCGCGAGTCCTGAAGCAGCAGGCGGGCGAACAGCACGCGCTGCAGTTGTCCTCCCGACAATCCAGCGATCGGGCGGCGTTCGAATCCGGTGAGCCCGACCGCCGCAATCGCCCCGTGAATCCATTCGCGTTCCGTCTTGCCGATGGCGCCAAAGGCGCCGATGCGTCGCCACAGCCCCATCGCGACAAGATCATAGACGTTGATCGGAAACGAACGGTCGATCTCGATCGCCTGGGGCAGATAAGCGATGTCGCGAACACTGAGATCACGGTCGATTGTGCCGGACAGCGGCGCAACGAGGCCAACGATTCCCTTGAACAGCGTTGATTTCCCAGCCCCGTTCGGCCCGACGACGGCCAACATCGCTCCCTCCTCCACCTCGCCGGTGAGGTGGTGAACAGCGGGGTGACGGTCGTAGCCAAGGGTCAAATCGCGGAATCGCAGGTGTGCGGCCATGATCCGCTCACGAGATCACCCACCACACCGCGATCCACAGCACGCCCGCCAGGCCAAGCGCCAGGACGAGCCGTTCTGCGGCGGACATGCGCAACAGCGACGCCGACACCGCCCGCGCCGGATGACCGTGACCGGTTTCGTGGTGATGATGGGTCATGGGTTCTGTATAGTGTAACCCTCCCGGGGTGTCGATGGCGGAGGCCCGCATGGCCGGGCGGGGCAATCCATGTCACTTCGCCTACGTCTCTCTCCGCTCGCGGGCCCGCGACTTACACTCAAGAGGCCGGAGTTTGCGCGCTCGCGCGCAAATTCCGGGTCAGAGGCCCCCCCGGCTCTGAATGGCGAGTTTCGCGGAAACGCCTCCTCAACCAATCCCCACAAGCGGCGACAGGGAATGCAGCGCATCCAGCCGACGTCCGGCTTGCCCCGCCTCTCAGGATGCGATTCCAATCGGCCGAAATTGCTTGAGTGACGGGGCATCGCCTCTTCAGAAATCCGGCTCGTTCGCGACCGGGATGTGGTAGTCGAACAGGTGCTGGTTGTTCTCGGCACAGATTTCTTCGCGGAACGGCTGCTCCACCCGCCGGTAACGCTGTTTCGCGGTCCAGGGCTCATAAAAAGCGTCCGGATCGTCGACCGTGAAAGCCACCTCCAGGGCGTTCCCGTCGTCAACCACCTTCCAGCGCTCCACGACGTGCAGCTTCTCGGTGTGGGGCGTGCGGTAATTGTCGACGAAGGTCCGGTCATTAAGGGCAACCGTGTCGATCACCAGCGTATCGCCCTCATAATGGCCGACCGACTCGCCATACCAGGATGGCGCCGGATTTTCCGAATGAGGCACGTCGAGATAGACGCGCCGGATTTCCTGATTGCTTTCAAAAATAATCAACACTTCCTTGGACGATTGCACGAAGCGGATCGGCGTGAAGCGACCATAACTCATGAAGCCCGGAACGCCCGCGGGCCGGCAGCTCGAGCGTGGCGTGAATGCAATCTTGCCGGCGAGCACCTCCTCATTGTCCTTCCGCATCCGTTCCTTGACCCATGGCTTCAGATTCGGATTACTGAGATCGGCGATCCGATAAGTCGGCTGCGCGCCGGTCCCGTTGGGCACATAGGGATGGGCCGGATCCGTGCGCACGATGCCCACGCGCGCGCCGGGAACCTCGATCAGGTCGCCGCCGATCGATATCCATCCGACCTGGTTCGAGGAAAAATCGGGCGGAGCCGCCTTCTGTTCCGCGATCGCTGCGTTTGGCATGGCGAAGATCAAGCCGGCCAGGATACTGCCTGCGAGGACTCCTTTTCTCGCGGTTAACGCGTACATTGTTTCCTCCTCCTGTGCTGTTTCTTCTCGGGCCGCCTCCCCACCGCCGTCGCATGGGGGGGACGGTGGAGAGCGGTGGGCATGCTTCACATTGCGCCTACCGAAGACTGCCCACTCCACGACGCACGTGTCAGGTTACCGCATATGCGGGTGTGCCGTAAGAGCGGCGACGGCGTTGGGCATCGATGCCCATCGGCGGCGCATCACATCAGGCGGGGCCGTCGGCGAGCCGCTTGAGGTCGAAGCGGTCGACATCCTGCAGCAGTTCCACAAAGGCGCTTGCCCCGTGGGCAAGCGCCTGCTCGCCCTTTTGTGCGGTCGCGAGCGTGGCGTCGCCGACCGCGCCGCTCGGATGCAGGTCCTGGGTCATCCAGCCGAAGCCGACGGGCGCGAACGCGCTGAGCCATTTGAAGTCCTCGGCCATTTTCACCGTAGCCGGGACGGCCGCGACGGCTCGGTCCATGTGTACGGCTTCAGGCTTGTGGGCGAGAAGGAGCGAGGTTTCCGCGTCGCCGGCATGAATGCCATGGCGCAGCTCCATGCGTTCGAAGGTGCCCGGCGGATAGCCGAAGCGGTGCCATGCACAGGTTACCACCAGCATCTTCAGACGAACCCGCAGATCGCGGGCGACCAGGTCCATCGCGGCAACATTGCCGCCGTGGCTGGTGACGATCACGAGCTTGCGGACGCCGCAGCGGTGGATGCTCTCACCGATTTCCGTATACGCGCCGATGATGGTGCGCGCTGAAAGCGACAGGGTTCCGGGAAAGGCCCGATGCTCGTCCGATTGGCCGATCTGCTGGATGGGGAGAAACGTCACCGGCAAGTCGGGGGGCAGCAGGGGCAGGACGCGGGTCATATAAGCTTGCGCGATATAGGAGTCGACGCCGAGCGGAAGATGCGGACCATGCTGCTCCACCGCCGCGACCGGCAGCACCGCGATCCAGCGCTCGGTATCGCCGGCCGCGACTTCGGTCCACGTCATTTCGGTCCAGTTGCGTTTCGGCATCATGTTTGCATCACTCGCTATCTATTCCGACCCGGTTCGCGTATGGTCCCGGCGCCTTCGGAGAATGAACCATGCGAAACACTGGACTTCAAAGAAACGCGTTCTCGAGGCCCGCTCTCTCCAGAGCCGCCCGATTTTTCGTCGCCACGGGCTTCATAATCGCCTGTGCTGTGGCCGGCAACATGCTGGCCGGTCATGCGGCCGCGGCGCAGACGCTGGACAAGGTGTCGTTCGCCACCAACTGGGTCGCGGAGGCCGAGCACGGCGGATTCTATCAGGCGCTGGCCGACGGCACCTACCGCAGATACGGGCTCGATGTCACCATCGTTCCGGGCGGTCCGCAGGTCAACAACCGCATCCTGCTGCCAGTCGGGAAAATCGATTTTTATCTGAGCGCGAACACGCTGCAGTCTTTCGATGCCGTCGAGCAGAACGTTCCGACGATCGTGGTCGCATCGATGTTCCAGAAGGATCCGCAGGTCCTGATTGCGCATCCCGACCGCGGCATCAACGACCTTCAAGATTTGAAGGGCTTGGTACTTTATATTTCCAAGGAAGGCATGGCGAGCTATTTTCAATGGCTCAAGGCAGATTATGGCTTGCTCGACAGTCAGGTTAAGCCCTACACGTTCAATCCGCAGCCCTTCCTGGCCGACCGCAACAGCGTCATGCAGGGCTATGTGACATCCGAGCCTTACGCGATCGAGAAAGCGACCGGTGTGAGGCCTAAGATTTTCCTGATCGCGGATTACGGCTTCAGCAGCTACTCGACATTGATCGAGACGCGGCGTGACCTCGTCGAGCGCAAGCCCGATCTGGTGCAGCGCTTCGTCGATGCCTCCATCATCGGCTGGTACAACTACATCTATCATGACAATGCGGCTGCGAACGCCATGATCAAGCGCGAGAACCCCGAAATGACCGACGAACTGCTGGCCTCGTCGGTGGCCCGCATGAAGGAGTACGGCATTGTAGACTCCGGCGATGCGCTGGAGCTTGGCATCGGCGCGATGACGGACGCCCGCATGGCCGGTTTCTTCGATAAGATGGTGCGCGCTGGTGTGGTCAAGGCCAACCTCGACTACCGCAAATCCTACACGTTGCGCTTCGTGAATCGGAAAGTGGGGATAGAACTGCGGCGGTGACGCTTGGCGGCGTAGGGTGGGTTGAGCGCAGCGAAACCCGCGAGCGGCCTTGCCACTGGAAGGCTGTGATGGGTTTCGCTATCGCTCAACCCATCCTGCAGCCCACGAGTTTTTCCGTTGACCGAAATCAAATCTGGAACCGGTTCGGCGCCTGCATCAACCACAACCGCGTCGGTGGTTACCCTCAACGGCGTCGCCAAGCGTTTTGCCAATGGCACATTGGCGCTCGATCAGCTCGATCTCGCAGTCCATGGCGGCGAATTCGTCTCGCTGCTTGGGCCTTCCGGCTGCGGCAAATCCACGGTCCTGCGGCTCATCGCCGGGCTCACGGAGCCAACCAGCGGCAGCATTTCGTGGAGCGGCATCCCCCTCCTGGCCTTCCCCGGCTCTCCCTCCCCAGCCCTTGCCCGCTTGCGGGGGAGGGCACGATGGCGGAGCCGTAATAAGCCAGAAGTTGGCTTCGTGTTCCAGGAGCCAACCCTGATGCCGTGGGCCACGGTGCTGCGCAACGTCATGCTGCCGCTCGAACTTGCGGGTGTTGGGCATCGGCTGGCGACGCAACGGGCCACAGAGGCCCTGGAGCGTGTCGGGTTGGCATCGTTCCGCGACGCTTATCCCCGCGAACTCTCCGGTGGCATGCGGATGCGCGTTTCGATCGCCCGCGCCCTGGTCACCGACCCGCCGCTGCTCCTGATGGACGAGCCGTTCGCAGCCCTCGACGAGATCACGCGCTTCAAGCTTAACAACGACCTTTTGGAATTGTGGCGCGCGGTAGGCCCAACAGTGATCTTCGTGACTCATTCGGTGTTTGAGTCGGTCTATCTGTCGAGCCGGATCATTGTCATGACGCCGCGGCCAGGGCGGGTCTTCACCGAACTCGCCGTCGATGCGCCCTATCCGCGCGACGAAAGCTTTCGCACTTCGGCCGAATATGGGCGACACTGCCGGATCGCCTCGCAGGCGCTTTCACGCGCCATGGCGGAGGATCGTGAACGCCAAATGTGAGCCGCAGCCGTCCCCGCGCTTGTCCAGGACAAGCCAGGCGATGACAGCGGAGAATGGATGGGCCGCTACAAAACCTCCTCCACCCGCACGCTGCGGCAATCCACTTCGAACTCCAGGCCGCGAACGGGCGGCCGGGCGAAGTGCCAGTTGATGCCGGCTTGGGCGGCGCCGCGGCGGACGATTTCGTCGGCAAAAAACGGATAGATATCATGGGTCGTATAGACTTGGCTCGCGGTGGTCTCGGGCCAGCCGACGCCGAAGAGCGCGAGCCTCCGGGTGATTTCGTCGAGCACGAAACGCGCCTTTTCCCGCATGGCATCGGGGCTCGTCTCGCCATATCGGATGATGCGTTCGCGATAGCTCGCCTCGATCGGCCTCGCTTCCGCGCTGCCAGAGATCACGAAACTGGGTGGTGCGCCGGGGGCCGCCGGCACCGTGAATGAAAACGCATGAAAGCCAGGCTCCGTCGGCGGATCGATTTCCGGACACACATTGCTGCGGGCGACCGGGTTGACCTTGTCGTTATAGACCCCCCACTTGCCGAGCGTGACCACGTAGGACTCGTTGAATTCACGGAAGCCCTGCTCGGTGAACTGCCCGGGCGAGCGCAACTCGCAGGCGCAAAATGCGGTCAGCGGCCGGCCGGCGGCCTTGATGACGGCCTCGATCCGGGCGAAGCCCTCCGCGAGCGGCACCGGCGCGCGGAAATGACAGCGTTTGATCTCGTAGCCGGCAACGGCCACCACGCCGCCCGAAAATTGAAACCCGCCCGGAATGTAGCGGTACCCGCCGGGCGCAAATTCTGCAACTATTGCCATGGTGCGGCACCTCGATGTCTGTAGCCCGGATGGAGCGAAGCGACATCCGGGAACGGCTGGTCCGCATTCCGCTTCGCTCAATGCGGGCTACAGTCCTTACAAGCTCACGGACTCTCCGGCGGCAAGGTTGCATCAAATTCCGGATGCTTCGCGCGGAAGGCGTCGAGCCACGGCACCAGGTCGGAAAATTCCGAGCGCCACGCGACCTGACGGCGCAGATCAAGATAGCCGAGCATGCAGGCTGCCGCGATGGTGCCGACATCGAATCGCACCGGATCCGGCGGCGCCTTGGCAAGCGCTTTAAGTCCACGCACCGCCTTGCCGCGCTGGTAATCGAGCCACGGCTGATGATGGATCGCCGGCGGCCGATGGCGCGCCTCATAGATGATCAGGATGCAGGCATCCATGATGCCGTCGCACATGGCCTGCATTGTCAAGGTGTCGAGCCGCGCCGGCCAGCCGTCCGGAATGATAATGCCGCCGCCGGCCACATGGTCGAGATATTCCAGGATGACGCGGCTGTCGTAGATCGCCTTGCCGTCTTCCGTGATCAGTACGGGAATTTTTCCCAGCGGATTGTCCCTCCGCAGGACATCCTCCGGATTCATCGGATCGGCTCGCACGAACTCGACCTTTTCCGCGAGACCGAGATGCAGGACCGCCATGCGCACCTTGCGGGCGAACGGCGACAGCGGGGAACCGCGCAGGAGCATTGGCATCGAAAAAATCCTCACTCAGAGTTCGAGGGTTTTCGGAGGCCGAGGCAGGCCGCGCATGGCGCGCCAGATTCGTTCAGGGGTCGCCGGCATCTCCACGTGACGGACGCCGAAGTCGCGCAGGGCGTCGACGATCGCGTTGACGGTGACGGCAAGCGCCGGCGTCGTTCCGCCTTCGCCCGCCGGACGGATGCCGAGCGGATGGCTTGGCATCGGCACTTCGCTGATGCCGGTATCGAAGAACGGCAACATATCCGCGCGCGGCATGGCGTAGTCCATGAACGAGCCCGACAGGAGCTGTCCGCTGCTCCGATCGTAGAAACATTGCTCAAACAGCGCCTGCCCCAGGCCCTGCACGATTCCCCCATGGGTCTGGCCATCGACGATCAGCGGATTGACCGCGCGGCCGACGTCGTCGACAGCGGAATACTTGACGATCTTGCAGGCGCCAAGATCGGGGTCGATCTCGACCTCGCAGACATGCGATCCGAACGGAAAGCTCGCCTCGGACACGATCTCATCGCAGGTCGCCGCGAGCGGCCCGCGCAAGTCCTCCGGCAGATCGGCGCGGCGCAGCATCGCGGCCGAAACATCGAACAGGCCGATGCCCTGATCGCGGCCACTGACCATGAAACGGCCGCCGGCAAACTCGATCGCCTCGGGCTTCGACTGCAGGAGGAGCGCAGCGACCTGCTTGCCGCGCGCGATGATCGCCTGCGTCGCTTTCCACATGATCAGGCTCGCGAGGCGCATGCCGCGGCCCGAATGGGCGCCGCCGCCGAACTTCACGATGTCGGTGTCGTGGGTGATGACGCGCACGTTCTCGATCGGCACGCCATACCACTCGTTGACAAGCTGCGCGAAGCTCGTCTCGTGGCCTTGTCCCTGGGAGGTCGTGCCGATGACGACATCGATCCATCCGTCGGGGCGAACGGTCATCTCGGTTCGCTCGCGCGCCACCCCGGTTGCAGTGTCAATATAGTTTGCAACCGCGATGCCGCGATGCCTGCCGCAGGCGCGGGCGGCGGCGCGGCGCTCCGGAAAGCCCGCCCAATCGCCGAGCTTCAGGGCCCAGTTCATGGTGTGGTGGTAGGCGCCGCTGTCGTAAACCATGCCCAGCGCATTCTTGTAGGGAAATTCGCCATCCTTCACCAGATTGCGCCGCCTGATCTCGACGCGGTCGAACCCGTGCTCCCGGCAGGCGAGATCGATCAGCCGCTCCATCACGAACATAACTTCGGGACGACCGGCGCTCCGATAGGGCCGGGTCGGCGAGGTATTGCTCACGACGGCGCGGGCGCGGAAATAGGCGGCGGGAATCCGGTAGACCGTGGTCATGATCTCGACGCCTTTTTGCAGCGGCGAGTAGTTTGTCGTGTGAGCGCCGGCGTTGCTGATGTTCGAGCCGCGCAGCCCCAAGAAATTGCCATCCTGGTCGATTGCGAGTTCTGCGGTCACGGCGAGGTCGCGGGCCTGGTAATCACACAGAAATGATTCGTGCCGCTCCGCTGTCCATTTGACCGGCCGCCCCAGCCGTCGCGCTGCCCATGCCACCAGCGCAAATTCCGCATAGATCATGCCGCGGGTGCCGAAATTGCCGCCGACGTCGTGCATGATGACGCGCACCTGATCGGAGGGCACGCCGAGAGTCGTGGCGAGATCGTCCTTGAGCCGCCACGCGCCACCGTTTCCGGCATAGAGGGTATATCGCTGGCTATGCGGATCGAATTCGCACACGGCGGCGCGCGGCTCCATCGGCACGCCAGTGACGCGCTGGATCTGCGTCTCGAATTTGACCACATGGGCGGCACGAGCAAAAGCTGCCTCGGTCGCGGCGCGATCGCCCAACTCGCCATCCACGACGACGTTCGATCCTGCTTTCTCGAACAGGCGCGGCGCGTCCGCACGCGCCGCCTCAAGCGTGTCGGTGACGGCGGGCAGGACCTCGTAGTCGATTGCGACGCGTTCGGCGCCATCTTTGGCGGCAGCGGCCGTGTCGGCAATCACCATGGCGACCGCCTCGCCCGCGAAGCGTGCCTTGTCGGCCGGCAGCGCGTAATGCGGCGCGGTGAACGTTTTGAAGCCCTCACGCTCCCGCAGCATGAGCTCGGCCGGATGCTGCGACCATACCTTGTGGGGAATCGGTTGAAGCCCATCGGCCAGGAGATCGCGCCCGGTCAGGACGGCAAGCACCCCTGGGATCGCCATGCCCGGCGCGACGTTGATCGCCCCGATGCGCGCATGAGCGTGAGGTGAGCGCACCATCACGGCATAAGCTTGGCCAGGAAGATTGATGTCGTCGGTGTAGCAGCCCTTGCCGGTGACGAGGCGCAGGTCCTCCTTGCGGCGGACCGGCTGTCCGATGCGGGCGCTCGTTGCTTTATGGGTCATGCTTGTGTTGCGATTGGGGACGGCTCGGTTCGAGTTCTACCGTACCACGCCTTATGTGCGCAGAATCCGGTGTGTAGCCCGGGTTGAGCGCGAGCGAAACCCGGGAGCGGCGGGGCCGCGTGGAGAGCCCGGCCCCGGATTTCGCTGCGCTCAATCCGGGCTACGATCGCTTGAACTTCCTATCGGAAACTTCCTGCCGGATCTCAAGCCCGCCGCTCCGCGACAAACCGGGCCGCAGCCTTGAGCAGGGCCGCGTCGGGGCCAAATGGCGCCAGCGTGCGCTCGGCCTCGCCGATCAGCCCGAACAGCTTCTGCTTTGCCTTGGCAACGCCAAGAATTCCGACCACAGTGGCTTTGCGCGCGTGGGCGTCCTTGCCGGTCGCCTTCCCGACCGTCGCCACATCGCCTTCGACGTCAAGGATATCGTCGGCGATCTGGAAGGCTTCGCCGATAATGGCGCCGAACCGGTCGAGCGCCTTTCGCGCGCTCTCGTCAGCCCTGCCCAGAATCGCCCCGGCGACGCAACCGTAGCGCAACAGCGCGCCGGTCTTCATCGCCTGCAATTGTTCGATGTCCGGCAGGTCCATTTTTGGCGGCGCCGCGGCAAACCGGCCCTCCGCCTCAAGATCAAGCATCTGGCCGCCCGCCATGCCGCCGAGCCCCGCCGCACGCGCAAGCCCGAGCACCAGCGCGATGCGGATCGCCGGATCAGGGTGGGTCTCAGGTCGCGCCAGAATGTCGAACGCAAATGTCAGCAGGCTGTCGCCGGCCAGAATGGCGGTCGCCTCACCAAAAGCTTTGTGCACGGTCGGCCGGCCGCGGCGCAAGTCATCATTGTCCATCGCCGGCAGGTCGTCGTGCACGAGCGAATAGCAGTGCACGCATTCAAGCGCCGCGGCCGCCATCAGGCTTTGCTCCTGCGGCACCGCAAACAGCGCCGCGCTTTCGACCACGAGAAACGGGCGAAATCGTTTGCCGCCGCCGAGGGTCGCATAGCGCACGGCATCGAGGAGGCGAGGCGCGCGCGCGCGCTCGCCCTCGACCGGGCCGGGGCCAAAAAGTCGATCGAGAAGACTTTCGGTTAGCGCCGCAATTTCGCCAAGCCGTGCCTCGAATCGCGCGCTGCCGCCATCTGCCGTCATGGTGAATCCTTACGCCGTGGAGCTTCGATCCGGTGGTTCGGTGTTGTAGAAAAGGGGGAAAATCGCAACTTCGATCCCGCGGGGGCGTTATATTGCCTATCTGTTTCGCGGTACAACAGTTCCGGTCGGCAGCCGACTCTTAAACGTAGTTAACGACAGAATGATCCTTGAATTCACGGCGTTTCTCGCGCTGGCGATATGGTGCTATCTGGCTCTCGGCAGGGGCGGGTTCTGGCGTTGCGCCGAGCGCGACGACGGCACTCCGCCGCCGCCAGCGATTTGGCCGCGCATCGCCGTCGTTATTCCGGCGCGCGATGAGGCAGGCGTCATCGCGCGGTGCCTGGGTTCACTCCTCACTCAGGACTATCAGGGGACTTGGTCGGTCATCGTGGTTGACGACAACAGCAGCGACGGCACCGCGGCTGTGGCCAGCAACGCCGCAGCCGATCGTGATGCTCAGAACCGGCTCAGGATCGTGCCTGGGGCCGCGCTGCCCCGCGGATGGACCGGCAAGCTCTGGGCGCTGAGCCAAGGGATTGCAGCGGCCGACGCCCTTGATTACACGGTCGACTATTTTCTTTTGTCGGATGCCGATATTGTCTATGCGCCGGAGATGTTGCGGTGGCTCGTTGCTTATACGGTCTCCTGCGGCGCCGTGCTTTCGTCCCTCATGGTTAAGCTGCGCTGCGAGAGCGCTGCGGAGCGCTTTCTCATTCCAGCGTTCATTTTTTTCTTCCAGATGCTGTATCCGTTTTCCTGGGTCAATCGCGCTGATCGTAGAATCGCCGCTGCGGCGGGAGGATGTATGCTCGTGCGGGCCGACACCTTGCGGGACATTGGCGGCATCGCGGCCATCCGCGACGCCCTGATCGACGATTGCGCGCTGGCCCGAAAGCTCAAAGCGAAGGGGCCAATCTGGCTGGGGTTGACCGATCGCGTCACGAGCATCCGCAGCTACCCGCGCTGGTCCGACATTGCCCGGATGGTATCGCGGTCGGCCTATGCGCAACTTCGATATTCGCCCGTGATACTCGCCGCCACCGCATTGGCCCTGGTGGTGACCTTTACGGTTCCTCCGGTCGCGGCCCTTATGGGAGGGGAATATGCGTCCCTGTTCGGGCTCATGGCGTGGGCCACAATGGCGCTCCTCTTCGCTCCGACGCTTCGCTTTTACGGGGTCTCGCCCTGGCTTGGGATCGCACTGCCGGCAATCGCATTCGCATACCTGATGTTCACCCTCAATTCCGCGATCCAATCGGTGCGAGGACAGGGCGGTTTGTGGAAAGGCCGATTTCAAGCCACGAGGGCGAGATGACCGCTGCGGCGCAGTTGCGGTCCGGCAAAGGCCACCGGGACGAGAATTTCCCGGTCGCATCGCTATTGATCAAGGCGAAGCACCGCGACCCTATCCTTGCGTTTTATGAATTCGTCCGCACCGCTGACGATATCGCCGATCATCCGACGCTCAAGCCGGACGAGAAACTCGCCCATCTTGATGCCCTCGAGGCTGGCCTGCTCGGCCGCATCGAAGGCGAGCCGGTGGCGCAGCGACTGCGTGCCTCGCTGAGAGACCGGCATTTGTCGACACGCCATGCCCAGGATCTGCTCACAGCCTTCCGCATGGATGTCACCAAGCTGCGCTATCAGACCTGGGACGAGTTGATCGAATATTGCAGATATTCGGCTATGCCGGTTGGACGCTTCGTGCTCGACGTTCACGGCGAGCCCGAGTCGACGTGGCCGGCCAATGATGCGTTGTGCGCAGCGCTGCAGATCAACAATCACCTCCAGGATTGTCGTGCCGATTATACGGCTCTTGATCGCGTCTATTTGCCGCTCGACGACTTAAAGGACGCGGGCGCCCGGGTGGAAGAGCTGGGAGCGCTGCGGTCGTCGCTGGCGCTCTTGCGATGCCTGAGGTCCCTTGCGGATCGGACAGCGTCGTTGTTGCGGGAAAGCAGCGGTTTTGCGGCGATGATCGCGGATTTCCGGTTGTCCCTCGAAGTCGCCGTAATCACGGCAATGGCCCGGCGAATATTGGGATTGATTAAGACGCGGGATCCGTTGAGCGAAAACGTGCATTTAACCAGGATCGGCGCTATGGGAAGCGTATTGGCGGGTGTGGCGGCCGGATCGCTCGCCCGTTTTGCACGGGGCGGATTTGCCTCGCGCCGAGCAAAGGATGCGTGAGCGCGTGTGAGCCAGCCCGACGCCATTGCAAATGCCGACCGTGCTTCCGGCAGCTCATTCTACCTGGCCATGCGGATTCTGCCGCAAGCCCAGCGCGACGCCATGTTTGCTGTCTACAGCTTTTGCCGTCAGGTCGACGACATAGCGGATGCGCGCGGGCCTCGAGAGGAACGGCTTGCCGAACTTGCAGCGTGGCGCTCCGACATCAAGGCGCTTTATAAGGGCTCGCTGACGGCGCGCACCCGCGACCTCGCCAAACCGGTGCGCGATTACAGCCTTGATCAGGCGGATTTCCTGGCTGTTATCGACGGCATGGAAATGGACGTGATTGCGGACGTCCGCGCCCCTACATGGTCGGAGCTCGATCTCTATTGCGACCGGGTAGCGAGCGCCGTAGGCCGGCTGTCGGTCAAGATATTCGGCCTTGAAAATAAGGCCGGCCGGCAGCTTGCCCATCATTTGGGGCGCGCACTGCAGCTCACCAATATTCTGCGCGACCTCGACGAGGATGCGGCGGCCGGACGTCTGTACCTCCCGCGAGAGGCGCTCGCCGAGGCCGGCATCGACGCCGCGGACCCGTCCATTGTGCTGGCAAGCCCATCGCTCGGCCGCGCTTGTGCGCAGCTTGTCAGGGAGGCGCGCAACCATTTCGACAGGGCTGATGAAATCATGTCGTCTGCCCCACGCGGCTCCGTACGCGCGCCGCGCATCATGGGCGCAGTTTACCGGCTGATTCTTGACCAGGTGACGACGCGCGGATTTGCTCCGCCCCGGCGCCCGATCAGGCTCGGTCGGCCTCGGCTTGTCTGGATCATCATGCGATACGCGTTCATCTGATGCCCCGCACCGTTCACATCATAGGCGGCGGCCTTGCCGGACTGGCCGCTGCGGTCGGTTTAGCCGGACGCGGGATCGCCACCGTTGTCCATGAAGCGACCGGCCAGGCCGGCGGCCGCTGCCGGTCGTATGACGACGCGGCAAGCGGAATGCGCATTGACAACGGCACGCATATCCTGCTGTCCGGCAACACCGCGGCGCTCGGCTTTCTCGCGCGCATCGGCGCGGCGAGTCTCGTCACCGGCGCTGCCAAGGCGCGTTTTCCGTTCATCGATCTTGCCACCAAGCAGCGCTGGGCGCTCGATCTTGGCGTGGGACGGCTGCCCACTTGGGCGTTAGATCCTCGTCGTCGGGCGCCGAACACCCGCGCGCGGGACTATGTCGCGCTCGCACGTTTGATGTGGCCAACACGGGACCGGCCGCTGGGGGAGGTCATCTCGTGCGGCGGGCCTGCTTACGAGCAGGTGATGCGGCCGCTTTTGCTCGCGGCCCTCAACACGGATCCGAGCGCGGCGTCTTCGGCTCTCGCACGGGCTGTCGTGCGGGAATCGATTGCGCGAGGCGGCACGGCATGCCGGCCCTACCTGGCGCCACGGGGACTGAGCGCCGCGTTCGTCGAACCTGCAATTGCATATGTGAGACATCACGGCGGGACTTTCCGTTTCGGCCGCCAACTGCGGCGATGCATGGTTGCGGCAGATGCCGTGACGGAACTCGATTTCGGCGACGGCCGCGTCACAGTCGGGCCTGACGACGCCGTGGTGCTCGCCGTGCCGCCTTATGCAGCCCGTTCGATCATCCCCCAACTGCAGGCGCCTGATGAGTTTCGGGCGATCGTTAATGCCCACTTTCGCATCGTTCCGCCGCCGGGTCTTGAGCCCATGCTCGGCGTACTTAACGGGGCGGCCGAATGGATTTTTTTTTTCGAGGATCGTATATCGGCGACCATCAGCGGGGCTGACCGGTTCATGCAGCACACCAAGGCCGAACTCGCCCAGATCATCTGGCGGGATGTGCAGAGAGTGGCCGACGTTCCGGCCGAAATGCCGCCGTGGCAGGTCGTGCGCGAGCGGCGCGCCACCTTTGCGGCGACGCCCGCGCAGAATGCCAGGCGGCCCGGCGTCAGGACGGCGTGGCGCAATCTGGCGCTCGCCGGCGATTGGACCGACACCGGCCTGCCGGCGACGATCGAAAGCGCGGTGCGCTCCGGCGGCCGCGCGGCCGACTTTCTCATGCAGTCATGAAAGGCTCGAAATCCGACATGCAGCAGGAGCAGCCTTCCCGATCTTCCACATCCGTCGCCGACAGCCAGGCGCTTGACGGCGCCATCGCGGCGGCGACGCAAGCCCTGCTCAAAAGTCAACGCAGCGACGGTCATTGGGTGTTCGAGCTGGAAGCGGATTCGACAATCCCCGCCGAATATGTGCTGCTCAAGCATTACCTCGATGAGCCGCTCGACCCGGCATTGGAAGAAAAGTTCGCCGTCTATCTGCGCCGGCAGCAGGGCGCCCATGGCGGATGGCCGCTGTTCTACGACGGCGACTTCGATATGAGCGCGAGCGTGAAGGCCTATTTCGCGCTGAAAATGATCGGGGACCCTCCCGGAGCGGAGCACATGGCGCGGGCGCGCGAGGCGATCCTCGCGCGCGGCGGAGCCAGGCATTCGAATGTGTTTACGCGCATCTTGTTGGCGCTCTACGGCGTGATGAAGTGGACGAGCGTGCCGGTCATGCCGGTCGAGATCATGCTGTTGCCGCGCTGGTTTCCGTTTCACCTGAGCAAGATTTCCTATTGGGGACGCACCGTCATCGTGCCGCTGCTCGTCCTGCAGGCTCTCAAGCCGGTGGCGAGGAATCGGCGCGGCGTGACGATTGACGAGCTGTTCCTGGAAAATCCCCGCGACATCGGACCGCCCGAGAAGGCGCCGCACCAGAATGCGGCCTGGTTCGCACTGTTTCGCGTCATCGACGTGCTGCTGCGCGCCGTCGAGCGCTTCTTTCCGGCTTCGCTGCGAAAGCGGGCAATCGCGCGTGCGGTCGATTTCGTCACCGAGCGGCTCAACGGCGAGGATGGCCTGGGCGCCATCTACCCGGCCATGGCCAACACCGTCATGATGTTCGAGGCGCTTGGGTTTCCAAAGGACCATCCCCATGCCGCGACGGCGCGCGCTGCGGTCGATAAGCTCGTGGTGGTGAATGATCGCGAGGCCTATTGCCAGCCTTGCGTTTCGCCGGTGTGGGACACCGGGCTCGCCTGCCACGCCTTGCTCGAGTCGGGAGACGACGCTGCAGCCGCAAGCGCGCGCAGGGGCCTGCAGTGGCTTCTGCCGAAGCAGGTCCTGGACGTGAAGGGCGACTGGGCGGCGAGGCGTCCCGATGTTCGCCCCGGCGGCTGGGCCTTTCAATACGCGAACCCGCACTATCCGGACCTCGACGACACCGCCGTGGTGACGATGGCGCTCGACCGCATGCGCAAGCGAGAGCCGACGCGGAAATACGAGACCGCAATCGCGCGTGCGCGCGAATGGATCGAGGGCTTGCTGAGCCGCAATGGCGGATGGGGCGCGTTCGACGCCGACAACACTTACTATTACCTCAACAACATTCCGTTTGCCGATCACGGCGCGCTGCTCGATCCGCCGACCGAAGACGTCACCGCGCGTTGCATCTCGATGTTGGCCCAACTCGGCGAACGACCCGAGACCAATCCCATGTTGCGCGCGGCCATCGACTTTCTGCGCGATACCCAGTTGCCGGACGGCAGTTGGTATGGACGGTGGGGCATGAATTACATTTACGGCACCTGGTCTGCGCTGTGCGCGCTCAATGCGGCAGGCCTTAAGCACGACTCCGACATCATGCGCAGCGCCGCTGACTGGCTGGTCAAGATTCAAAACCCCGACGGCGGATGGGGGGAGGACGGCGCCAGCTACAAGCTTGGATATCGCGGCTATGAACGGGCGCCCAGTACTGCTTCGCAGACGGCGTGGGCGCTTTTGGGTCTGATGGCGGCAGGCCGCGCAGACGATCAGGCCGTCGCGCGCGGCATTGCGTATCTCGCCAGGACTCAGAATGAAGATGGGTTCTGGACCGAACCACGATTTACGGCGACGGGATTTCCGCGGGTGTTTTACTTACGTTACCACGGCTACCGAAAATATTTTCCACTCTGGGCTCTTGCCCGCTACCGGACCCTGAAATCGAGCAACAGCGGCGCCGTCGCGTTCGGCATGTGACACAAAATCAACAGTTGTTAACTAATTGATAAGTAACCTTGAATTCTCCAATTTCGCATGCTTATTTGGCCCGCTCGACCGGGGGGTCGCAGGGGCTCGCTAACGTTTCCGAAAAGAGAATTTTCGGGGCTAGGACCACAGGGGGTTTCATTGGGTGGGCCGCGCTTTGTGGCTGTAACGGGTCTCGCTTTCGAGGCCCGCATCGTGGCTGGTCCCGGAGTCACCGTCGTTTGCGGCGGCGGGCAGATGCAATTCCGGCGCTCCCTCGAGACGGCAGTCCGGAAAGGCTGCCATGGCGTCCTGAGTTTTGGCATCGCTGGCGGATTGGCGCCGCACCTGAAGCCGGGCGCCTGCGTTGTTGCGCGCAACATCATTGCCGAGAACGCTCGCTACGCGAGCGACAGCGGATGGTCACGGTCATTAATCGATGCGGTTCAGGGCAGGGCGTCGCGGTTTGCCCCGTCGCAGCACGTCTCATTTGGCGATATTGTGGGATCGGACGTGCCGATCGCCTGCGCTGATGCGAAGCGAAGGCTTCATGAAAAGACCGGCGCCGTTGCGGTCGACATGGAATCCCATATAGCTGCACGGATCGCCGTCGAACACCGTGTTCCGTTCGCGGCGTTTCGCGTCGTAACCGATCCGTCCGACCGGGCGCTGCCGCCCGCCGCGCTGGCCGCAACGAGCGCTGACGGCGGGATCGACATTCAGGCGATCATTCAGTCGCTGATCCGGCACCCCAAGCAGGTGCCGACGTTATGCCGCCTTGCGCTCGACAGTTGGGCGGCGCGCCGGGCGCTAATTCCGAGTCGCCGCTTCCTTGGCCCGAACCTTGGGCTCCCCGATCTGCGCGAGCATCTTCTGGACGTGGCGTGAAAACACGTACTGCGCCGGGCGCTGCCGGGCCAGCGAGATTTCGGGCGCCATCGGGCCTTCGGTGCGGACGCCGAACAATGCCACCTTGAGGGCTTGGAGCGGGTGCGCGAAGCTCGCGGCGGCTGCCGTCGGCTCATAGCCGCAATGAGCCATGCAGTTCGCGCACTTCTCGTATCGGCCGGTGCCATAGGCATCCCAGTCCGTCGTTTCCATCAACTCGGCAAATGAGTTTGCGTAGCCTTCGCCGAGCAGGTAGCAGGGCTTCTGCCAGCCGAAAATATTCCGCGTCGGCATGCCCCAAGGGGTACAGTGGTAAGTCTGGTTGCCGGCCAGAAAGTCGAGGAACAGGGCTGAATGCATGAAGTTCCAGCGTCTTCCGCGGCCAAGAGCAAATACGCGCCGGAACAGTTGTTTGGTCTTCTGCCGGCTTAGGAAATGCTGCTGGTCAGGCGCCCGCTCATAGGCATAGCCGGGGGAAATCGTGATGCCGACGCCCAGCGTCTGGGCAAAATCCAGGAATGCCGCGATGTCCTCTGCGGAATGCCCATCAAATATCGTGGCGTTCACATTGACGGCGAAGCCGCGCGCCTTGGCGGCGCGGATCGCCGATACGGCGCGGTCAAAAACGCCCTTCTGAGACACTGACTTGTCGTGGTGATCCCTAAGCCCGTCGAGATGCACCGAGAAGAACAGGTAAGGCGACGGCTCGAACTGATCGAGCTTCTTCTCCAACAGAAGTGCGTTGGTGCAGACCGAGACGAATTTCTTGCGCGCAACGATCCCTTTGACGATGGCGCCAATATCCTTGTGGATGAGCGGCTCGCCCCCCGGGATGGCCACCATCGGTGCGCCGCATTCGTCCACCGCTCTCAGACACTCCTCGACCGACAGCCGGCGATTGAGAATCGGCTCCGGGTAGTCGATCTTCCCGCAGCCGGCGCAAGCGAGATTGCAACGGAACAGGGGCTCGAGCATGAGCACCAGCGGGTAGCGTTTGCGGCCAAGCAGCCTCTGCTTCAGCAGGTAGGCCGAGATCTTCATTTCCTTGAAGAACGGTATTTTCATTCGCGGCTCTTTCCCAAAAAGCAACCGTGCCTCGCCGGCCGGGGGAGGACGACCGACAAATAATCTCGACGGGAGCCGGCGCAATGCCGGAGACTAAGCTTGATCTGATAAAGCCCCTCACCCCAGGTATGTTCCTAGCACGAATTTTCGCTTTTGAGCGCACTGCAAATTCGAATTATCTTAATACCTGTCGCGGTCAACGTTCGTGGCCAAACTGAGGCGGACTTGAGGTTGCTTGAAGACGGTCCGCGGATCACGAGTTCTGCTGGAGCAGAGATAAGGCGGAAAGTCGTCAGTTAAGGGGGAAACGCGCCACAATATAGTCCAGCATGTTGTCTTTTGTCGATTAACGGGTTCCGCAGGGGGCTTCTCGCCAACACGGGCTTCGGACACAGCTCGATCATGTCGGGATCGATTGTGGTTACGGCAATCAGGAAATCAGACAATATGGTAAAGGCAGCGATCGTTACGATTATTGGTTTTTGCACGAAATATGCTTATGCAACGATTGCAGTGTCTGTACTTCTTGCCGCGGCATCAGGATACTATTCTGCGAAAAACTTTGCTATTAACACAGATATTAACACGTTGATTTCAGAAGATCTTCCGTGGCGCCAACGTGAGCTCAATTTTGAAAAATCTATCCCCGGCCAGGACGACAATATACTTGTAGTTGTGGATGCGCCGACGCCGGAGCTCGCGGCGCTCGCGAGCTCTGCGCTGGCTGACAGTCTATCGGACAACAAAGAACTGTTTCCGTCGGTGACACAACTTACCGGCATGCCGTTTTTTGCACAGAACGGCCTGCTGTTCCGATCAAAAGAGGAGGTCGGCGCGATCACCAGGCAACTCGCTACGGCCGCTCCGCTCGTGCGCGTTCCGGTCGTGGATCCGAGCTTGCGCGGTCTCACTCAGATGATTGCGCTGGTTCTGGCCGGCGTTCGCGAGCATGAGCTCACGCTTGAGGATCTGGCGCGGCCCTTCGCGATGGCGAGCGCCGCACTCGAGCGCGTGTTGGATGGCCTTCCGGCGACCTTTTCCTGGCAAGAGCTTGCCACCGGCACGCCATCGGCCCCGAGCGATTTGCGCCGCCTCATCGATGTGCGGCCAAAACTCGACTTTACGGCCTTGGAGCCCGGCAAGGAGGCGACCGACGCGATCCGCGCCGCCGCCGAGAGCCTCGATCTCGCCTCCCGCTTTCAGGCGCGCGTTCGGCTGACCGGCCCGGTGCCGATCGCCAATGAGGAATTTGCCACCGTGAAGGATGGCGCTCTCGTCAACGCAATCGTTACGATTACGTTGGTGCTGCTCATTCTGTGGCTGGCGTTGCGATCATTTCGGATCATCCTTGCCGTTGTGATCGCCCTGTTCATTGGCCTGTCGATCACCGCCATGATTGGGCTTGCCCTGGTTGGCGCGCTCAATCTCATTTCGATCGCCTTCGCCGTGCTGTTTGTCGGTCTTGGGGTCGACTTCGGCATTCAGTTCAGCGTTCGCTACCGGCAGGAACGGTTCAAGATGCCGGATCTGCGCAAGGCGCTGCTTCACGCCGGCGCGCGCGCCGGAATTCCGTTGACGCTGGCGGCTGCGGCCGTCGCCGCAGGGTTTCTGTCGTTTCTCCCGACTTCCTACCGGGGGGTCTCCGAACTTGGAGAGATCGCCGGCGCCGGCATGATTATCGCCTACCTGACCAGCATCACGGTATTGCCGGCATTGCTCTACGTGCTCCATCCGCCGGGGGAGCCGGAAGGGCTCGGGTTCGCATGGCTCGCGCCGGTCGACGCCTTTCTGGAAAACCACCGCGGCCCGATTGTCGCGACAACCCTCGGGCTTGCGATCGCAGGCTTGCCGCTGTTGTATTTTCTCCATTTCGACTTCAACCCGATGAATCTGCGCAGTCCGAAGGTCGAGTCGATTGCGGCCTATCTTGATCTGCGCCGCGATCCAAATGCCGGGGTCAACTCCGTCAACGTGCTGGCGCCGTCGGTGGCGGCGGCGGATGAGGCAGCCCAGCGGCTCAGGGCCCTGCCCGAAGTTGATCGGGTCATGACGATTGCGGATTTCGTTCCGGCCGATCAGGCAGAAAAGCTTGCCATGATCGCGCAGGCCGCGACGGTTCTCGATCCGGTTCTGCGCGCGCCGCCGCGGCCAACCCCGACTGACGCCGATAACATTGCGGCGCTCAGGCGGGGGATTGACGGCCTCACCAAAGCCGCGGCTGAGCAGCCAGGCCCGGGCGGCGACGCCGCGTTGCGCCTCGCCGCCCTGTTGTCAAAACTCGCGGCTGCGGATCAAGACGTGCGCCGCCGCGCCGAAGAGACATTCGTGGTGCCGCTCAGGCACAAGCTCGAGGACATCCGCAATCTCCTGCAAGCAAAGCAGGTATCGATCGACAATCTGCCGCCTGAACTCCTTCTCCACTGGCGCAGCAAGGACGGCCGCATTCGTGTCGAGGCCTCCCCGAAGGGCGACCCGGACGACAACGAGAACATCCGCGCATTTGCCAGGGCGGTGCTGGCGGTCCAGCCCGACGCGATCGGCGGACCGATCTCGATTCTCGAGTCCGGCAACACCGTCGTGCGGGCATTCCTCCAGGCCGGAGCGTGGGCGCTGGGGTCGATCGCGCTTCTCCTATGGCTTGCGCTGCGCCGGTTCGGCGATGTGCTGCTGACGCTCGTTCCATTGATGCTGGCCGGCATTCTGACGCTTGAGATCTGCGTTCTGATCAGGCTTCCGCTCAATTTCGCCAATATCATTGCGCTGCCCTTGCTGCTCGGCGTGGGCGTTGCTTTCAAGATCTACTATATTCTCTCATGGCGCGCCGGCCGCACCAAGCTCCTCCAGTCGAGCCTGACGCGCGCCGTAATTTTCAGCGCCGCCACGACCGCGACGGCATTCGGCAGCCTGTGGCTGTCGAGCCATCCCGGAACATCGAGCATGGGCAAGCTGCTGGCGCTGTCGCTTTGCTGCACGCTGGCGGCGGCCGTGCTATTTCAGCCCGCCCTTATGGGCCGCCCCCGCACCCTCCGCGATGCCTGAGCAGGCAGGCGGCGTTGCAGAAGCAGACGGCATTGGAGGAGGAGCCTCTTTTGGCCGGCCTGCGCGCTGTGGGCCCGGCGCTCGCGGCTGCGGCTGTGGGGCAGCCCTTTCGGTTGCCCTGATCCGGGTCCAGTTCTCGCCTCCGCACAGGAAGCCGAGCACGCAGCCCTCGATTCTCAAGACATCCGGTGAGGTCAAGCTTATTCGCGAATCGTAGGTCTTGCCGTTCTCCGGATTGTAAACCTCGCCTTGCCAAAGCCCGGGTTTGGTTGGCTTCATTGCCCGAAGAATGTGCAGCCCCAGGGTCGCGCGGCTGCGTTCGGCCGGGTCGGGATTGTACTCGTCCACGCCTCCGGGCTCTTTCTCCCACGAGATGATGCCCCACAAGGCGCCGTCGCAATCATCGATCCGGACGTTGGCGCGCCCGTCGGCCGTACGCCATTCGCCGGTCGGCTGGGGCTCTCCAGCCGCGGCAACGCCTGTAAGCAAAAATGTCGCACCCCAGATCACCGGAATCGAGCGCATGATGTCTTCGGTTTGCTATGCGACTTATGACGAATTTGGATCATTACTAGCGTTTCCGGCGACATTTCGACAATCGCCGAATCACGGGGGTAGGAGGGCAACCAGTTGAGCCATCGGCCTCATCTGATCTATGCGTGCGACAGCCCGCTCAAGAGCACGGACGTCAACATTGCGCACCTCTACGCGCAGAATGAAGCCGACCGCTATGAGGCGCATGCGCGCCATCTCAACGAGCAGATGGTCCGGGTGCTGCGGACGATTGGATATGATGTCGGCTTCTGCCGCGGCGCCGGACAGTATCTGTTCGACCGCGAGGGCAACAAATATCTCGATCTCCTGAGCGGATACGGCGTGTTCGCCATCGGGCGCAATCATCCGGCATTGCGCGAAGCCCTCAAGAGTGTGCTCGACGCCGATTTGCCCAATCTGGTCCAGTTCGACGTCTCGCCGCTCGCCGGCGTGCTGGCAAAGCGGTTGCTGGAGTTCGCGCCTTATCTCGACAAGGTATTTTTTGCCAACTCCGGCACCGAGGCGATCGAGGCCGCAATCAAGTTTGCCCGCTGCGCCACCGGGCGGCCCGGAATCGTCTACTGCGAGCATGCGTTTCACGGCTTGACCAACGGTTCGCTGTCGCTCAATGGCGATGAAATCTTCCGCAGCGGTTTCGAGCCCCTGCTGCCGCATTGCCGCGTCGTGCCCTTCAACGATCTCGCGGCGCTTGAGCGGGCGCTGACGTCGCGGGACATCGCGGCATTCATCGTCGAGCCGATCCAAGGCAAAGGCGTCAACATACCGGCCGACGACTATTTGCGCGAGGCGGCGGCTCTGTGCCGCCGTCACGGCGCCTTGTTTGTCGCCGACGAGATTCAGACCGGGCTCGGCCGCACCGGGCGGTTCCTTGCAATCGAGCACTGGGGCGTCGAGCCTGACATGGTGCTGCTCGCCAAGGCATTGTCGGGCGGCCATGTGCCGGTCAGCGCGCTGCTGACCCGCAGACGGGTCTTTGACAAGATTTTTGACCGGCTCGACCGCGCCGTCGTGCACGGATCGACCTACGCGAAGAACGACCTCGCCATGGCTGCCGGCATCGCGACGCTGGAAGTCATCAAGCATGAGGGTCTCATCGCGCGCGCCGACCGGCTTGGCGAGCGGCTGCGGCTCGCCTTCGGACGGCTGTTCGAGCGCTACGAGTTCGTGCGCGGGGTGCGCGGCAAGGGCCTGATGATCGGCATCGAGTTTGGGCCGCCGAGTTCCTTGAGGCTCAAAGCGAGCTGGAATCTTCTGGAGAGCGCCAGCAAAGGGCTGTTCTGCCAGTTGGTCACGATTCCGCTGTTCAAGGAACACAAGGTGCTCACCCAGGTCGCCGGACACGCCAGCCACACCATCAAGCTGCTGCCGCCCCTTGTCATCACGGACGAAGATTGCGACCTGATCGAACAGGCCTTCGACGACGTCATTGCCGCCACCCATCGCGTACCGGGCGCCATATGGTCGCTCGGCAAGACGCTGGTTGGCAATGCCGTGCAGGCGCGCGGGTGACGGATGACTGGCGGCAGGCTGGGGGAAGGGTCACAGGCGTTGGGTCAAGCGGCAGCCGCACCACCCGGAACTCCCGATCGCGTTGAATCAGCCACCCGCGTCGTCGCCGGGCTTGTCCCGGCGGCCCCTGACTATTGAGGCACTGAGCAAAAACAATCGGGATGGGCGGGACAAGCCCCATAGGCGCTAACTTAGCGCGTTTCGGTATTCCGGACGATGCAGGACCGCATTGATCGCTTGCAGAGCAAGCAGCCCAGGCTTTCCGGGCATCCAAGCGATCAATGCGGTCCTGCATCCTCAGGCGATGCAATCTCTGGGTCAGCGCCCGCGTTAAGTTAGCGCCAATGGGGACGAGCCCGGCCGCGACCGTGGGAGAGAGCCAAGCGCCTCAACCTGACGGAATCCGCTCTAATATAAGTGCCCGAAACCTGCGCATACGCGGTTTCGGCTGGGAGGGAAGGAGTCCGTGGCAACGTTGTGGCCTTAACCTGACGCCTATGGGGGGAAGGATTCCGCTATCGCTCAACCCGTCCCGCGTCGTCAATGCAGCCGAGGCGCTTTGAGTAAGCTGCTGCGATCGGCGGAAGCGATCTTCTGCTCGATGACGCGTCCGTCGCGATCCAGCAGGATCGGAATTTCCACGCCCGCCCGGCCGAGCGACCAAATACGCCGGAACATCCCGGCAAGATCGTTAACCTGCTCGCCCCCAATGGCCCTGACCACGTCGCCGGTATGCAGGCCCGCGCGTTGCGCGGGACCGCGGTCTGCAACGCCGATCACCACGATCCGGTCCTCGATCTCGGCTGCGTAGAGACCAAGCCAAGGGCGGGGCGGCCGGTTGGGCCGGCCATACCGCAACAGGTCGTCCAGGATCGGCTTGAGGAGATCGATCGGCACGATCATGTTGAGATGACCGCCGGAAGGTTGCCGCCGCCGTTCAAGCCCGCTCTCTCGCCCCTGCTCCAGCTTGAGCGAGCCGATGCCGAGCAACTCCCCCGATGCTCCTATCATTGCGGTGCCGCCCCAATTCGGGTGTGCCGGCGCAGTAAAGATTGCTTCGTCCAGCACGTACTCCCAATAGCCGGCAAACTCCTGCTTGGCGACGATGCGCGCCGCGACCGAATGTTGGCGTCCTCCCGCGCCCGCCACGACCACGCGATCGCCGATCCTCGATTTGTCGGAACTGCCGATCGGCAGCGCGGGGGCGTCAAGGCGCGCAAGCGCCTGCACCAGGCCGAAGCCCGTCTCCTGGTCATACGCAAGAGCATGACCGGGCACCGGAGGGCCGGCGTGCGGGCTGAGCCAGATCGTTTCCGCTTCCGTAATGAGATATCCGATCGTGAGTACGAGTCCGCTTTCACGGATCACGACCCCGTTCCCGGCGCGCTCGGTTCCGAGGACCTGCGCCGTAAAGGCATCCTCCGGGATCGTCGCGCGCAGCCCAACCACAGCCCCCATGGCGACATTAAGGTCGAAGGCATAATCTGCGGGTTGCGGCTGCTCGTTCGGCGGCACCTTCCAATCGCTCACGGATGGCATTCTCAAAAATCCCCTTTCTGTCGCGATGGCCATCTCTCGTGCGATGAGAGCAGGTGCAGGCGATCGTTTCAAGCAGGCTGTCTCATGGCGAATCGATTCTTTCGAGAGACGTCTACGGCTCGTCCTTCTCCGCGCCCTCACGATCTGCCGACTTACTGAAAGGCGCGAGCCAGCGGTGGCACATGCGCTCAAACGGTCCGCCGAATATCAGCAGCCCGAAGACAAGCAGCACACCGGTCGCCACGATCGGCCATGCCGCGAGGCCGCAGACCAGCCCGAGACAAGCGGTCGTCCATGCGCAGGCGGCGCTGGTCAATCCGTGCACCCGGTTTTCGATATTTCGGCGTACGATCACGCCGGCGCCAAGAAAGCCAATGCCGGTCAGCACGCCTTGAATGACGCGGCTGGCATTGGCGCCTTCGTCGCCAGTCGGCGCGACCGCAAGAGTGGCGATGGCGCTGGCAAGCCCCACCAGGCCGAGGGTGCGTACACCTATCGGCTTGCCGTGCAGATCGCGATTGAGCCCGATGGCGGCGCCGATCAGCGTGGCGCCGACAAGGCGCAGTATAATATCGGCAGTATCAGTCATCACCAGGAGCGAGGCCTCAGCGATCGGTCATTCGTAGCACGTTCCAACTCCAAAATCTCTGTTCCAGAGCTCTGACCACTGAGGACTGATTCCCGTCACGCTCATATCTCGACGGCATCGACGTTGTAGGTAAAAATCCACTCGTAGCGTCGGATGATGGCGTCTCTGCTCCATTCGCGCTCCACGTATGCGGCGGCTTCCTGCTCGGTGGCGAGCGCCGGATTGTGGAAACGTTTGGCGTTGTCGTTGGCGCCGTCCACCTTGCGGGCTGTAACGGCGATGCGAGCATCCTGATAGCGCGCCAGTGCGGCGGCGACGTCGTGATATTTATCGAAGCAGCGGCCGAGAATCACGGCGTCCTCGATCGCCATGACGGCGCCCTGAGCGAGCATCGGCAGGGTCGGATGGCAGGCGTCGCCAAGCAACGTGACCCGGCCGACTGTCCATTGCGGCAGCGGATCGCGCCCCATCAGCGCCCATTTAAATAGGCTCGGCGACGCCGCAATCAACGCCTGCACGTCCTTGTGCCATCCTGCGTGGTCATTGGCGCACTCCTGTGCAGTGCCCTGCACGGTCCACGACTCGACCTGCCAGTCGGCGCGTTCCTGGATGCCGACGAAATTCATCAGCCTGCCGGCGCGCAGCGGATAATGGACCACATGGCCGCCGACCCCGATCCAGTTGGTCGCCTTGTCGCGGCTGATATGCGGCGGCACGCGCTCGATCGGAATCACGCCGCGCCAGGCGATCATGCCGAAAAACCGCGGGTTGTCGCCGCCGAACAGCTCCCGGCGGATCACCGAGTGGATCCCGTCCGCGCCGATCAGGGCGTCGCCCGTGGCGGCGCCGCCATCTTCGAACCGCAGCGTCACCCCGCCGCCGCTCTGCATGACCCCGACCGCGCGCCGGCCGAGATGGATTGCGTCCGGCCTCCTCGCAAGGATTGCGTCGACCAGCACCTGCAGAAGATCGGGGCGAAACACCGTGATGTACGGAAATCCATAGCGCTCGATTGCCTCGGCGCCGAGATCAAACAATTTCCAGGTCTGGCCGGTGTTCCACAGGCGGACCTCCTTGCCGGCGGTATCGCAGGAGAGGCGCCGCAGCTTGTCCAGCACGCCGAGCGCGTGCAGGGCGCGCGTGCCGTTCGGGCTGATCTGGACGCCGGCGCCGAATTCCTTGAGCTCGGCCGCCTGTTCATAGACGTCGACTTTGTGGCCGCGGTTGATCAGAGCGAGCGCCGCCGCCATGCCGCCGATGCCGCCGCCGGCAATCAGGATATGGTGAGTCATGACGGATTGCCCCCGCGGGCCGATGCGGGGCTCGCGACGTCAGGCTTGGGTGGCGTTTGGCGATTTCGAAGCATATGTCTCCGCTGGCGGCAGCGCGGGTTGAGCGAATGGCGAAACCTGTTTCCCCTTCCCTGCCGCCCCCGCATGCGGGGACGGCAGGGAAGGGGCGAGCCCGACGACGGTCCGCTTGCGCTCAACCTGTCCTGCACAACTTGAAGAGCGTCCGACGTTCCATCAAAATCCTCGGAAGGGCGGTTGTCTCGTTTGGCGCTCGCCCGGGCGGCCGCTCTCTCGTGACCGCCGCATGTGACGAAGCAGAAGCGGGATGCGCCGGAATGTGCTCTCTCACCATCATCTGCGCCGTGCTGCTTTCCGTGTTGTCCATTTTGCCCTCCCTCGCGACGGAAATCGCTCCTCAGGATCGCCGCTCCGGTTATGCCGACATGAGTCGCGAAAGCAAGGCCATGCAGGACGACGATACGGCCAATCCCGGAATGCTGGCGGTGCTCGACGGCGAGGCGCTGTGGAACCGCAAGGCCGGCGCCGCCAACCGATCCTGTGCGGACTGCCACGGCGATGCGACGGCGAGCATGAAGGGAGTCGCTGCCCGCTATCCGGCGTTCGACGCCCCAAGCGGCAAGCCGGTCGACCTCGAAGAGCGCATCAATCTCGAACGGACCGGGCGCCAGAAAGCGCCGCCGCTGCGCTACGAAAGCGATGAGCTGCTGGCGCTGTCGGCTTATGTGGCGCGCCAATCCCGAGGAGAGCCGATAGCGCCCCCAGAGGATGAACGGCTTGCGCCCTTTACGGCCGACGGGCGCGCCTTCTTCAACAAACGGCAAGGACAGCTCAACCTCTCCTGCGCGCTCTGCCATGACGACAATTGGGGCAAGCGGCTCGCCGGCAACATCGTGCCGCAGGGGCATCCGACCGGCTATCCGCTCTATCGGCTGGAGTGGCAAAGCCTCGGTTCGTTGCAGCGGCGCCTGCGCAACTGCATCTCAGGCATGCGCGCGGAAGTTCCCGAGTACGGCGCGCCCGAATACGTCGACCTCGAACTTTTCCTGATGCAACGCGCCCGCGGCATGCCGATGGAATCGCCGGCCGTGCGGCCGTGACGCGGCGGCCCGTTTTAGACAATCGCCGCCAATGCATGCGATCGGGGAACTGGCTGCGTCATTGCCGAAGGCAAATCCCGACGGAGCGTGAGCCTCAGCCGCATAAACGTTAAGTCCTCACTCCCGCAGTTCCGTCAAATCCAACGCTCCATCGTAAAGCGTCTTCGCCCGCGTCAGCGCCGGCGCGATGCGCGCCTCCGGCCAGCCGCCGTGGCGTGCATTGAGAATGAACTTCGCTTCGATGTCGTCCCGCGTCAGCGGCTCGTGGGCGCCGCCGCGCAGATGGGGCTGCCGCTCCTCGATGACGCTGCCGTCGCGCATGACAGCGCGGATATGGCCCGTGAACTCTGCCGGATAAGGATTGTCGGGATCAACGACGTAGCGGACCTTGGCGGCGACGGCGAGCACGGCGGGATCTTTCACGGCCATGTCGGTGAAATCCCCGAGCCCCACATTGCCGCGCACGAAGGCAGCCGCGATGCAGTAGGGGGTGGAGAATTTACCGCCGTATCCGTTGGAGGGACGCTGCTTATCGGCGAGCGGCTCCCACAGGCGGTGCACGGTCCCTTCGCCCACTTCGCATATCAGCTCCCTGATGGCGTCTGAATCGATGCGTCGCGCCGAAAGCCTGCGGGCGCAATCGATATAGGGATGCGTCATCGTTCCGCACGGATAGGGTTTGAAAGCAAGCGCCTTGCTCAGCCAACGCTCGCCGAAATCGGCGATGAGCGCATCGTAATTGCCCTTGGCGGTGTGGGCGAAACCGTGAAAAAGACCGTGCGTACCTTCGAACACCGTGCGCGGGCCGACGAAGCCATGTTTCGCCAGCAGGGCGGCGCGCAGTCCCGATTGCGCGGCCCAACCGGCATGCATGCGCTTGGTCCAGGCGCCCTCCGCCAGATACTCGATGATGCCGGACGCCATGCTGCCGGCGATGCCGAGCGCGTTGACGATGCCGCGGCGGTCGAGGCCCAGGGCCGCCGCCACGCCGGCCGCTGCCGCCACTGCGCCGAACACCGCGGTTGGATGAAAGCCGGCCTTGTGAACGAGCTTCGGCGTGACGAGGCCGAGCCGGCACATGGTCTCGATGCCGACCGCAATGCCCGCCAGCGCCGCAGCGCCGTCCGGGCGGTGACGCTCGCACGCGGCCAGCACCGCGGGCACAATGACGGCGCCTGCATGGACCGGGCCCCCCTCGAACGTATCGTCGAAGTCCTCGCCATGGGCCGCGGTCCCGTTGACCAGGGCGGCGCCGGCGGCGCTCAACGCGCGGGCATGGCCGATCGCAGTGCACGAGCCGTCATCGTCGCAGGCTGCAAGCATGCTTTTTACATAATCGAGGCGCCGCGCCGTGAGGCAAAGCCCCACCACGTCGACTGCCAGATCTTCGCACTTGGCCCGCATCGGGGCCGGAAGGCGCGCCGGGTCGACGGCGGCGATGCGTTCGGCGAGGCGCTCCGCAATCGCGACTGAAGGGAGGGATTGGTTCATCTTCGCCGCTTCAATTGTTGCGCAGGCGCGAGGCGCCGAAACCCGGAATGCGATTGATGAGCGCGATCACCGCGAATGTAAAAACGAGCATGATGATGCCCAGGACGGCGATGGCGCCGAGGTCGCCGCTCTCGTTGAGATCGAAGATCAGGACCGAGATCACCTTGGTGTCGGACGTGAACAGCATGACGGCGGCTGACAGCTCGCGAATGACGCCGATGAATATGAAGCACCAGGTTGCGATCACGCTGGTGCGCAACAGCGGCGCCGTGATGCGGCCGAGCGTGCCGAGGCGCGTTGCGCCAAGAATGCGGCTCGCCTCTTCAAGGTCCGGGTTAACCACCCGGAAAGCCGATTGGAGCTGCTGATAGGCGGCAGGCAGCGCAATGGTCACGAAGGCAATGAGCAGGATCCACAGGGTGCCATAGAGCACGAAGGGCGGACGCGTGTAGGCGAGAAACAGGCCCACGCCGAGCACGATGCCGGGCACCGCTGCCGGAGCGGTGGCGAGAAAGCCCAGGACCCTGTGCCAGGCGATGACCTTGCGAGAGGTGATGTAAGCGATCGCCACCGCCAGCACGGTGCCGATGGTGGCGGCGCTGGTGCAGAGGATCAGCGTGTTCCGGGCCGCGACGCCGGTTGACGACAGTTCGAAGAACACGAAAGCGAAATTGCGGAGGGTAAGGTTTTCAAACGAGACGAACTCCGACGGTATGCGCGAAAACGCCGCGTTGAGGAGCGCCCCATAGGGCAGGAACACCGGGTTGGCGAGCGCCAGCAAGACCGCGGCAAGCGCCGCCCATTTCCACCGGCCGAGCGCTATTCGACGCGGCTCGCCCCCCCGGCCGCCCACGACCGAGTAGCCGCGGCGGCCCAGGATCATGGCTTCCGCCCGCAACAGCGCGACGGTGAGGCCCAGGAGCGGCAGCGAAGCCGCCGCCGCAAGCTCCAGCTTCGGCGGGTATTGGAACAGGCTCCAGATCTTGGTCGTCATGGTATGAAAGCCCGCCGGCAGCGCGAGAATCGCAGGCGAGCCGAACAGCGTCATCGCCTGGAGAAATGCAATCAGCGCACCGGCCAGGAGCGCCGGCATTGCCAGCGGAACGGTGATCCGGCGCGCCGTGGTCCAAGCGCTGCCGCCAAGGATCGCGGAAGCATCCTCAAGATCGCCGGGCATCCGGTCGAGCGCGTTGGCGATGAGCACGAAGACATAAGGAAATGTGTAACAGGAGATGACGAAGATCAGACCGGGCAGCGTGTAGATGTTGAACAGATACTCGTCCGGCTCGGCGCCCGTGAGGGCGCGAAAGAGCTTGTTGAGGAGGCCGCTGTTTGGCGCCGCAAGCAATTCCCAGGCGATGGCGCCGAGGAATGGCGGGGTAACGAACGACGCTGTCACCAGCGCCCGCACGGTGCGGCGCAGCGGCATATCGCTGCGCGCCACCAGCCACCCTATGGGCGCCGCCACGGCGCAGCAGATCGCCGCCGAGCTCGATGCCAGGATGAGAGTGGTGGCCAACGGATCGAGGAAAGCCGGATCGGTGGCGAGCTCGACGAAATTCGCGGCGGTGAAGCCGCCGGCGCGGTCATGAATGCTGTAATAGACGAGCCAGGACAGCGGCAACAGAATCAGCAGGCACAACGCCGCCGAGAATGCGAGCAACAGAGGTCGCGATAAGTCGAACCGAAACGTTGGGCGCGCCGCCGATGTGGGAACTGCGAGCGTCAAGATCAAACCCGGAAAATCCTGGTGTAGTGCGCCTTGATTTCTTCGCTGAGCCGCTCCACCGCGGCCGGGTCCTCCTTCATCAGCTTGATTTCGCCCAGCGGCCGCCGGCCCGGCTTCTCCTTGACAAGCGCGTGAACCGAACGCATGGCGCCCCTGTTGACGATGAGTTCCTGGCATTCGGGGCTGAAGCAGAAGCACTGAAACAGCCGCGCGGCATTAGGATTGGGCGCGGCCTTGAAGATGCCGTTTGGCGAGACGACTAAGGGCGTGCCTTCGGCCGGATAGACGGGCTCGACCGGGGCGCCGGACTCCTTGACCTGAAACAGCACATATTCGTTGCCATCCGCCATCACGGCGCGTTCGCCCAGCCCAAGTTTCTTGGGGGGATCAGCCGCCGACTGCACCTGCATGACCCGCTGCTTCGCAAGTTTTTCGAAATAGTCCCAGCCGATATCGCGCGCGATCTCGTAGGTCGCGGTCATGATCGTGCCGCTGAAGGCTGGATGGCCCTTGACGATCTTCCCGGTCCATTTCGGAGCAAGCAGATCCGCGAAACTCTTCGGCGCATCCTCTGACTTCACGAGCCGCGTATTATACCCGATCACGCTGAGGCTCGCGCGGAACGCCGCGAACATGCCGTCCGGATCCTTGTGTTCGGCCGCGTAATGTCTGGCCACGTCTTCCGGTACGAAGGGCGCCAGCAAGCCGTCGCGCTTCCACACGATGAAATGGGCCGCGTCGGACGACGTGACCACGTCGACCGCGTGAATGCCGCTCGCATATTCCTGGCTGATGCGCTGGAAAACCCTCTCGGCGCCGGTGCGCTCGACCCGCACCGTAATGCCGGGGTACTTCGCCTCGAACGCTTTGGCGATCAGTTCGGCGACCGGCAGGTCGATCGGCGTATAGTACGCAACCTTGCCCTCCTTGCGCGCCGCCTGGATCAGCGCCGGCGTAACCGCGGCCGGCTCAGGCGCCGCAGCCCGGATCGGAGACGTGAAGGCGCTGATCGCAGCAACCCCGGAAGCCTTGAGGAGCGTGCGCCTTGAGATATTTCCGTCCGGCATTGCGATTTTTCCCTCCCTGGCAGGCTGGCCGCGTTGGAACCCGCGCCTTGTTTTCGCGTCGCCGAGCGGGCACTCTTCGGCGAGTCTCAGAGCGAAGCGCGCCCACCCCACCCTGCGAATGACTTCATTCGACCGCAATCCGCCCTGGTCCTACGGCGTCAGAAGCCGTTCCGGGCCGCGAAGCGGCGAGCCCGGAACCCATAACCGCGGCCCTCAGGCATGGATTCCGGGCTCGCGTGCTGCACACGCGCCCCGGAATGACGTTCTGGAAATCTTATGACGCAGCAGCACTAGCATTCAAGCACCCGGCATCGTTCCGCCGGCAATCTTAGCCACACCTTGGCGCCTGGTGCGATGTTTTCTTCCGGCGATGTCACGATCCGAAGCTGGGCGCCGTCGGCGATTTCGACCATGTAATCGCGGCTGTGGCCGAGAAATACGTTGCGCGCCACGATCGCCGGGAGGACATTATGCCGGTCGCCCGCCGGTTCTGCACGTTCGATGCAGATTTCATGCTGGCGGATCGAAATGGCGGCGTCACATCCGGCCAGGAGCGCGGCGCCTGTGCACGACACGGCAACGCCGGCCACCATGATGTGAGCGCTATCCAGCGCTTTGCCCCTGACGATGTTGCTGGAGCCGATGAAGCGGGCGACGAATTCGGAGCGCGGTCGCGCGTAGATCTCTTCAGGCGGGCCAAACTGCTCGATCTTGCCGGCATTCATAACGGCGATGAGATCGGCCGTCGTCATCGCCTCGGACTGATCATGCGTCACATAAACGGTGGTGTAGCGATATTCGTCATGCAGCCGCCTCACCTCAAATCGCATCTCCTCGCGCAGATTGGCGTCGAGGTTGGATAGCGGCTCATCGAGCAGCAGGGTTTCGGGCTCGACGATGAGCGCGCGCGCAAGCGCGACGCGCTGCTGCTGGCCGCCCGACAATTCCCCCGGATAGCGCGCGGCAAGATCGGCGAGCCTGGTGGTGGCGAGAATTCCGGAAACTTTCTTGGCAATCTCCTCGCGCGGCAGCCGGCGCAGGGTGAGCCCATAGGCGACGTTCTCCGCGATGGTCATATGCGGCCACAGGGCGTAGCTTTGAAAGATCATCGACATCTTGCGCGCTTCGGGCGGCACCGTACGAGCAGGCGATGAGACGACGCGATCGCCGACCACGATTTCGCCTGCCGTCGGTTCAACGAAACCCGCGATCAGGCGCAACGTGGTGGTCTTGCCGCAGCCGGATGGTCCGAGCAGGCAGACCAGCGAACCATGCTCGATGCGCAGCGACACGTCGTCGACTGCCGCCAACTTGTCGTATCGCTTGGTCAGATTCCGCAGCTCGACCGACGCCACGCGGAGCCTCCTTGCTGCATCCGCCATCCCCGCCTTCCGTAGCCCGGATTGACCGAAGCGAAATCCGGGAGCGGCCTCGCCGGCGGCCCCGCCGTCCCCGGGTTTCGCTGACGCTCGACCCCGGCTGCCAGGGCAGCGGAGGACGCTCGCACCTCCTCAGAATGCGTCACCTGCCAGTGAACACGGGCGGGCGCTTCTCCATGAATGCGCGGCGGCCTTCGACATAGTCGTCGCTCTCGAAGCATTTCTTGACCATTGCGGCGCATTTGGCGAGGTCTCGCTTGGATTCGTCCTTCAAAGCTTCGCCGATGATGAACTTGGTGGTGGCGATGGTCATCGGGGCGTTTGCGCCGATCGCGTCGGCATATTTCTTTACGTAAGCTTCAAGTTCGGCGGCTTTCACGACACGGTTGACGAGCCCCATGGCGCGCGCCTCCTCGGCGTCGAACTGGCGCGCCGTATAGAAGATCTCTTTGGCGAAGGAGGGGCCGACCACGTCAACGAGCTTCTTCAGCCCGTGATACGGGTAGCCGAGGCCGAGCCTCGCTGCCGGAACCGCAAAGCGCGAATCATCCGAGCAGATGCGCAGATCACAGCTCAGCGCCAGACCGACGCCGCCGCCGATGCAAAAGCCGCGGATCATCGCGATGGTCGGCTTCGGATAGTCATAGATCGCCGTATTGGCGCGTTCCACGGTCTGATTGTAGCGCGCGATCGCCTCCTCATTGGCGCGCTCATTCTCGAATCTCGATATATCGGCGCCCGATACGAACGCCTTGTCGCCGGCCCCTGTCAGCACCACGACGCGGATGTCATCGTCCTTGCCGAAGTCATCGAGAATTCGCGCCGTTGCCTCCCACATTTCCAGCGATACGGCGTTGCGCCGTTCCGGGTTGTTAAAGATCACGTAGCCGACATGCCCCTCCTTGCGGGACAGCATCTTGTCGGTCTGGACCATCGTGTTCATCGGGTTTGTCCTCGAGTCTCGGGTTCGCCGGGAAGTTATCAGAGCACGCTCCGGTTGATTGGATCCCGTCGCTGCATCTCGACGCCATCCCCGTGCTTGCCGCGGGCATTCGCGTCTATCCGGCCCGCCGCGGCCAGCAAGACGCCGATGGCCGCGACAAGCGTGGGCCAGCCCGGCCACGACTTGGGAGGCGATGCAACGTCAGCGCAATCCACCCCGGATGTCGCCTGCTCAAATCGCATTGGCTTGTCGCAGCGCTGCGATCTGCTTGGCGCTGAATCCGAATTCCTTCAGCACCGCATCGGTGTGCTCGCCGAGGCCTGGCGGCGGCGCCGCCAATTTGCTCGGCGTGCGCGACAGCGACACCGGCTGGCCGACCAGCGTCAATGCTTGCTTGTCTTTGGTCTTGACCGGCTGCGCCATCCCGACATGCTTGACCTGCGCATCGGCGAACATCTGATCGATGGTGTAGATCGGACCGCACGGCACCCCGGCTTTGTTGAAGCGCTCGACCCACTCGGCGCTCGGACGCCGCGCGGTCAACTGGTTGATCTCCGCATTGAGGGCGTCGCGATTTTTCGATCGGTTTGGCCCGGTGGCGTATTCCGGCCTCTCGATCAGCTTTGGAGCCTCGAGCGCGTGACAGAAACGCTCCCAGATCTTCTGGCCGGCGGTGGCGATATTGATATAGCCGTCCGAGGTCTTGAAGACGCCGGTCGGAATGCTGGTGGGGTGATTGTTGCCCGCCTGCTTCGCGACCTCGCCCTTCACGAGCCACCGCGCTGCCTGGAAATCGAGCATGAAGATCTGAGCTTGCAACAGGGAGGTTTCAATCTGCTGACCTTTATGCGACTTCTCCCGCTCAAGCAGGGCGATGAGGACGCCCATGGCGCAGAACAGGCCGGCCGAAAGGTCGGCGATCGGGATGCCCGCCCGCAAAGGTCCCTGACCTGGTTCGCCGGTGATCGACATCAGGCCGCCCATGCCCTGGGCGATCTGATCGAAGCCCGGCCGGTCCGCATAGGGGCCATCCTGGCCGAAGCCGGAAATGCTCGCATAGATGAGGCGCGGATTGACCTTGCGCAGCGCCTTGTAATCGATGCCGAGCCGCGCCTTCACGTCCGGACGGAAGTTCTCCACCACCACGTCGGCTTTCTTGACCATCTTCTTGAACACCGCGACGCCCTCCGCCGACTTTAGGTTGAGCGTCATGCTGCGCTTGTTGCGATGCAAGTTCATGAAGTCGGGGCCGTCGCGCGGGCCGCCGAGCGGCTCGCCGCTCTCCAGGTGAGCGGGGGTTTCGATCTTGATGACGTTGGCGCCCCAGTCGGCGAGCTGCCGGACACAGGTCGGGCCCGCGCGAACCCGGGTCAAATCCAACACGGTAAAACGCGAAAGGGCCTTCGAGGCCCGCGGAAACGGCATTCGGTCAACTCCAGATCATGACTGCACCGCGCGCAGGCGGATTTGCGACATTCCCTGATCTTAACCGGATTGTCTACGGGTGGACGGGATTGGAACGGGGCTGATCGAATCGCGGCCCTGCAGCCCGTGTTGAGCGGCGAGCGAAACCCGGGGAGCGCATTGCCGCGCGGCGTGACAATGACTGGATTTCGCCGCGGCCCAATTCCTGCGGCACGGACCGGCTTGATCGGACTGGTCCGGGCTGATGCGAAAATCGCAGCGGTTGCCCGGCGTCGAGCGGAGCTGGCTCCCCGGAGAGCAAAGCCATAACAGGCGGATCGAGCGGCTCGCACGTGGCATCCCCATACCGCCGTTGCTGCGAAACAGCTTCGACGGGCTGGCGAGCGAACTCAACATCTCCGCCACTTTCTCAAAGTCGACGCCCTTCCTTCCCCGGCAGCGCAGGCGTCCCGCCGTGCCCGCCGGGTCTTTCTTCTGAACAGGATGCTGCCGGGACGCCCGCGCTCGCGGAAAAAGGGTAGATTTGTCGTGGGCAACTGCATCGCGGCAGTTTTCCACTGAAAAAGCGGGGCGGAATGTCTTGAAAACTGATTTTTGAAATCCTGAACCCGCTAATCTCTCAAGATCACCCGCACGATGACGCGTCAGCCGACAGCGCGACCGGAGGAGCGGACAGAATGATATTGCAGTCTTTGGCCGGGCTCCCGACGTACTTGGCGTATTTCTCCACCGCATTCGCGATCGTCATTGTCTATCTGATCGTCTACACGCGCATCACCCCCGATGACGAGTTCGCATTGATCCGGAGCAATGTGCCCGGGGCCGCGATTGCGTTGGGCCTCAGCTTGCTGGGCTTTACGCTGCCGGTCACCAGCGTGGTCGCGCATACGGAGAATCTCATCGATTGCATGATCTGGGGCGTGATCGCGTTGATCGTGCAGGTCATCGTCTATTTCGCCGCGCGCATTCCGGTCCCCAACCTTCCGCAGCGCATCGCCGCAGGAGATCTCGCGCCGGCGATCTGGCTGGGATCGGCGTCGCTCGCCGCGGGCGCGCTCAGCGCCGCATCGATTTCTTATTGAGGCCGGGTGGCCTTAATTTAACGCCAATGAGGGCGACCCTTGCGATCGCCCGCGGCCGGAGCTGGGCCGGAATACCGCGCCGCAATCCTCTCCATCAGCCATTGCCAGGCCTGCCGCTCTGCTGGCCCCGCGGTCTTGCCGACCGCAATCTGGAGATAGGCGACCTCCTTTTCGATCTTGTCGCGCGGCAGCATCTCAAGACGGCTCACCAGGATCGCAGCTTCGATGACGGCGGCCTGGGCGCGATTGAATCCCAGAAAGGGCGCGTGGGTTGCAAGGCGCAGCACGCGGCAATGGAAGCGCGGGCGTTCTTCATCCTCGGTCACCCGATCCACCGCGAGCTCCGCGTGAGCAAGTGCGCCGGCAAGACGTCGCACCGGCACCTCATCGGAGGCGACCGTCGGCCACTCATGGCGTCCAGTGAGGCAGCCGGCGAAAATACGCACATCATCGGTATAATTCGCCACCGCAAAGGGCATGGCGCGCAAATTGTCGAGCGTCTTCGACGGGCGAAACGGCGCGATGATCCATCCCTCTCCGTCCGCAATGAGGCCGAGCGGGGCCATGTGGACGAGACCGGCGGGACCGGCCGTCGTGACGATGGTTTCGCGGATCATCGGCATCAACGCTCCGACCTGGCGGGGCGACCGTGCGCGGCATTGCCTGCCTGCTCCCCTACCCCTTGTGGGGAGGGAGAAGGGATGGCCGCGCCGCACGCGATTACCCCGCCCGACCTGGCGGATCGCAGCGTGGGGCCTCCAGCGGATGGCCGCGCCATATCTTCGCTTGGCCGGTCGACGGCGCACCCCCAGGCAAGCGGCGCGTCCTGCGCATAACGCTTGCCGAGCCGCCATGCGATCTCTGCCTTCATCAACTCGGCGCCGAGATAAAAGGCGTGAGCGCCGTCCGCCGCAACGCCAAGCTCCGGGTAGAGCGACATCGCATCCTGCGCGACGTGATGGCCATTTCGGTTGTAGACATGGATGCCATCCTCCGCGACCTCGATGCGGAAATTGTCGTCCTTCACCTGCTTGGCGAATTCGGCGATCTCGCGCGGCGTGTTGGGGAACGGCCGCCGCTCGTGAAGGGCAAGCAGCGCATCCCCGTAATCCTTCGGCAGGCCGCCGTCGGCGCGCGCTGCGAACATGATCCGCCGCGCCGCATCGTGCTCCTCGATCGTGCGGCGGGTATGCGGGCTGACCTGGACGACGAGGAGATTGCGAATGTTGAGTTCCGAGCAGATTCCGAGCAGCATCGCGGTTACGCCAGCGGAGTCCGCATCGGTGAGCTCGGTCAGGTTGCCCGTGCCCATGAGGATTTCCGCCTCTGGCATGGCGCGCCGCAGCTCGGCGTAACGGCCGAGCGAGGCCATGAACCCGAAATGGATGGGGTCAATCACGGGATCGAGGATCGCGGGGATTCCGCGTCGCGCGGCGGCCTCCGCCGCGCGCAGCAGGGACGCAACGTTTCCGTGCTGCGCCGGAATGAGGATCGGGGTGGCCCCGGTATCGGCCGCAATGTCGAGCGTCTTCTCCGTCAGGCTCAGCAGGAAATCCGCGCCCGCGGCGCCGCCCCGCCGCAATTCGTCGCTCGCGGCCGAATCGACGCTGACCGCAAAGCCGTTCGCCCGCAGCGCCCGGATGGCGTCCTCAAGATGCCGGAACGGGGTGTCCGGCCGGCAGCCAACGTCGATCACGTCCGCGCCCGCCGCGCGCATGGCTGTGGCGCGGTCGACGATTTGCTCAACCGTCAGGGCAGAGGCATCAACGATCTCAGCAAAAATGCGCATGTCATGGCGGGAGAGATCAAGCGTGCGGCCACGTCCGCCGAAATAGGCCGGCAGGTCCTTCAGCTCGTCCGGACCGCGCTCGAATGGGACATTGAATGATCTGGCGAGGCGCTCCAGATCGACGCGGCAGCGGCCGGGCAGCATGACGCGATCGGCATCGATCGGCCGCTTCAGGCGCCGCGCGATGATGGCTTCGGTCATCAGCGCCGCCACCTTCACGCCGACGTCGACGACCGACCACTCGAATCCGAGATCGCCGGCGTCCGCCAGGACCGCCTCCAGTCTCGCGCGCGCCAGGCGCCCGGTCAAAAATAGGATCCGGTCAGCCATCGGTCTGCCCCTTCCCTAGCCTCGCCCGCTTGCGGGGGATGGCAGGGAGGGGGCGATTTCGCGCTTGCGGCGATCAAGGCCATCCCGCAGCTCCTCAAGTGTTTCGACCACGAGCGTCGACTCAAAGGATTTCAACCGCGCGGTATTCTCCAGATCGATGTTGCGAGGATAGACTTTAACCATGCCTTTGGGCGCTTCGGTTGTGAGCTCGGGGGCGGTATCGCAGGCAAATACGATGGTCGGAACGCGGCATTTGCCGGCCTGAGCAAAGACGTTGGTCACGAGCGTGTCGGATATGCCGAACACGCATTTCGCCACTGTATTCGACGTGGCGGGCGCAACCACCAGCGTGTGATAGACGCCATAATAGAACAGGCCGACCGGCGCAGCGCTCGCTGTCGTATCGCGGATGATGCGCGCGGACTTCGGCAAATTGAACTGCTGCCGGTACATGCGCACGACCTCCGCCGCAGCCTTGCTCACGAACAAGTCGACATTCTCGAGTCCGGCAATCATCGCCAGGCATTCCTTGAAGAAATGGCCCGACCCGGTCAGCGCCCAACCCCAGCGCGGAGTTATCAGTTTCGCCATCGTGCGAGTGTAGAGCGGATTCCGGCCAGGTTGAAGGACTGGCCCTCTGCCGGGTCGTGGCCAGGCTTGCCCGGTCAGGGTCCCTCTCAGACGCTTCCAGCCAGGATTGCAATGTTGCCGGCGTCATTCCGCGCGGGCGCATGTGTGATTACCTGGAGTCGTCGGCGAGAATTGCTCCGATACTATGCGGCCGTGCACGAGCGGCCGGGGAAAAGATAAAGCCGGCTGCGCCGCGCGACAATGTTATGCCAAAATGTTATGCGACGCATCGCTGCATTGCGAGCAGCCGCGCGCCGGGCCGGCCTAAGCTGACATTTATGTCATGTTATTGATGACCATCACCAGCGGATCCGTCCCGGCATGGTCGCTGCCGCCGCCTTGGGCAAGGTCATCGCGTGCCTGCAAATTGTTGCCCCCGAGCAAGCGGCGCGCAGCCTGTCACCCCGCATCGCGCATTTACGCAATGGAGCCGCCGAATCACTTTAAGAATACGAGCATCAGGAAGCACGGAATTACTGTTTTTCCTCTGCGCAAAACCGAAATTTTTTTGAGGTCACGGGAATGCTTCGAGGCGTTTTTGCTGCGGCGCTATGGTTTTCAATGCTGGCGAACGCGCTCGCCGGAGGCCGGGTCGCCCTGGTGGTCGGCGTCTCGAATTATGAACATGCGGGACGCCTCGCCAACACGCTTAACGATGCAAATGACATGGCGGCGGCGTTGAAGCGGTTGAACTTCGATGTCGAAACGCTCCTTGACCCAAATCGACTGGCGCTTGAGGGAGCCGTCCGCCGCTACGGAGATCGGTCCGTCAACGCTGACGTCAGCCTGTTTTACTTCTCGGGGCATGCGCTTGAGTGGGCCGCACGCAACTGGCTGCTGCCGGCCAGCGCAAACCTCGCCACGGAGCGTGACATCCGCTTCGAGGCCATTGATCTGAATGCGGTTCAGGAGCAGGCGGACGGCGCCGCAAGAATCTCGATCGTCTTTCTCGACGCCTGCCGCGACAATCCGTTTTCTCGACGTTTGGCTGTGACGCGGCGCGGCGTATCGCCCCACGGTCTGGCGCGGGTCGATGTGACGCTCGGCGGCGTTCTGGTCGCATTCTCGACCGGGCCCGGACAGGTCGCGATTGACGGCGTTGGCGCCAAGAGAAACAGCCCGTTTACGGGTGCTCTGCTCAAGCACATCGAGACCCCCGGGCTCGAGATCAAGAGCCTGTTGGCGCGCGTAACCAGGGATGTGGTCGAGGAGACGAACGGGATGCAACGCCCGTGGCAAAACTCCTCATTGGAGGGCGATTTTTATTTCTTGCCGCCGCCGGTGGTCGCCGCTGCATCGCCGGCGCAATCCCTGGTGACGCTCGACAGCATGTTTTGGGAGTCCATTAAAGCGAGCCGCAATCCGGCTGATTTCAAGGCCTATCTGACGAGATTTCCCAAGGGGGTATTCGTCGAATTGGCGCAAAACCGCCTCGCCGCGCTTCAACAGGACGCGGCGCCGGGCGTGAAGAGCATAGGCTCGCCGCAAGCGGCATTGCCCCAGGCGCGGTCGCCTCGGCCCGCCGCGTTGTCGCTGGACCGCGACGAGACGACCAGCATGATTGAGCGTGCGCGCGCGCTCGTCGCGGCGGGCGACATCCCCGCCGCGCGCATTGTCCTGCGGCGCGCGTACGAGCGCGGTGACGAGCGAGCGGCGCTGGAGCTGGGCGGAACTTACGATCCCCGCGTGCTGAGGCGCCTCAATATCACCGTAAACAACTCCCTGGCCGACGCCGCTCAGGCGCGAGATTGGTACGTGAAGGCAGCCGAATTGGGCTCCATCGACGCGATTTATCGGATCAACGAACTCGACTTAAAAAATCATTGAGGCTCGACAATTGACGGATTCGATGGGGTTGGTCTTCTTTTGGCGGATCGAGCATCGCTACCGCCGCTTCCAGCTTCTTTGTGCAGCATCTTAATACTAGACCGCATTCCTTGGTCTATCGCGGTCTATCGCGCCTTTTTCCCGCGCTGTCGCGACTCTCCGGATCTCCCCGAATGGCCGACCGGGCAGGCGAACGGGCGCCCGGGCGAGCGCCTTTGCGGCCTCCAGCCCGCCGAAACCCGCGCCGGCAATGACGACGCGAGGCGGCATGGCGGCTCCTTCGCGGCTTTCAGGAGGGCGCAGCCCCGTCAGCCCGGGGCCCCACCCGCTTTGCCAGAGCAGCCATGCCACCAATCCCATTCCGAGCGCTGCGGCGAAAGCGATCAGCAGCCACCCTGCTCCCACGCCACGCTGCGCAATCGACTTGCATGGCCGCGATATCTCAAGCGTTCGCGCCGTCTCGACAGCCCACGAATCCGGCGGCGTGCCGGCCGCCTCCTCGTCGGTGCCGAGCGGCGCAGCGGCCGGATCCGGCCAATCGACTTTGTCGCCAGTGCGGCCAGTATCGATATCGTCGCGCAGCTGCGAGATGGTGCTTCTGTTCAAGATCAACCGCCGTTCCGGATGCTGTGACGCCGACCGGAAGGCCAACTCGCCGCCCACCGCCCGGTTCCGATTGCCGGTTGCGCGCGGCTCCGCTGACAAGGAAAAGTCTTGGCCGTCGCAATTGCACCCCACTTGGCGCATAAATTTCAGCATCCTTCCTCAACACCTTGGAGCCGCTCCAATGCCGCATTCCGCTTTGGCCCTCCCTTCATTGCTGGTTTCGGCCTTCGCTGCCGTAGTGCTCTGTTCGGCGCCGGCGCAAGCCCAGGCGCCGCGCCCAGGTCAGCTTGCGCCGGGCCCCGGGCAGAGCCAGCCCTCTGGACCGCCCGGGCAGTCCGGCCAGGCCGCACAGGGGCAGCCCCGGCAACTCGCTCCGCCGAAACCCTACAAGGCAATTCCGGTGACCCCGGCGCAGCCGTACAACGACCCGAGTTTCGTGGCGTTCCGCAAACAGCTCAGCGACATCGCCAGCCGAAAAGACCGTGCCGCGCTGGCGCGGCTCGTCGTCCGCAACTTCTTCTGGATGGGTGAAAAGGGCGATAAAGCCGACAAGAAAAAATCCGGCATCGACAATTTGGCGGCTGCGATCGACCTCGACAACAAAGACGGCGCAGGCTGGGAGGCTTTGGCCGAAGCGGCGAATGAAGCGACCCTCGAACCGGTGCCGGAGCGCAAGGGGATCATGTGCGCTCCGGCAATTCCGAAGTTCGATGAGGCGGCTGCCGATCGGATGGCGAAGGACACCGGCACCGACCCCAGCGAGTGGGGCTACCCCGCCAGGCCGGACGTCGAGGTGCACGCTGCGGCGAAAGCCGACTCCCCCGTGATCGAGAAGCTCGGCCTCCATCTCGTTCGCGTCATGCCGGAACAGTCGCCCGCCGGAGCGGCGGCGCAGGAGCCGCAGTTCCTGCGAATCGTCGCACCGTCCGGAAAGGTCGGATTCGTATCGACGGAGCTGATCTCATCGCTTGAGACCGACCAGCTCTGCTACGTCAAGGACGCAACCGGCTGGAAGATCGCCGGCTTTACGGGAGAGGACTGACCGCGGTCGTTCTCCAGAACGAGTGAGGCCGCGCTCGCGGGAAACGTCGTGTCGTAGGTGGGCAAGCCGAAGCGTGCCCGCCCGCCGTCGAAGGGCCGCGCGCTGGTGGGCCCGGCGCACCGAAGTCGGGCTCGCCCGGCTTCGGCAGTCAACAGCGCCGAAATCGGCAACAGCCGATTTCGGCTGCGCCTTTGCCCATGCCACAAGTTGACCGGGACCCGCTGTCGAAAACGAAACGAAGGCCCTCACAGACGCGGTTGGCCATCAGCAAACTGACCCCGGTCGATCGAAATCCATTCTAAAGCAGCGGGCGCGATCCGGTCCGATCAAGACCCGAATCGCGCCCGGCATGCATTCAACCTTCGTTCACGCTACGGCAGCACCTCCACGAAGCCGACACGGCCGGCGGTGTTGCCGCTGAAATAGATCCGATTCGGATTGGTCGGATCGATGTCGATGCGGCGGGGATCCGACTGCGCTTCGGGCAGCGGGAATTCGACCCATTCTTCCGTCTTCGGATTGAAGCGGGCGATCTTGTCGACCTTGTGTTCGCTCACCCAGACAAGGTCGTTCTGCTTGTCGACCACCACCGAATAGGCGCCGGCGTTGGCGGTCGGCGGCGAGAAGATCTTCATCTCCCTGGTCTTGTAGTCGATCTTCATGAGCTTGCCGGCCTGCCAGAGCGCGACCCACAGGTCGCCATGGGCATCGCTGTTCATGCGGCGCGGGAAGGCGTGTCCCTCGCTATAGGGGATCGCATATTCCTCCACCTTGCCGGTGGCGGGATCGATGCGCGCCATCTTGTCGATATTGTCCTCGGCCCACCACACCGATCCGTCGCCGGCGACCGCGAGGCCATAGGCGCCGGGCTCCTGTTTGCCGTGGGCGCTCGGAGACTCGTAGAATTTGAATTCCACTTTTTCCGGATTGAGCGCGCGCACCTCTCTGCCAAGGCCGGTTGCATAAATGGTGCCGTCGGGATGCACCGCCATGCTGTTGCCGCCGGCGTTGCCGTGACCCTTGGGCCACTGGAAGCTCGCGAACTTGTTATACTTGGTGTCGTAGCTCAGCCACCGGCCGTTGGGGCCATCCGCCACCCACAAGATGCCGTTCTTGTCGATCTGCGGATTGCCGAGGCGTTGGCGATTGGGGGCTGCCGGCCCAGGCGGCGGCGCCACCTCGACGAACTCGTACGTTCTGGGATCGAAGCGGCCGAGCTTGCCGGCGCGCTCCGCTACCCAGCCGTTGCCCTGCGGATCGGCGGCGACATCGTGCGGCTCCGCATAGTGATTAACGAGATCATAGGTAACGGCGCGATATTTCGTGGCCTTGCCGGTCAAGAGTTCGCGCGGCAGCCGGCTGTTGCCGTCATAGGGCTGCTCCGGCTTGAAATTGGCGGTGAGGTAGTTCGCGATCGTCGCCGCTTCCTGATTGGAAAGATCCGGAACGTTCTGGATGGCCATCTGGCCACGCATGCGCTCGATGATGTGCTCCCATTCGGGCAGCGTGGTGCGCTTGACGACGATGCGCTGGAGATTGTGGCAGGTGGTGCACCGCGCCTCTACGAGAGATTGTCCGTCGCCGGGCGGCAGATCGAGCGATACGCTCTTGATCTGCTCTTCCGGGATGCGCTGCGGCCACGCGGGGGGCAGCATGGGGCCCTGCTTATTGGCAAGCGTCAGGTCGATCTTGGCGTTCTTGCCGCCTTCGACATTGACCGGCGCCGATTTGTTGCTTTCGAAGCCGCCGCCGATGCCTTGAACCACATATTGGCCGGGCGGCAGGTCGTTGGCCGCAAAGCGTCCTTGGTCCTGGCTTACCACCATGAAGGTCAGACGGCGGTCGGCATTGATGAGCTTCACCATGGCGCCGGCAACCGGCTGGCCGGCTGCGTTATTGACGACGCCCTCAACCACGCCGCGGTTATCGGCCGCGTGCGCCGCCGCCGCCATGGCGCCAAAAGCGACGCCGGCGGCCAGGTATCTTGAGAAGGTCTTCAGTGTCATGCGTTTCCTCCACGTTAAAAACGTTAAAATCTTTGCTGGCGATATCGGCCCGCCGTCCTCAAAGCTGGTCTTTGCGAGAGTCCGGGCACACCGATCTTAAGACAGCGCCCCAAGCCGCCGCAATTGATCCTGCGCCTCGGCCGCCAGTCTCTTCGTAAGCTCTGCGGCGCCTATCTCACGCCCTAGCGCCGCGGCTTGTCCGGACCACATCGGCGAAAAGGCGCCGGATCCGGCCGCTTCCGCCATTGCTCGCAACGGGGCCAGCGCGGCGGCCGCAAGCGGAAATTGAGGGACCACATCGCTGATCGGTCCAATCTCCTGCATGACGCGGTTGATGAAGCCCCTTGCCGGCCGCCCCGTCATCAGATTGGTGAGGGCGGTGGCATCGTCGCGCGCCGAGCGCATTGCGGCGCGATGGGGCGCCGCGATTTTGGCCTCGGGACAGTGCAAATAGGCGGTGCCGATCTGCACGCCGCAGGCGCCGAGCGCGAAGGCAGCCGCGATTCCCCGGGCGTCGCCGATGGCGCCCGCCGCAATCACCGGCACCTTTACGTTATCGACAATTTGCGGAACCAACGCAAAGGTGCCGACCTGGGCGGCGATGTTATCGGTGAGAAACATCCCACGATGGCCGCCGGCCTCAAAGCCTTGTGCGATCACGGCATCGACCCCGCGCTGTTCGAGCCAAATCGCCTCGGCGGTGGTGGTGGCAGAGCTGATCACGCGGCAGCCTGCGGCCTTTACGCGCCGAAGCAGGCCGTCTGCCGGAAGACCGAAGTGAAAGCTGACGACCTGCGGCTTGAGTTCTTCGACCACTTCGCAGAATGCCGCGTCAAAAGGCGCCCGGTTGCTGGCCGGCACGGAAGCCGCCGGATCAATTCCAAACTCTTCGTAGTATGGCCTCAGCCTTTCCCGCCACCGGGCTTCCAGCGCATTGTTGGGAACGGGCGTCGTGTGACAGAAGAAATTCACGTTGACCGGCTTGCTGGTCGCAGCACGGATCTGGGCAAACTGCTCGCGGAGCTGTGTCGACGTCAGCATTGCACACGGCAGCGAACCGAGCCCCCCGGCTGCTGACACCTCCGCCGCCAACGCGGCATCCATGGCGCCTGCCATCGGCGCCAGGATGATCGGATGTTCGATTTCGAACAGCTCAATCAGGCGATTGTCAGGCCACCTGAACGGCACCTTTGCCTCACCTCGCGGTCTTCTTGAAATACCTCAGATCCGGCGGCGCCTGATCCTTCTTGGACGGCATCAGGAGGTCGTCGCCGCTGAGAACATAATGCTCCCCGCCGATCCAGACATGACGGTTGTCCTCGGAGCAATTGTTCTGGAACCAGATCGGATTGTGATCGCGCTTGTAGCGCTTATCGACCGTCCACGGGCGAGTCAGGGCGTGATCGTTGACGGTGATCACGTCATGCAGCGTGTCGGCGTCGGCCTTGTCAATAAAGAGACGCTCCGTGATGATGGACTCGCTGTCTTCATGGAGCGGGATGCCCGTTGCCTCGTACGAGCGCGGCCCTTTGAAACCGCGCGTTTCGATCTCGAGCACGTCGTAGCGGCCGTCGCCATCCTCGTCGACCCACCTGCCGATGGAATAGCCATAAAAGCTGGGCTCAATTTCCTTCGGCCACGGACGCCCGTCCGTATAGATGCGGCGAGGCAGCGCATAGTCGAAGAGAATGTGGGTCGTCTTTGGCGTAACGACGATTTCCATCGGGAAGATCACCGACATGATGCGCGGCAGGCCGAACGGCATGCAGCGGGAGGGCGGGTCGTTGCCTTGCCCGCCGGCTGCCTGATCCGCCAGGCTTGCCTCGAAAACCTTCTGATACTCCGGCGTGAGAGGCGCCTCTTGGCCGCGGCCGAGAGGTTTGGTCTGATCCCATTGAATGCCGATGCCGGGCGGCCGGCGCCATTGGCCGGAAAAATCGGGATATTTCGACTCATCGAACGCCCAGGCCCCGGCGATCGGCAGCGCCAGCGCCGCCGCGAGAGTGAGTGCAGCGATTGCGCTTCGGTTCACCATCTTCATCCTCCCAACTTGACTTCCGCACGCGCAGGAATTTCGCGTGAGCTTAGCCTAATCCCCCGAAGGCTCCAATCCCGGTCGTTATTGTGGCGGGCCTTGCAGCCCGGATAGAGCGGCAGCGAAATCCGCGGGCCGGCTGTTTCCGCGGCAATGCTGCCCCGGATTTCGCTGGCGTTCACCTCGGGCCTACGGCTGCCGTCTCCGGCGGCTGAGAGCCTCATGGCGTCGTGGGACGGGAGCGGGACAGCGCGTCGGCGACGCAAAGCCAATCTATGTTGCGCTAAAAACTGCGTCCGGACCTCCGCCCGCGCTGGCCGCACAGGCGTCCGTCCGGACCGCAAACCGGCAACCTGCGGCTTGAAACGCCGTTAGTGGGTGACGACGATCGGGTCGCCGTTCTTAAATTTGATCTTGTTGACGTTCCACGCGCCGCCGGGAGCGCCGCTGCGCAGCGGGTCGACCTTGACCTGAACCTCGTCGCCGGGCTTAAGCGTCTTGCTGGTCCATCCGTCACGGATGAGTCCGCTCGGCGCGCCGCCTTCGAGGCTCCACACCTGGCTGGAGCCGTCCTTGTCCTTGACTTCGAGAATGATGAAGGCGTGCGGGGCAGTGTATTTCCACTCTTTCACGACGCCAACGAGATCGATCGGATGTTCCTGATCGAACATGGCGAAGGAATGATGCGCCAATGCGACGCCGCCCATCGCAAGAAGCGCCGCACCTGCCAATAATGTCTTCATATGGGACTTCATCTATTTCCCCCGTTGATGTTCGCGGATAGCATGCCCCTCGGGCAGAGCAAGGCAGACACCCGCTATTTATCGTAACGCCGCAAAAAGAGAACCGGCGTTCACCAGATGTGCGATGCCCGCCGCGGGCAAGGCGAACTGCCTTTTGGGTAGGGACTTCGGCACGTCCAACATTGTGGCAGTTGTTGCTTCGAAATGTACATCACCAGTGCGTGATTGAGAAGAGGCGGCGCCGCCGAGCAGCTCGCCTGCCTATGCGCCCCGCAGGGGGCATCCGCCGGATGTGTCGAGAGAATCATCACTCCAGGCGCAAAGGTGACGCGCTTAAAGTCAGCCGGATAATGCTTTAATCTTGCGTCATGCCGGATCCCGTACCCCTCGCCGTCCCACCCGTGCGTTGCACCGCCCGTGCGTTGCTACTCGGCGAGCGAATCGACACCTCCGGTCTCGAACGCAGCGACGTGATCTCGACCGCCCCGCTCGCATTCAAGGTCGGTTCCTCAGGCTTTGCCGTCCTGTTCCGCTACGGCTGCGTGGTGCTTGTCGGCCTGTCGCCGATCGAGGAGGATGAGGTGCTTCGGGGGCTCCGGCCGCGTGTGACCGGCCTGGCGGCAAAGATCGAGGACGAGGTCGCAACGATCGAGATCGCGCCGGATCGCGACGACCAGGTCGAGATCGGCGGGCCGATTTCCGTCAAGGACCTGGCGCCGGCGCGGCTTCTCGTGATCGCCGACGTGCTGGCAAAGAATGTTGGCCTGGTGCGCGATGAACGAGAGGTCAACAAGGTCCTCGAGTTGATCGAGCCGTTTGCGAGCCGTCTTGCATTGACCGGCCGTGCTCCCTTCAACCGCCGCAACATGCTGCGCCTGATCGGCCAGGCGCTTCTGGTTCATCACCGCATGTCCGGCCGCATCGCGATCGAGGAAAAGCCCGACGTGCTGTGGGACCGCGCTGACCTCGAGCGGCTTTATGCGCGGCTTGAAGACGAGTATGAGCTGAAGGAACGGGCGAACGCCCTGCGCCACAAGCTTGAGGTCATTGAGGAGACGACGCGCGCCGTGACCGACATCATTGATACCGAGCGCAGCGCACGGCTCGAATTTATCATCGCGACCTTGATCGTGGTCGAGATACTGATTGCGGTTTACGACCTGTTCTTCCGCCTTTCGAAGTAGAGGCGCCGATCCCGTGCCGGCGCCCCTCAGGCTTGTCCGCGAAATAATAGCTCTGATCGCTGTCAAGCCGCGCAGCGAACTTCCCATCCCCCGCTTGCGGGGGAGGGGCGGGGAGGGGGGTCGCGCGGCGAGTCCGCGCCGTGGATCAGGCTCCCTCCCTAACCCTCCCCCGCAAGCGGGGGAGAGGACCGTAAGCGGTGCAGCTATTTTTCGCCAATTCCTTGACCGCCTCCCACCGCCTGAGAAGCTGGCGGCGCTTGCGGTCGCGGCGGCGCCCGCTGCCTACCTTGCCGGGCTCGCCTATGCGGGCGAACTGGGGGCGAGGCCCGTGACCGAGGCGATCCGCATCAGCGGAGACTGGGCGCTGCGGCTCTTGTGGCTCGTGCTCCTTGTCAGCCCGGCGCGACGCGTCCTGGCGGCGCCGCGCCTCATTCGAGCGCGGCGGATCCTGGGACTCGGAGCCTTCGGCCTCACGGTATTGCACTTCGGCCTCTATGCGCTCGGCCAGCAGTTCGACTGGGGCGAGGTCGGGCTTGAAATCCTGCTGCGCACCTATCTCACCATCGGGACTGCCGCAATGATCGGCCTCGCCATTTTGGCGGCAACGTCGAGCAACCGCGCCGTAATGAAGCTCGGCGGCGCGAATTGGAACCGCTTGCACGGCGCTATCTACGCGATCGCCGCGCTGTCCTTAATTCACTTCCTGTTGCGCTCGAAAACCGACACGTCCGAGCCGATGCTGATGTTCGGCCTCTTGGCCTGGCTCATGGGCTACCGCCTCGTCCACCGTCATACCAGAGACGTCACGCCGGCTCGACTCATGGGCCTGGCGTTCGCAACTGCTGCCCTCACCGCAACTGCGGAGACCTCATGGCATGCGGCCGCCACCGGCGTCGATGCGTGGAGGATTCTCGCCGCCCATTTCGACGCTGCCTACGGGCTGCGCCCGGCGTGGTGGGTGCTGGCCGCAGGGATCGCCGCCGCAGCCGCCTCCCTCATCCTTCCCGGCTTGCAGGCGAGGGTAAGGGAGGAGACATGGCGCGTCCCGCCTCAGCGGCCAATCTCCCGCACCAGCGCCTCGCAGGCGGTCGCGGGGTCGACACGGGGCCAATCGGCAAGCTGATGGCGGAACCAGGTGAACTGGCGCTTGGCGTAATGGCGGGTGTCCTTCTTTGCCTCCGCTGCGGCGGCCGCCAGTGATATTTCGCCGGAGAGATGGCGGATGAGCCACGGCACGCCGTGCGCCTTCATGGCGGGCAGGAGCGGATCGAGGCGTCGCGCCGCCAGCGCCCGCACCTCATCGAGCGCGCCGGCCGACAGCATGGCGTCGAAACGCGCGTCGATTCGCCGGTAGAGCTCTGCGCGATCGGGCGCGAGAAAGATTTTCGCAGTGGCGGCAGCGTCGAGCAGCGGCGGCAGCCCCTCTTGCCGCCAATCCGTGATCGGGCGGCCGGTGGCCTCAACAACTTCGAGCGCGCGGGCGATGCGGGTTCGGTCGGCGGGGCGCAGGCGCGCCGCCGCAACGGGGTCACGGCGCGAGAGTTCGGCATGGAGAGCCGCGGGGCCGCACGCTTCGAGCTGCGAACGCACCGCGGCGCGGATTTCGCCTGGTATCGGCGGGATCGCCGCGAGGCCGGCGATCAGCGCTTTGAAATAGAGTCCGCTGCCGCCCGTGAAAATCGGTACTCGGCCCTGCGCCCGCGCCTCGTCGAGCGCCGCAGCGGCGTCGCGCAGAAAGCGGCCCACCGAATAATTTTCCGCTGCGTCCACGTGTCCGTAAAGCAGGTGCGGCACGCGCGCCATCTCAGCCGCATTGGGCCGCGCCGTGATGATTCGCAGGTCGCGATAAACCTGCATGGAATCCGTGTTGACGACCACGCCGCCTATTCGCTCGGCGAGCGCGAGCGCGAGCGCAGACTTGCCGCTCGCCGTCGGCCCTGCGATAAGCACCGCGACATTGCCTTGCGTGTTGTCTTGCACGGATTGCATCCGATTCTGTATGGCTGCCGCGCGCCGCTGATCAACCCCGGGGGGTGTATGCCAATGGACGCCCGGCAGGCGGCCGGCCCTTCGGCCGGGCCGACGGCCGGCCCGGGCGGGACCCGGCGGCCGTTGCGCCCGACATACTCGCCTCAACGCCTTACGTCACATGACCCATGTCGCCACCCTGATCGCCGATCCAGCGCAGCCGATGCGGGACGAGATGTGGCGGCGAGCGGCGCGCAGCCTGCCGGCTTCCGGCGCGCCGGTATGGCTTGATCCCGGCTTCGCGCTCGATATCCCGTTTACCCCGCCCGGCGAAAGCGACAACCGCGCCATGGCCGCAGCCCTCCGTGCGGCCTTGGGCGACGCCAGGATCGATGTGGTGGTGCAGCAAGCAGGGGGTCGACGCAAGCGCATGCTCCTCGCCGATATGGATTCCACCATGATCGGCCAGGAATGCGTCGACGAACTCGCCGGCTTCATCGGGCAGAAGGCGCGCGTCGCCGCCATTACCGAGCGCGCCATGCGTGGCGAGATTGAATTCGCCCCAGCGCTGCGCGAGCGCGTCGCGCTGCTCGCAGGGCTTCCCGCCGCCGCGGTCGATGAGGTGATAGCAAAGCGGATCACGCTCACGCCGGGGGGCCGCACCCTCGTCAGGACCATGCGCCGCCATGGCGCCTACACATGCCTGGTGTCAGGCGGGTTCACGGTGTTCACGGCGAGGATCGCGGCGCTGATCGGCTTTGACGAGAACCGCGGCAACCGCCTCCTCGTCGGGGATGACGGGCGCTTTCTGGGTCAGGTCGAGGAGCCGGTGCTGGGGCGTGACGCCAAGCTTGAGACGCTCAGGGAACTGCGCCGCAAGCTCGGCCTTGCCCGCCACGAGACCCTGGTCGCAGGCGACGGCGCTAATGACCTGAAAATGATCGGTGAGGCCGGCCTCGGCGTCGCATTCCGGGCCAAACCGCTGGTCGCAGAGGCTGCCGCCGCGCGCATCGACTATGGCGATCTCACCGCGCTCTTGTACGCGCAAGGCTATCGCCGCGACGAGTTTGCCGAGGAGTAGCCAGGACGACCGCCGCCGATATGGCGCCCCGGAACTCTGCTCCATGTGGGCGGTTCAACAAAAGTCGTATCGACAGGACTCGGGCTCCCATCGCGAGCACGCGTCCTGGCCGGTGGAGGGGTGCAGATGAGGTGCGGCAACCTGTCGGCCTCCTTCAGCACATCACGCCGGCAAGGTCGCCGTGGATGGCGGTGACCCGGATACCCGTCACCAGCAGAAAACGGCAACATGCCCGCCATTGTCACCGCCGTGAGCCGCAGCAAAGGCCATACGTTCGGCAAACCCAATGTGCCAGCGATCCTCCTCGTCGCAGGCCTCGGCGTCGAAGGGGATGCGCATATGGGCGCAAGAGTGAAACATCGCTTTCACGCGATGAGAAATCCGCTCGCGCCGAACCTCCGGCAGGTGCATCTCATGCACGAAGAACTGTTTGACGAACTGCGCCAGGCCGGCTTCCACCTATGGCCTGGGGCCATCGGCGAGAATGTGACGACGCGCGGCGTTGATCTTCTGGCTCTGCCAAAGGCTGCGCGGCTGCGGCTCGGAGCCGAGGCCGTGATCGAGATCACCGGCCTGCGCAAGCCCTGCAAGCAGATTGACGCGTTTCAGCCGGGGCTGCTGAAGGCTGTCCTCGGGCGGAACCCGGAAGGTCGTCCCATCCCCAAAGGCGGCGTCATGGCGATCGTTATCAACGGCGGCTACGTCAAGGCGGGAGACGCAATCCTGGTAGAATTGCCTGCCGGCGAACGCCGTCCGCTGCTGCCAGTGTAATCGGCTCCCCCCTCATTCAACTTTCGAGGCGCCGCCGGACTCCTGTTCTCTGGTGCGGATGTTCTCTGGCGGGCAATCGATCGGGCAATCGATGGAGCGCATCAGCCCCCGCCGACGGCGGCGAGGGCTGGTTCGCCAAAAACACCCCGGAAGCTCACTGCAAGCTCAGCGCGACGAAGCGAAGCTCTCCATCCGCATTGGCGACGAGCAAGAGGGCAGACTTGCGGCCTTCCTTCTTGAGCTGGTCGACTCGTTTCTGCAGCGCGTCCGTATCGTTGACCGCCTCCTGCGAGACCTCGACCACCACGTCGCCCGCGTTAAGCCGCTTGTCGGCCGCGGCGGAATTGGCTTCCACGCCGGTGATCACCACGCCCTTTATGCTGTCCTTGATCTTGTAACGTTTGCGCAGCTCGTCACTCATATTGGCGAGGTTGAGGCCGAGCGTCTTCTGCACGATCGTCTTCTCCTGCGGCGCCGCCTCCTTATTGGGAGTGAGCGCCGCCAGCTTTTCGCCGTCTTCAAGGCGTCCGAGCTTCACGGAGCGGGTCTCTTCCTTGCCTTTTCGGACCACGACCACATCGACATCCTTGCCGACCGGCGTATCGGCAACGATACGCGGCAGGTCTTTCATCTCCTTGATGTCCTTGCCGTCGAACTTGATGATCACATCGCCGGCTTCGATGCCGGCCGGCTTCGCCGGCCCCTTCTCGTCGACGCCAGCCACCAGCGCGCCGCGCGCCGGCTTGATGTTGAGGCTGTCAGCTATATCGTCGGTTACCTGCTGGATGCGCACGCCGAGCCAGCCGCGTCGCGTCTCCCCGTACTCGCGGAGCTGCTCGATAATCGGAATCGCAGTCTTGGAAGGCACCGAGAACCCGATGCCGATGGAGCCGCCGGACGGCGAGATGATCGCCGTGTTAATTCCGATGACCTCGCCGTCGAGGTTGAACAGCGGTCCGCCCGAATTGCCCCGGTTGATGGCCGCGTCGGTCTGGATGTAGTTATCGTACGGGCCGGAATTGATGTCGCGGTTGCGCGCCGACACGATGCCGGCCGTCACCGTGCCGCCGAGGCTGAACGGATTTCCGATCGCGATCACCCACTCGCCGAGCCGCAGCTTGTCGGAGTCGCCGAACTGAACCGCGGTGAGCGGCTTCTCGGGCTTCACCCGCAGCAGCGCCAGATCGACCTTGGTGTCGCGGCCCATAATTTCGGCCTTGAGGCGCGTGCCGTCGTTGAGGATCACAGTCACCTCGTCGGCGTCGGCGATGACGTGATTGTTGGTCACCACGATCCCGGACGGATCGATAATGAAGCCCGAGCCCAGGGAATTGACGCGGCGCGGCCCATTCGGACGATTCTGGTTATCGCCCTGCCGGCGATTCTTGAAGAATTCGTCGAAGAATTCCTCGAACGGCGATCCGGGCGGCAGCGAGGGCTGCGGCGTCGCGCTGTTGCGACTCTCAACGCTCTGAGAGGTCGAGATATTGACGACCGCGTTGATGACCTTTTCGGCCACGTCTGCGATGTTGTCGGGTCCGCGAGCCTGGGCGGGCGGCGCGACGAGCGCAACCGCCGCCATGACGGCAGCGCCTGCCGCCAGCATCACGAGATAGCGCGAACGAATAAGCGAATAACCGAGAGGGGGGAGCGGAAAGCCGGCCATTGGCGTCAAGTCTCCTCGAAAGATCATTGCACAAGAGTGCGCCTGTCAGCGCCGTCGCGCAAGAGCGTATAATGGGCGATCGCTCTGCCTACCCTGGGACCGTGGGCGTCCCCACCCGCCCCTTCCCCTCCCCCTCCCCCTCCCCAAACGCGGGGCGGGCGGATGAAAGGAGATGGGCGGCACGTCCGCCGTCCCGGAGCGCCTCCGACCGACGCTACCCGCGCACCAACCATAACATCACCATACCCAAGACGGCGCTGAAGATCCCGACCATGCGCAGCCCCTGGTCCGAGGTCTGCGTCATCACCGCGACCGCGCGCTTGGCGGCTTCCGGGAAGGCGGCAAAAACGAGCCCCTCGATCACGAACACCAACCCGAGCGCTGCTAAAAAATCGGTCATCGGATGCTTCTGCGAGACGCAATGCCTCCCTCTCTCCATGCCGGCAAGCCGCGGAAGGGTTTCCCCTATTTACCCTCCGCCGCCTGCAGAGGGCTGGGCGGGGGGCTGCTGCGGAGCAGCCGGCTTCGGCACATCCTTCGGGGTTTCTTTACCGGAGGGATTGCCGAAATACCTGAAGAAATCGGAATCCGGCCGCAGGACGAGCCGCGTGTCATTGGCGCGCAATCCAGCCTCATAGGCCTGCATGGAGCGGTAGAACGCGAAGAAATCGGGGTCCTTGCCGAAGGCTTCGGCGAAGATTCGGTTGCGTTCGGCGTCGCCCTCGCCGCGAATCTGCTCGGCGCGCGACTGCGCCTCCGCCACTATGACGGTCACGTCACGGTCGGCCTTGGCGCGGATCTCCTGGCTCTTCTGGTTGCCCTCGCCGCGAATGGACGCAGCTTGACGCTGGCGTTCGGTCTGCATGCGTTGATAGACCGCCTGGCTGTTCTGCTCCGGAAGATCAGCGCGCCTGATGCGCACGTCGACAACCTCGATGCCAAAGGCGCGCGCTTCGCGATCGAGCTGATCGCGCACCCGCGCCATCAGCGCGGCGCGGTCGTCGCGCACCACGTGGATTAGGGTCGCCTCTCCGAGCACACGCCGCAGCGCCGCGTTCAGCAGGCTCGAAAGCCGCACGTTGGCGCCCTCGATGTTGGTGACGGTCTGATAGAACCGCAGCACATCGGTGATGCGGTAGCGAGCAAAGGCATCGATCACGAGGCGCCTTTGATCAGAGGCGAATACCTCCTGGGCCGCGTTCTCCAGGTCGAGGATGCGGTTGTCGACCGTAATGACCGTATCGATAAGCGGCCACTTCACATGAAGGCCCGGCTCGGTGATGACCCGCACAGGTTCGCCAAGGCGGACCACCAGAGCCTGCTTGGTTTGGTAAACGGTGAACAGCGACCCGTAGGCCGCGAGCACTGCGATAATGGCGAGCGCCACGAGCGCGCCGACGGCATTCGCTTTCATCGGTTGCCTCCCCCCGTCGGCGACTGCGGCGTCTGGGCCTGCGGCCGGCTTCGCAGTTCAGGCAGCGGCAGATAGGGCACCACGCCGCTTCCGCCCTGTCCGGAGGAATCCAGGATGATCTTGTCGGTGCCGCCGAACAGACGCTCCATCGTTTCAAGATAAAGCCGCTCGCGAGTGACGCCCGGCGCCTTTTTGTATTCCTCGTAGATCTTGTTGAACCGCGCTGTCTGGCCGGTGGCCTCGGCCACGGTCTGCTCGCGGTAGGCCTCGGCCGCCTGCACGATCTGTGCGGCGCGGCCGCGCGCCTCGGGAACGACGCGCCCGGCGTAGGTCCGCGCTTCATTCTGCGCCCGCTCCTGGTCGGCCTGGGCTGCCTGAACATCGCGGAACGCATCGATGACCTGGGCCGGCGCCTCAACCTTCAGCAACTGCACCTGAGTCACCGTGACGCCGGCCTTGTATTGGTCCAGCGTCTTCTGAACGAGGTCGTGCACCTCGCTTTCAATTCGCTGACGGCCGCCGGTGAGAATCGGCTCCAGCTCGGAACGGCCGATCACCTCCCGCATGGCGCTTTCGGCCACCGCCTTCACAGTTCCTTCGGGGTTTTGCATGTTGAAGCGAAAGTCGGATGCGCCGTCGGTACCGGCCTTCACCACCCAAAATACCGTGAAATCCACATCGACGATGTTCTCGTCGCCGGTCAGCATCAGGCTCTCCTCCGGCACGTCGCGGGTCTGGGTGCCGCGGCGGGCGTCCTCGACGAACCGGACGCCGATCTGAATCGGGGTCACCCGTGTGACCTTGGGAATCTCCACCGATTCGATCGGATAGGGCCAGTGGTAGCCGAGGCCGGGGTCGACCTTGCGGTTAAATTTGCCAAACCGCATCACCAGGCCAAGTTCGTCCGGCGCGACCTGGAAAAACCCAGAAAAAAGCCACAAAGCGACCGCGATGAGCCCAACAATCAGCAAACCCGTGCCGCCAAGGCCGCCGCCCGGCAGCACGTTCCGCAATTTATCCTGCCCGCGCCGCAGCAGATCTTCCAGGTCAGGGGGCGACGACCCCGACGGCGGGGAACCCGATCCCCATGGCCCCTTTGGGCCCGAGCCCCAGGGGCCACCGCCCTGATTACTCCACGGCATTCAACTGACCTCCACATGGGCCGGACCAAGAACCCCTGGCCGGTCGGGGACTTTCATATCCGGGCCGGGTTATAGGGAACGCCGCCGCTCCTTTCAACGCGCCCGCGCAGCGCATTTATTCACGGGTCGCGCCGGCAAACCTGCGAAAGCAAGTTAGTATTAACGCCGTTATGCCGGAGTAACCGCGGCCGTTCACGCGAAGCGACCGGCCACCCCAAAGTCTCTTGACGGTTACTCACGGCGTCTTTCGTAGGTTAATGTGGTGAAGGGCGCATCGTCATCGGGCCCGGCGGCGTAGTCCTGCCGGGCGGCCACGCGCCATTGCGCCGGGTCAATCCGCGGAAACATCGTGTCTCCTTCCGACCGGACGTGCACACGGGTGATTTCGAGCCGCGCGGCCTTGTCAATCGTTTTTGAATATATGCCGGCGCCGCCGCCAACCACAATGGCCGCGGCGCCCCGCCGCAGCGCATCGCCCTCCGCTACCTCCATCGCGGCCTCCAGGCTCGGCGCCACAACGATGCCGGGAGCGGTGAATTCCGGATCTCGCGTCACCACGATGTTGGTGCGGTTCTTCAAGGGTTTCCCGAAGGAAAGGTAGGTCTTGCGCCCCATCACGACCGGATGGCCGACGGTGAGCGCGCGAAACCGCTTGAGATCCGTCTTGAGCCGCCACGGCAACCCGCCGGCGCGCCCAATCACACCGTTCTCCGCAATAGCGGCGACGAGAACGAGCGGAATGCGCGTGCCCCGCCCCGTCGCCGCCGTCACACTGCCACCTCCGCCTTGATGTGCGGATGCGGATCATAGCCTTCGAGGGCGAAGTCCTCGAAGCGGAATGCGAATATATCCGTCACGGCGGGGTTGAGCTTCATCTGCGGAAGCCGCCGCGGCGCCCGCGCAAGCTGGAGTCGGGCCTGATCGAGATGGTTGAGATACAAATGGGCGTCGCCTAACGTATGAATAAAATGGCCGGGAGCGAGACCGGTGACCTGCGCCACCATCATTGTCAGCAGCGCATAGGATGCGATGTTGAAAGGAACGCCTAGAAATACATCGGCGGAGCGCTGATAAAGCTGGCACGACAGGGCGCCGTTCGCCACGTAGAACTGAAACAGGCAGTGGCAGGGCGGCAGCGCCATCTTGTCGACCTCGGCGGGATTCCACGCGGTCACGATGAGGCGGCGCGAATCCGGATTGCGGCGGATTGCGTCGATCACGTTGGCGATCTGATCGACGGCGCCGCCGTCCTGAGCCGGCCAGGACCGCCACTGACGGCCATACACCGGGCCGAGATCGCCGCGGTCGTCAGCCCACTCATCCCAGATCGTGACGCCGTGGTCGTGGAGGTATCTGACGTTGGTGTCGCCCGAGAGGAACCAGAGGAGCTCGTAGATGATCGACTTCAGATGCAGCTTCTTGGTGGTCAGCAATGGAAATCCGGCCGCGAGGTCGAACCGCATCTGATGCCCGAACACCGACAAAGTCCCGGTCCCAGTGCGGTCGTGCTTTTCCACGCCGTGGGTGAGAATGTTTTTCACCAGGTCGAGATATTGGCGCATGGCTTTTGAGCCGCGATTCGACGTGAGCCCATAGAGTAACGCCCCGCCAACGGTCTAAATGCAAGCCCGGCCGATTGATTTCCAGTGGTTGAAAAAAATCTCGCGGGCCAGGCCCGCGGGATTCACTGAACAAATCTCACTGCGTGGGCGGGTTGAGCGCAGCGAAACCCACCCGCGCCGCCTGGCAGAAAAGCCATGAGGTTTCGCGGCGGCGCCCGTCGTAGGGGGTGCGTGGGGGCGCGCGGCACTCTTCGACAGGCTCAGGGTGAAGAAGCCTGCCCACGGCCGGCGCCGTGGCCGGGCACGGCGCGCAGAGCGCGCCTTTGCCCACCCTGCAACCGAATCAATCCTCGACGAAGACCTCCTCGCGCTTGCGTGCGATCGTCGGCAATACCGCAATCGTCACCAGCACCGCCGCAATAGCGATCAGGCTGCCGGAGATGGGCCGGGTGAAGAAGGTGGTCGGATCACCACGGGCAATCAACATGGCGCGGCGGAGGTTCTCCTCCATCAGCGGTCCGAGCACGAAGCCAAGCAGCATCGGAGCTGGTTCGAAGTCATGCTTTGACAGCCAATACCCCACAATCCCGAACACGGCTGTGATTATGCAGTCGAACGGGGCGTTATTGATCGAATACACGCCGATTGAGCAGAAGACCAGGATCGCCGGGAACAGGAAGCGGTAAGGCACCTGAAGCAGCTTCACCCACACCCCGACCAGGGGAAGGTTGATTACCACCAGCATCAAATTGCCGAGCCACATCGAGGTGATCATGCCCCAGAAAAGATCCGGCTGTTTCGTCATCACCTGAGGCCCGGGGACGATGCCGTGGATCGTCATGGCGCCTACCATCAGCGCCATGACGGCGTTGGGCGGAATGCCAAGCGTCAGCAGCGGAATGAACGAGGTCTGCGCGGCCGCGTTATTGGCGCTTTCCGGTGAGGCAACTCCTTCGATGGCGCCGCGGCCGAAGCGCGACGGGTCCTTCGCCATCTTCTTTTCGAACGTATAGGCTGCAAAGGAGGAAATCACCGCGCCGCCGCCAGGAAGAATGCCGAGAACCGAGCCGAGAAGGGTCCCGCGACCGATAGCGCTCGCTGAGGCCTTGAGGTCGGGCCACGTCGGCATCAGGCCTGTCAGCTTGGTCTTGAGGACCTCGCGCGATTCGCCTTGCTCCAGGTTGCGCATGATCTCGGTAAAGCCGAACACGCCCATCGCCACAACCACGAAGCCGATGCCGTCCGACAGTTCCGGGATGTCGAAGGCCATCCGGGATTGCCCGGTTTCGATGTCGGACCCGACCATCGAAAGCAAGAGGCCCAGCAGCACCATCACAAGCGCCTTCAGGATCGATCCTCTCGCCAGGACAACCGCGAAGCAAAGGCCGAGCACCATCAGCGAAAAATATTCCGCCGGGCCGAACAGCAGCGCAACCGAAGTGAGCGGCGCGCCGAGCGCCGCCACCAGAACGGTGGATACGCAGCCAGCGAAGAACGAACCGATCGCCGCGATCGCCAGCGCCGGACCGGCGCGGCCCTGCTTCGCCATCTGGTGGCCGTCGAGCGCGGTCATCACCGAAGACGATTCGCCCGGAATGTTGATCAGGATGGAGGTTGTCGAGCCGCCATATTGGGCGCCGTAATAGATGCCGGCCAACATGATGAGCGCGCCCACCGGCGGCAAACCGAAGGTGATCGGCAGCAGCATGGCGATGGTGGCGAGCGGACCGACGCCCGGCAGCACGCCGATGAGGGTTCCGACCAGCGCTCCGATCAGACACATGAACAGGTTCATCGGCGACAACGCGACGCCAAAGCCAAGGGCAAGATTGTGAAGGAGGTCTAGCATGGCTGTCACTTACGCTGTTGATGCGGGCTCGCTGCCGGCATGCGTTTCATCGAATGGACGAGAGGCCTTTGAGGATCGACGCCAAATCCCAACTATTCGGCCACAACTGCATCGGCAGGTTGAGCGTGATCGGAAATAGCAGGACGCAAAACGCCGTCAGCACCGCCGCCCAGATCACCGTCTCAACGAGACGCGACTCCGGCGTCGCGCCGGCCGCTGCGAGGATGCTGAGGAAAGTCGCAATAACGAGGCCGAGGGGCCGCACCAGCCACGCGAACAGCACGACCGAAAGCGTGATGAACAAGGGCCCACGCAAATAGAAGCGATCGATGCCCGGCCCTTTGTTGATTAGGCCTGTCGCCGCCACCGCAATGCCGAGCACGCCGAGAACGACGGCGAACAGACGGGGCGCCGTGCCTGGACCGAAGGCAAAGCCTCGCATGCCCGGCAAATCACGAGACGCCCATAACGCGAACAACGCGACGGCCACGATCACCAGGCCGCCGTAAAAGTCCCGCGGCGCTCGAACGAAAGATCCGCGGCCCCCCGGCTCCGACCCGCCGCCGACATTCTCCGACATCTACTCATTCCTCCCTGGAGGGCGATTTCGTCACCTTATGCTCTGGCCTATCCCTAGCACAAGGGCAGGCGGGGCCGAAAGCGCGCGTTGCCCCATTGATGCGGGCAGCGGTGTCCCCAACAGGGCCGCTGCGGGCGCAGGCAATGCCTTGCAGCAAGGCAGGCCAGTCGCAATAAGCCGCGCGGCCTTGATCAGGGCGCGCGACCGGTTCAATCGTCGCCTGCCAACCAAACCAGGCTTGCATCGCGATGCGTCAGGGCATTTCGCGAGCAGTGTTCGACGACCTGCGGCATGCCTCGGTCAGAACGCGACTTGGGCCCGCACACCGCCGCCGCTGCGACTGCAACACCCCGCACCCGCGGTAAAATGTCCCAGCAGGGGCGGCCAACAGTCGATAGGCTGACGCTCCGTAAAGATGGGGTGATCGCCGGCAAAAATGAGGGATCGCCCGCAATGCCGGCGCCGTTTCGCTTTCGCTCAACCTGGCTGCTGTCGGAGGGGCTGGACGACCAGGCAATAGCCGCGCACGGAACACGCGCAAGGTCACGAGGCCGCACGTGCGGGCATACGAATGGCCCGACGTTTACTACACCGCTCGCCTGCCCTGTCGGTAGCTTTTCAAGATGTCCGGTTTTGGTAGCACATCAAATGTCCGCTTCTGGGTTAGGGTGACCTGGCCGGTTTGGAAGCGGTGGACGCCCCGGCTTGGTGTTGGCTTAGATTGCGGCTGGA
>Ga0209062_1000800_pt1 | contig 74168 bp, 67 predicted proteins | sample Coa_R2_2_FD_187158 | JGI IMG/M metagenome (GOLD analysis project Ga0209062, IMG submission 187158) | Surface soil microbial communities from Centralia Pennsylvania, which are recovering from an underground coalmine fire - Coalmine... | ecosystem: Environmental > Terrestrial > Soil > Unclassified... | reverse complement strand
AGCGGCCGACAATAGAACGACGATCGCCCGCCGCAGCGGCGCGCTTCCCGTCCTCGTCTTCGTCGCGCCGTTCGTGATCGCCTATTGCGTGCTGTTCCTTTATCCGACGCTCAATATGATCGAGTTGAGCTTCACCGACGCGCCGCTGATCGGCGCGGGCAAATGGATCGGCTGGCGCAATTACCAACGATTGCTGGGCGACCGGCTGTTCACCGAGTCGGTCGTTCATACGCTCTATTTCGTCGCGCTGACGGTCGTACCGAATACCGCCCTCGGCCTGATTTTCGCGATGATGGTCGTCCGGCTGAAGGGCTGGCTGCAAAGCATCGTCCTCGCCTGCTTCTTTTTGCCCTATATCCTGCCGAGCAGCGTCGTCACCCTCCTTTGGGGATGGATGCTGGATTTCCAGTTCGGCATTGCGCAATACCCGATCAGTTGGATCGTCGGGTCGCGGGTTTCGGTGTTCCGGGACCCGATTTGGGCGATGCCGATGGTCGCCTTCGTCACCATTTGGTGGACGAACGGCTTCAATGTACTGCTGTTCATCGCCGGCTTGCGCAACATTTCGCCCGAACTCTACGATGCGGCGGCGGTCGACGGAGCCGGACGCTGGCGGCAATTCCGCTCGATCACCTGGCCGCTGGTCTGGCCGGTGACTGTTCTCGTCCTCACTTTTCAACTGATCATCCAGCTCAAGATCTTCGATCAGGTCTATCTTTTGACGCAAGGCGGCCCGTTCAACTCGACCTATGTCGTCGTGCAATACATCTACAAGCAGGCGTTCACGCTCAACAAGGGCGGTTACGGCGCAACCGTCGCGCTGTTCCTGTTCGCGATGATCGCCGTCTTGTCGGTCATTCAGCTTCAGATTTTGCGCACTCGGGAGGCGAAATGAAAATTCGCCTGTCATTCGTCGACCTGCTGATCTCGCTCTTGACGATCATAGTCGCGGCGACCTGGGTGTTTCCGCTCTATTGGACGGTCGTCACCACTCTCAAGCCGGAATACGAGGTCGTCGCGCCCGGCGTTCACTTGCTGCCCGAGAATCCGACCTTGGCCGGCTACATTTTCGTACTCGACCATACGATCATCGGGCAATGGTACGTCAACTCCCTCGTCACCGCCGGGACTGTCACTTTCCTGGTCATCCTGTTGAGCGCCGGCTGCGCTTATGCAATCTCGCAACTCAACTTTCCGGGCCGACGATTGCTCTATGGGATCATCGTCGCGAGCTTCATGGTGCCGATTCCGGCGCTGATCGTCTCGCATTTCGTCCTGATGAACGATTTCGGCCTGATCAATCGATGGGGCGGCATCATCCTGCCTCAACTGATCTCCCCGATCGCCGTGATGGTGTACAAGCAGTTCTTCGACGCGATCCCGAAGGAGTTTCGCGAGGCCGCCGTCGTCGACGGGGCCGGCGAGTTCAATATTTTTCTGAGGATTTTCGTTCCCATGACATGGGGCGTCACCGCGGCCTTGGCCATCTATACGTTCATCCTCACCTGGAACAATTTCCTCTGGCCGTTCCTCGTCGCGACGTCCGACACATCGATGACCGTGCCGGTCGGCATCGTCCAGGTGCATGAGGCGTTCGGCGTGCAATATGCCCGCAACCTCGCCGGCGCCGTCCTCGCGGCCCTGCCGGTCGCCGCCGCCTACCTGATTTTCCAGCGCCGAGTCACCGAGGCCGTGATGCTGTCGGCGGGCATCAAAGGATAGAAAAAGGAAAACTATGCCCCAAGCGAAATTGATCGTCGATCGCGACTTCGCCATTTCCGACATTGATCGGCGGCTGTTCGGTACGTTCGTCGAACATATGGGCCGCTGCGTCTATACCGGCATTTACGAGCCGGGCCATCCGACTGCGGACGAGAAGGGCTTTCGTCAGGACGTCGCCGATCTGACCAAGGAGCTGGGCGTGACGATCGTGCGCTATCCGGGCGGCAATTTCCTCTCCGGCTACAATTGGGAGGATGGCGTCGGCCCCGTCGCGGAGCGACCGCGGCGGCTCGATCTCGCCTGGTTCTCGACCGAGACCAACGCCTTCGGCACGAACGAATTCATCGATTGGTGCCGCAAGATCGACATCGAGCCGATGTTCGGCGTCAATCTCGGCACGCGCGGGCCGGACGAGGCGCGGCGCTTTGTCGAATATTGCAATCATCCCTCCGGCAGCCAGCTTTCGGAGCTGCGCCGCAAGCACGGCTATGACAAGCCGCACGACGTCAAGTTCTGGTGCCTCGGCAACGAGATGGACGGCCCGTGGCAGATCGGCGCCAAGACCGCGCGCGAATATGGCCGGCTCGCGCTCGAGACGGCGAAAGTCATGCGCTGGGTCGACCCGTCGATCGAGCTCGCCGCCTGCGGCTCGTCCAACCGCGACATGGCGACTTACGCGCGCTGGGAATACGAGGTGCTCGACCATTGTTTCGACTATGTCGATTTCATCTCGCTGCACACCTATTTCCAGAATCCCCATGACTCGACCGAGGAGTTCCTCGGCAATATCGAGCTGCTCGACTATTTCATCAAGGAAGTGGTCGCCATCGCCGACGCGGTCGCGGCGACGCGCCGCTCGCCCAAACGCATCATGCTGTCGCTCGACGAGTGGAACGTCTGGTACAAAGCGCGCTCGCATTCCGATCTGCGCAAGCCTGGTTGGCCGGAGCACCCGCATCTGATCGAAGAGGTGTACAACGCCGAAGACGCGCTGCTGATCGGCGGAGCGTTGATCACTTTGCTCAACAATTCCGACCGGGTGAAGACGGCCTGCATCGCTCAGCTCGTCAACATTATCGGCCCGATCATGACCGAGCCCGGAGGCCCGGCCTGGCGGCAGACGATCTTTCATCCTTTCGCGCTGACCAGCCGCTACGCCCATGGCCGCGTCTTGCGCACGCTGGCGAGCTCGCCGACCTATGCCGGCAAGGCGGCGCCCGAAATGCCTTATCTCCACGCCAGCGTCACCGAGGACGAGGCGACAGGCCAGGTCGTCGTCTTCGCCCTGAACCGGCATTTGCGCGAGGAGATGGATCTCGACGTCGTTCTGCGCGGCTTCGGTCAGGACCGGCGGATCGTGACGGCCCAGCAAGTTTCAAATCCGAACTTCAAGGCGGTGAACACCAAGGACGAGCCGAACAACATCGCGCCGCAACCGATCAAGTCGATCAGGATCGACGGCCATACGATCAAGGCCAAGCTCCCGCCTGGCTCGTGGAATGTGATCGTCACCGCGGCGGCGTGAGCCGCCGCGCGCTCTAAAGCGCCGGGCCCCTCCCGTACCCTCCCCCGCTTCGCGGGAGAGGGGGTCCCAGGCATCGAGGATCACGCCTGCGCAAAGCGCGGCTGAGAGAATTGAAGCGCGACGCTTGCCGCCCCCTCTCCCGCGAAGCGGGGGAGGGTACGGGAGGGGGCGCTGCGAAGCAAAAAATCGCGACTGTTCGGACGGCTTGACGAGCGGCGGGGCCAGCGCTGTTATACTGCCGGAAATGCATAAAGGCGGGAGGGGCGCATGGCGGCGAATCTCAAAGGTCCTGCGATATTCCTGGCGCAATTCGCGGGCGACGCGCCGCCGTTCAATTCATTCGACTCGATCTGCAAATGGGCTGCTTCGCTCGGCTATAAGGGCGTGCAAATCCCGACCTGGGACGCGCGACTCTTTGATCTCGCCAAGGCGGCCGAGTCGCAGACCTATTGCGACGAGATCGCGGGCGTCGCCAAGTCGCATGGTCTCGCCATCACGGAATTGTCGACCCATCTGCAGGGCCAACTCGTGGCGGTCAATCCGGCGTTCGACGAAGCGTTCGACGCGTTCGCGCCGCCGGAAACGCATGGCCGGCCGCGCGAGCGCCAGCATTGGGCGGTCGAACAGGTGATGCGCGCCGCGAAGGCGTCGCAGCGCCTCGGTCTGAAGGCGAGCGTCACTTTCTCGGGCGCGCTGGCCTGGCCGTTCCTCTATCCCTGGCCGCAGCGGCCGCCTGGCCTCATCGAGACCGCCTTCGAAGAGCTGGCGAAGCGCTGGCGGCCGATTCTCAATGCTTATGACGAAGCGGGCGTCGACGTCTGCTATGAGATCCATCCGGGCGAGGACGTTTTCGACGGCGCGACCTTCGATCGCTTCCTCGACGCGCTGAAGGGACACAAACGCTGCTGCATCAATTACGATCCCTCGCATTTCCTGCTGCAGCAGCTCGACTATCTCGATTTCATCGATATCTATCATGACCGCATCAAGGCGTTTCACGTCAAGGACGCCGAGTTCAATCCGACCGGCCGGCAGGGCGTCTATTCGGGCTACGCCTCCTGGGTCGAGCGGGCCGGGCGCTTCCGCTCGCTCGGCGACGGCCAGGTGAATTTTTCGGCGATCTTCTCGAAGCTCGCGCAGTACGATTATGATTCATGGGCTGTGCTGGAATGGGAATGCTGCCTCAAGGCGCCGGAGGACGGCGCGCGCGAAGGAGCCGAATTCATCAAGCGTCACATGATCCGCGTGACCGAGAAAGCCTTCGACGATTTCGCCGGCGCGGCGGTCGACAAGAAGCAGATCAAGCGCGCTTTGGGGTTGCGCTAGCGCTGTCATTCCCGCGAAAGCGGGAATCTAGGCGACACCGCCTTCAGGCGGCTTTTCTCTGGATTCCCGCTTTCGCGGGAATGACACTGAGGTTGTTCGAGAGCGGTCAACCGCCCTCGCAATGAATGGGCGTCACGGGGAGATAGAACGATGGCCATCGAGGGACGCAGCGACGCCAAAAAAGGCGGTCGGATCAGGCTGGGCATGGTCGGCGGCGGCGAGGGCGCGTTTATCGGCGCGGTCCATCGCATCGCCTCGCGCATCGACGATCACTACGAGCTGGTCGCCGGCGCCCTGTCGTCGACGCCGGAAAAGTCGCGGCGCTCGGGCAAGGCGCTCGGCCTCGCCGACGACCGCATCTATGACGATTTCGAGACGATGGCCAAAGCGGAGGCCAAGCGCCCCGACGGAATCGAGGCGGTCGCGATCGTCACGCCCAACCACATGCACGCCGCGCCGACTTACGCCTTCTTGAAGGCGGGCGTCCACGTGATCTGCGACAAGCCGCTGACGACCTCGCTCGCCGAGGCCAAGAAGATGAAAGCCGCGGTGGAGAAGGCCGGCCTCGTCTTCGCGCTGACCCATAATTACACCGGCTACCCGCTGGTGCGCCGCATGCGAGAGATGGCGCAGGGCGGGGAGCTGGGCGAGATCCGGCTCGTTCAGGTCGAGTACCCGCAAGACTGGTTGACCGAGTCGACCGAAAAGACCGGCAACAAACAGGCGGAATGGCGCGTCGACCCCGCTCGCTCCGGCGCAGGCGGCGCGCTGGGCGATATCGGCACGCATGCTTATAATCTCGCCGACTACGTCGTGGGCCTCGAACTCACCGAGCTTTCCGCGGATTTGACCTCCTTCGGGCCCGGCCGCCAGCTTGACGACAACGTCCAGATTTTGCTGCGCTATGAGAACGGCGCGCGCGGCTCGCTCTGGGCGAGCCAGGTCGCGCCCGGCAACGAGAACGGCCTGCGCCTTCGCGTCTATGGTACGAAAGGCGGCCTGCATTGGGTCCAGGCCGAGCCCAATCACATGCTGTGGTCGCCGTTCGGCAAGTCGACGCGGATCGTCACGCGCGGCGGGCCGGATTCCGGCGCGTCCGCGGCGCGCGTCACCCGCGTTCCGCCCGGCCATCCGGAAGGCTATCTCGAAGGCTTCGCCAATATCTATAGCGAAGTGGCGTCGGCTATCCGCGCGGCGCAAAATGGCAAGAAGCCGGACAAGGCGTCCCATTTCCCGACGATCGACGACGGCGTCAAAGGTCTTGCTTTCATCGAGGCGGCGGTGAAGTCGTCGAAGGCGAACGGGAAGTGGACGAAGCCCGCGCGCTGACGCGATCGTCATGGCGGGCGAAGCATCCATCCATGGGCGCTGCGTCCCACGAACGGATTGCTTCCTCGTTTCGCGCCTCGGGACGACCGGCCCGTTCCTACGCCGCCGCCAATTGCGCCCGCAGCACCGCTCCCACATCGATCGGCGCCTCGTCGCGCGGGCTCAGGTCGAGATCGCCGAATATATGATCGAGATGCTCGCCCATCAGCGCGGCGGCGCGCTCGCCGTCGCGCGCTTCGAGCGCGCTTAAGAAAGCGACGTGTTCGTCATGGCCGCAAGCCGAAGCTTGGCTGCGGCCATAGAGCGCGATGACCAGCGACGAACGCGAAATCAGCCCGCGGAGAAACGTCGTCAGCACGCCTTCGCCGCAGGTAGCGGCGACTGCGACATGAAAAGCGCCCGACAGGCGGATCGCCGTGCGGCGGTCGCCGCGATGAAACGCCGCGTGCTCTTCGGCGAGTAAAGCGCGCAAAGAGGCGATTTGCTCCGCGCCGACGCGCCGCGCGACCTCGCGCGCGATCGCTGCTTCGACGAGCTTGCGCGCGCCGAAAAGATCATGCGCGTCCTGGATGGTCGGGGCCGAGACGAAAGCGCCGCGATGCGGCGCGAGCGTCACGATGTGATCATGCGCCAGCGCCTGCAGCGCGCTGCGTACGATCGTCCGGCTGACGCCGAACACGGCGCCGAGCTGCTCCTCGGTCAGCTTCGCGCCGGGCGGCAGGCGGTGCTCGACCACCGCCTCGAGCACGCTCTGATAGATGCTCTGAACGCGCGAGCCCGGCGCAGCGGCGCGGCCTGACGTCTTTGGCGATTTCGGCTTCTGCGAGGCCGTCGGAGGCGACATGGGCCGGCGCGCGCCCTGGTTCTTCGTCTTTGTCGTCATCATGGCAGCGGCAAGGCGGCGGCGCCACGCCAATTTGTATACAATCCTGCCGAAATTGTGAACAACGGCGCCCATAATAGAAGCGGCGGGTCACAGCGCCCCTCGCGGCGATGGGCGCCATCCGTCAATTCCTGCGAAAAGTACAATGTTTTGGCGCGGCCGGCGAGACGCGCTTCGGCTGGCACGCGCCTTGCTGACCGTTCGGCGACTGACCATCGGCCATCCAAGAGTCTATGCCGCAGCCGACCAATCTGGAGCTCGTCCACGTCACCAAGCGCTATGGCGCGACGGTCGCGGTCGACGCGATCGATCTGAAAGTGCCGGCCGGCTGCTATTGTTGCCTGCTCGGCCCGTCGGGCTGCGGCAAGACATCGACTTTGCGGATGATCGCCGGCCATGAAAGCGTGACAATCGGCGACGTCCTGATCGGCGCGACGAACGTCACCGACCTGCCCCCGGCCAAGCGCGGCACGGCGATGATGTTCCAGAGCTATGCGCTGTTTCCGCATCTCTCCTGCCTCGACAATGTCGCGTTTTCGCTCAAGATGAGGGGCGTCGAAAAGACGAAGCGGCGCGCCAAGGCGATGGAGCTCCTCGAGCGCGTCGACATGGCGCAATATGCGCAGCGCGTGCCGGCGCAATTGTCCGGCGGCCAGCAGCAGCGCGTCGCCTTGGCTCGCGCGCTGATCACCGATCCGCAGATCCTGCTGCTCGATGAGCCGCTTTCCGCGCTCGATCCATTCTTGCGAGTCAAGATGCGGGCCGAGTTGCGCCGGTTGCAGAAACAGCTCGGCATTCCGTTCGTCCACGTCACTCACGGTCAGGACGAGGCCCTGGCCCTCGCCGACCTCGTCGTGGTGATGAACAAGGGACGGATCGAGCAAGCCGCAGCGCCGCGCGACGTGTTCGAAAGGCCGGCAACGGAGTTCATCGCCCGCTTTCTCGGCGGGCACAACGTGATCGCGACGCCGTCGGGCCCCGTGGCTGTCCGCGCCGACCGCGTTTCGCTCCGCCGCAACGGCGTCGGCGCCAACGAGGCGCGGCTCACGGCCTCGGTGCGCGCGATCGAGTACCAGGGCGCTCACTATCAGGTGGCGCTCGATCATCCCGCGAATTCGGATCTGACCGCGCTGGTCAGCGACGAGGTTTTCGCCGCCCAGCCTTTGAATGTCGGCGACAATGTCTCGGTCCTCTGGGCGGATCAGGACATTCATGCGCTTGCCCCGGCGTCGTGAGGGGGTCGGGCAATATGAGGAGAGAGCGATGTCGATGAAGCAAGGAAAGAAGCCGGCGGCCGTATCCCGTCGCGCCGTATTGAAAGGCGCCGGCGCGCTTGCCGGCGCCGCCGCGGGTTCGGGCGCGATCACCGGCTTTCCCGCCGTTTGGGCGCAGGAGGAGAAGGTGCTGCGCTATCTCGGCACCGCGGTGAACCAGTCCGACGACATCACCAAGAAGGTGAAAGAGGAAACCGGCATCACCATTCAGAACATCGTCGCGACGACCGACGACGTCACCAAGCGCGTCATCACCCAGCCGAACTCGTTCGACATTCTCGACACCGAATATTTCAGCCTGAAGAAGCTGGTTCCGTCAGGCAATATTCGGGCGCTGGACGCCAAGAAGATCAAGGAGTTCGACAATATCACGCCCGTCTTCACGAAGGGCCAACTGCCGAACGGAAAGGTGATCGGCGATCAGGGCACCGCGCCCAAAAAGGTGATGTTCCTGGAGGGCGAGCATTCGACGAAGTTCTCGAAGACGCCGACCGAATGGGTCACGCTGATTCCGACGACCTACAACGCCGACACGCTCGGCATCCGTCCCGATCTCATCAAGCGGCCGATCGAGCATTGGTCCGAACTGCTCAATCCGGAATTCAAGGGAAAGGCGGCCATCCTCAACATCCCGTCGATCGGCATCATGGACGCCGCGATGGTGGTCGAGTCTACCGGCAAGTACAAATATCCCGACAAGGGCAACATGACGAAGGCCGAGATCGATATGACGATCGGCGTGTTGACCGAAGCCAAGAAGGCCGGGCAGTTCCGCGCCTTCTGGAAGGACTTCAACGAGAGCGTGAACCTGATGGCGGCGGGCGAGACGGTGATCCAATCGATGTGGTCGCCGGCCGTCACCGCGGTTCGCACCAAGGGCATCCCTTGCGTCTTCCAGCCGCTCAAGGAAGGCTATCGCTCCTGGGCGTCCGGCTTCTGCATGTCCAAGGGCGTCTCGGCCAAGCAAGCGGAATGGGTCTATGAATTCGTCAACTGGTTCCTAAGCGGCTGGGCCGGCGCCTATCTCAACCGCCAAGGCTATTACTCGGCGGTGCTGTCGACGGCCAAGAAATATATGGAGCCCTATGAATGGGCCTACTGGATGGAAGGCAAACCGGCCGAAAAGGACATCCACGCGCCTGACGGCTCCCTGCTCGAGAAAGCCGGCGCGACGCGCGACGGCGGTTCGTACGACGACCGCATGGGCAATGTCGCCTGCTGGAACGCGGTCATGGACGAAAACGACTACATGGTCCGCAAATGGAATGAGTTCATCGCGGCCTGAAACAGCCATTCCCTTCTCCCCGCTTGGCGGGGAGAAGGCGACCGGCGAAGCCCGCCGGATCGGCAGCCGGGCAGGGCCCGCCGCCTCCGCGACGCGCGTGGACAGTCGATCTTCTCATGACCGCCAAGACCGCAATCGATCAAACCGGCGCGCCAGGCTGGCTGCAAGCTCTGCCCTTCGGCCTCGTCTTCCTGTTCTTCTTCGTCCTGCCGCTTGCTTTCGTCGTCATCGTCAGCTTCTGGGACTACAACGATTATGAAATGCTGCCGTCCTTCACGACGCGCAGCTATGTCGAGACGTTCGAAGGGTGCCTCGCCGAGCTTCCGAACCTTTGCACGATCCTGAAGACCTACGTCTCGACGGCGAAATTCTGCCTCATCGTTTGGCTGGCGACGCTGCTGGTCGGTTTCACGATCGCTTACTTTCTCGCGTTTCATATCAAAACCGTGACGACGCAAATGGTGCTCTTCCTCGTCTGCACCATTCCGTTCTGGACCTCCAACGTCATCCGCATGATATCGTGGATCCCGCTGCTCGGCCGCAACGGCCTCGTCAATCTCGCGCTGGAAAAAGCGCATATCGTCAACGCGCCGCTCGAATGGCTTCTCTATTCCCCCTTCTCGGTGACGCTCGCTTTCGTGCACCTGTTCACCTTCTTCATGGTCGTGCCGATCTTCAACTCGATGATGCGGATCGACCGCCGTCTCGTCGAGGCCGCCTATGACGCGGGCGCGTCCGGCTGGCAGACTTTGTGGAATCTCATTATCCCGCTGTGCAAGCCGGGCGTCGTCATCGGCTCGATCTTCGTCGTCACGATCGTGATGGGCGATTTCGTCACTTTCGACGTCATGGGCGGCGAGCAGATCGCCTCCGCCGGCAAGGTCGTCGAGACGCGCCTCAACGCGCTGCAATTCCCGCCGGCCGCGGCCAACGCCGTGATCCTGCTCGGCGTCACGCTGCTGATCATCGTCGGCCTCAATCGCATTGTCGACGTGCGCAAGGAGCTTTGAGGATGGGCGAGGGCCGCTCTCCGGCGTTCTATTGGCTCGCCGCGTTCTTTGCGGTCTTCGTGCTGTTTCTCTACGGGCCGATGATCGTCATTTTCATCCTGTCCTTCCAAGGCCCGACCGGCGGCCTGACCTTTCCCTTGAACGGCGTTTCGCTGCACTGGTTCGAGCGCCTGCTGCGCGGCGGCGGCCTCATCGACATCAGCGACGCGTTCAAGCGCTCGCTCGAACTCGGCGTCGTGGTGATGATTCTCACCGTTCTTCTGTCGCTCAGCGCCGGGCTGGCCTTTCGCAAGCGCTTCGTCGGCTCCAATCTTCTCTTCTATGTCGCAGTGGCGAGCCTGATCGTGCCCTCGATCGTCACCTCGCTGGGCATCGCGCTCGAGTTTCGACTGCTCGACGATTTCCTCAAGGCGCATGGTCCGGCCTGGATCTCCGACGATTTGAAGACGACCATGGACACGTTCACCTCCGGGCTCGGCGCGCATCTGACCTGGACGCTGCCGTTCGGCTTGCTGGTGATGTTCGCGATCTTCAACCGCTTCGACCATCGCTACGAGGAGGCGGCGCGCGACCTCGGCGCCACCCCTTGGCAGACGCTTCGCCACGTCGTCCTGCCGATCATCCTGCCGTCGGTGATCGGCGTCGGCCTCTTCGGGTTCACCCTGTCCTGGGACGAGATCGCGCGTTCGAGCCAGGCGATGGGCGAGCACAATACCCTGCCAATGGAGCTGCAGGCGCTGACCACGACAGTGACCACGCCCGAGATTTACGCCCTGGGCACGGCGACGACCGGCGTCTCCTTCGCCGTGATCGCGGTCGCGCTGCTGGCGATCGCGTTCGTCCGCGCCCGCCAAGCGCGGCACGGCTCCGACGCTGGCCACGCCTGACGCCGCCGAGCATGAAAATCTGCATCGTCAATCCCAACACCAGCGCGAGCATGACGAAGCGCCTCGCCGCGGCCGCCCGCGCCGCCGCGGCGCCGGGCGTCGAGATTCTCGCCGCCAATCCGGCGAGCGGACCGGTGTCGATCGAGGGCTATTTCGACGAAGCTTTCGCCACGCCCGGGATGATCGAGGAGGTCGTCAAAGGCGAAGCCGCGGGCGCGGCGGCTTCGATCATCGCCTGTTTCGACGACACCGGGCTCGAGGCGGCGCGCTGCCGGGCGACAGGTCCGGTGATCGGCGTCGGCGAAGCGGCGTTTCATCTCGCTTCGCTGGTCGCGCATCGCTTCTCGGTGGTGACGACGCTGTCGCGCTCGATCGCGCCGATCGAGACCAACTTGATGAAATACGGGCTCGACCGGCGCTGCGCGCGGGTTCGCGCCTGCGAGGTTCCGGTGCTCGCGCTGGAGGACGAGGCGTCCGGCGCGCGCGGAAAACTGTCGGATGAAATTCGCCGCGCCAAGCGCGAGGACGGCGCCGAGGCGATCGTGCTCGGCTGCGCCGGCATGACGGACCTCGCTTCGTCGCTCGCCGGCGAGCACGACATGCCGGTGATCGACGGCGTCGTCGCTTCGGTGAAGCTCGCCGAGTCCCTCGTCGCGCTAGGCCTTCGTACGTCCAAGCTCGGCGCCTACGCCGCGCCGCTGGCGAAGCCCTATGCCGGCGTTTTCGCGCATATCGGCTCGCCCGCCTTTTTGCGCTGACAGTACGCCCGGCGGCAAGCGCGCTCGACCGTCGTCGGCTTATTTCGCTTTGCGCGCCTTGGAGCTCGGCGAAGCGGAAGCCTCGCCGTCCGGCGGCGTCGGCGCGACCGATTTGCGCTCGATCAGCGGGCACTCGATCTTGATTTGCGGCGGGCGCGGCGGCGCCCGCCGCGCATGATCGATCAAATAGGCCGCGGCCTCGGCGCCCATTTCGAAATGCGGCAAGAGAACCGTCGTCAGCGGCGGATGAGTGAATTGCGCGATCTCGCGATCGTCGTAGCCGATCACCGCGACGTCTTCGGGCACGCGGCGCCCGATCTCCTTGAGCGCCTCGATGCAGCCGACCGCCATCAGGTCGTTGGCGCAGAAAATCGCCGTCGGCGGATCGGCGAGCCGCATGAGCGCCAGCGTCTGATCGTAGCCAGCAGAAGGCTCCCAGTTGCCCGGGCGGACGAGGTCGGGATCAAACGGCAAGTCGGCGGCCGCCAACGCGCGGCGATAGCCCTTCAATCGATCGCGGCAGGCGTCCATCAACGCCTCGCCGTTGATGTAGCCGATGCGGCGATGACCCGCCCGAATAAGACGGGCGGTCGCAGTCTGGCCGCCGGCCACTTCGCTCGGCGTGACGGATGGCAGCGAGCCGTCGGCGACGTAGCAGTTGAGCAGGATTGTCGGCAGGCGATAGAGCGCCGGCGGCGGCGTGATCCGCCGCGTATGGATCGTCCCATAGATGAGGCCGAGCAGCGGCTGCGCCGCGATCTGGGCGAGCACGGCCTGCTCCATCTCGGCGTCGCCCCGGGTCACCGCGGCGCTGATCGTCAGGCCATGCTCCCACGCCTTGTCGCGCGCGCCGTCCATCGCGATCGCGGCCCAAGGATCGGTCGATATTTCGTTGACGACGAAGCCGATCGCCGTCGCGCCGGCTTGCGCCGGCGCGCTGCGCTTCGCCAAACGATAGCCGAGGCGCCGCGCCGCTTCGAAGACCCGTTCGCGGGTCTCGCTCGAGAGCCTCGCGCCTTGCGCGTCGTTGAGGACGAGCGAGACCGTGGTCTGCGAGACGCCGGCTTCGGCCGCGACTTCGGTCATGGTCGGCCGGCGCGGACGGGACGTCGCTTCGGACCGCGACGGCGCTTCGGCGCCCGCCGGCCGGCTTAAATCCGCGATGGCGTTGGGTGGTTGGGACATCGCCCCTCTCGTCGCTCCACTCGACCCATTATGCGCATATTATCATACATAAGCCATTGAAATAAATCGCGGCGTGCGCAGACATTTAGTCCAAACGCATCTTTATTGTTGACACTTATTAGCAGCGATGGAACATTTGCGGCAAGCGGCCGCGAAGAAAGCGCCGTCTGAGGCGGCGACAAGACCGCGTCAGTCTTCTTGAAGGGAGGATCACGATGATCATCACGCGTCGCAGATTGCTCGTCACGTCGGCCGCCGGGGCCGCCGGTTTCGCGCTCGCGCCGGCTTGGGCCGCGCCGCCGCTCAAGGAGAAGGCGACGTACAAGGTCGGCTTCGCCCAGACCGAAAGCAACAATCCCTGGCGCCTGGCCGAAACCGCCAGCATGCAGGCCGAAGCCAAGAAGCTTGGCTATCAGCTCGTCTATACCGACGCGGCCGGGTCGGCCGCCAAGCAGGCCTCCGACGTCAATAGTATGATCGCGCAAGGGGTCGACGCGATTTTCCTGCCGCCGCGCGAGGACAAGCCGCTCGTGCCGGTGATCAAGGCCGCGGCCAAGGCCGGCATCCCGGTTTTCCTGATCGATCGCGACGTCGATCATTCCATGGCCAAGCCGGGCGAGGATTACGTCACCTTCATCGGCTCGAACTTCGTCGAAGAGGGCCAGCGCGTCGCCGCCTGGCTCGCCAAGGCCGTCGACGGCAAGGCCAAGATCATCGAGCTCGAAGGCACGACCGGCTCCTCGCCCGCCAATGACCGCAAGAAAGGCTTCGACGAGGCGATCAAGCAATGGCCTGGCATGACCATCCTCGCCAGCCAGAGCGGCGATTTCGCCCGCGACAAGGGCCGGCAGGTGGCCGAGACTTTGCTGCAGGCGCATCCCGACGCGACCGCGATCTACGCCCACAACGACGAGATGGCGCTCGGCGCGATCGCCGCGCTGGAAGCCGCCGGCAAGAAGCCGGGCAAGGACGTCATGGTGGTCTCGATCGACGGCGAGAAGGACGCGGTCCAGGCGATCATCGACGGCAAGCTCGGCTGCACCTGCGAATGCAACCCGCGCTTCGGGCCCAAGGCTTTCTCGACGATGAAGGATTATGCGGCGGGCAAGAGCATTCCGCCCTATATCAAGAACGACGACAATTTCTACGATTCGACCAACGCCAAGGAGGTCTTGGCGAGCGCGTTCTGATTGTGATTTGATGAGCAAGGCCCTCCCTCGCCCGGTTGGGCGAGGGAGTTTTGTTTCGAATCAAGGGCGCTCATTTCATGTCGGCGACGGACGCCGCCTCCTCCGATCCAATCCTGTCGATGGAGGGTATCGAAAAGGCTTTCGGCGGCGCAAAGGCGCTGGACGGCGCCCGGATCGAAGTCGCCCGCGGCGAAGCCATGGCGCTGGTCGGCCAGAACGGCGCCGGCAAGTCGACGCTGATCAAAGTCCTGACCGGCGTCCACGCAAAGGACGCCGGAACGATCGGCTTCGCCGGCCGGAACGTCGAATTCGCCTCGCCGCAACAGGCGCAGCGCGGCGGAATCAGCACGATCTATCAGGAGATCAATCTCGTACCTTATCGCTCGGCGGCTGAGAATATCTGCCTTGGCAAGGAGCCGCGCCGCTTCGGCCTGATCGATTGGCGGCGCATGAACGCCGAGGCCGAGGACATCCTGCGCCGCTTCTCGGTCGAGATCGACGTGCGACGGCCGTTGATGAGCTTCTCGACCGCGATCCAGCAGATGGTGGCGATCGCCCGCGCCGTGTCCTTTTCGGCCCGCCTCGTCATCATGGACGAGCCGACCTCGTCGCTCGACGAACGCGAATGCGAGGTTCTGTTCGACGTGATCCGCCGGCTTAAGCGCGACGGCGTGTCGGTGATCTTCGTCAGCCACAAGCTCGACGAGCTCTATCAGGTCTGCGAGAGGGTCACGGTGATGCGCGACGGCCGCACCGTGCTCGTCGACCGTCTCGCCAATCTCGACAAGCTGCAGCTCGTCGCGGCCATGCTCGGCCGCGATCTCGCCGCGGTCCGCGCCAAGGGCGCGACCGCGTTCAGCCGCGGCGGCGCGAAAATCGGCGCGGAAATCCTGCGCGCCGAGAATCTCAAGATCGGCCGGCGCGTGAGAAATGCGCGGCTCGCCGTACGCTCCGGCGAGATCGTCGGTCTCGCCGGCCTGCTCGGCTCCGGCCGCAGCGAAGTGGCGCGGGCGATTTTCGGCGCCGATCCGCCGGACGCCGGCAAGATCGAGATCGCCGGAAAAGAGACGCCGATCGCCGCGCCCGTCGACGCGATCAAACGGGGCATTGGCTATTGCTCGGAGGACCGGAAGCAGGACGGCATTGTTCCGAATATGTCGGTCGGCGAGAACCTGACTTTGGCGCTGCTGCCGCGCCTCGCCCGCGCCGGAATTGTCGACGAGGCCAAGCAGCGCGAGATCGTCGCGAAGTTCATGGTTCGGCTCGGCGTCAAGGCGGCCAGCGCCGAGCAGAAGATCCGCGAACTCTCCGGCGGCAATCAGCAGAAGGTCCTGCTGGCGCGCTGGCTCTGCACGAATCCCAAATTGCTGATTCTCGACGAGCCGACGCGCGGCATCGATGTCGGCGCCAAGGGCGAGATCCAATCCTTGATCGACGAACTGGCCGCCGAAGGGCTTGGCGTGCTGATGATCTCCTCCGAACTCGAAGAGGTCGTCGAAGGCGCCGATCGCGTCTTCGTGCTGCGCGAAGGCGAGACCGCGGCTGAGTTTCACGGCGAAGCGATCAGCGAGGCGGCGATCATGGCCGTGATGGCTCACGGCGACGAGAAGGGCGGCGTCATCGCCGAGAAGAGCCTTGACTAGCGTCTCGCTCTCGCCTTCGACCAGCCCGCGCGTCGATTTCGCCGTCCTGGCGCGGCGTTACGGCGCGGCCGGCGGGTTGCTGCTTCTGCTCCTTTTCAACCTCGTCTTCACGCCGCATTTCGTCTCGTGGCAGACGCTGAACGTCAACCTGACGCAGGTCGCGACCATTGTCATCGTCGCGGTCGGCATGACCCTGGTGATCGCCACCGGCGGCATCGATCTCTCGGTCGGTTCGCTGATGGCGATTTCCGGCGCGCTCGCGCCGATCATTTTTCTGAGCGCCTTCGGCGTCGCCCATCCAGCTTTGGGCGTGGCGCTCGCTTTCGTCGCGCCGGTCCTGGTCGCCGGCCTGTTCGGCCTGTTCAACGGCTGGTTCATCACGCGGTTTCGCGTGCAGCCGATCGTCGGCACGCTGGTTTTGTTCATCGCCGGCCGCGGCATCGCCCAGGTGATGACCAACGGCAATCTGCAAGTCTTCAAGAACCCGACCTTCCAGTTCATCGGCCTCGGCCGCATTTTCGGCGCGCCGTTCCAGGTGCTGCTGATGCTGGTCTTTGTCGCCGCCGCCGCTTGGATGCTGCGCCGTACCCTGTTCGGCCGGCAGATCCTCGCCGTCGGCGGCAACGAGGCCGCGGCGCGGCTCAGCGGCATGCCGGTCGACCGGATCAAGCGCCGCGTCTATGCGATCAGCGGGCTCTGCGCCGGAATCGCCGGCCTCGTCGTCGTCGCGATCAATTCGGCGAGCGACGCCAATCTCGTCGGAATCGGCATGGAGCTCGACGCGATCGCCGCGGTCGCGGTCGGCGGAACGCTGCTCACCGGCGGTCAAGCCAATGTCGTCGGCACGTTGATCGGCGCGCTGATCATCCAGTTGCTGCGCTATACGCTGCTCGCCAACGGCGTGCCCGACGCGGCGGCGCTCGTCGTCAAAGGCGCGATCATCGCCGGCGCAGTGTTCCTGCAGCGGCGCGGCCAGGACGCGCCCACGGCGCCGACGATCGTCGTCGAGCCGCCGGCGCGCAACCGCTTGACCGGCTTCGTCAGCGCGAACCGCGCCTTGGTCGCGCTCGCGGCGCTGATTCTGTTCGGCGCGCTGCGCTACGATCATTTCCTCGGCCTCTATAATATTTTCACAGCGCTGAGGTACAATTCGATGTTCGCCCTGACCGGGCTCGGCATGTGCTTCGTGATCATGACCGGCGGCATCGATCTGTCGGTCGGCGCGGTCGCGGCGCTGGCGAGCGTCGTCTCGGCCCTGCTCTCGCCCTATGGCTTGATCGCAGGCCTCGCCGGCGGGCTCGGCGCCGGCGTCGCCATCGGCGCGATCAACGGCGCGTTGGTGACCCGGCTGAAAATCCTGCCGTTCATCGCGACACTGTCGGGCATGCTGATGGCGAGCGGGAGCGCGCTGCTGGCGGCGCACAATCAGACTGTCGGCGTCTCGTACGACACGGCTTTCACAGCGGTCGGCCAGGGCGACTTTCTCGGCTTTCCGATCCCGGCCTGGATCGCCGGCCTGGCCTATGTCGCCGGCTCGGTTCTGCTCAATTATGCGCCGTTCGGACGCTACGCCTTGGCGGTCGGCGGCGAGCCTGACGCGGCGCGGCTGATGGGATTGCCGGTCGACAGCGTCGTATTCTTGACGTACGTGCAGTCGGGGCTTTTGGCGGGACTCGCCGGCGTGATTCTCGCCGCCCAATTCGGCGCCGGCCAACCGACGGAAGGCGTCGGCTGGGAGCTGTTCTCGATCGCCGCCGTCGTCGTCGGCGGCACGCTGCTCTCCGGCGGCCGCGGCTCGGTCGGCGCGACGCTCGCCGGCGTGCTGCTGCTCGGGCTGATCTTCAACATTTTGAATTTCGAGAACGGCATGGGCTGGATCAGCCTTAGCGCCTATTGGCAATCGGTGATCCGCGGCGTGTTCCTGTTCGTCGTCGTCATCGCTGGCGCGGGCGGCGGGCGCAAGGCGAGGCGGGTGACGGAGGCGGGGGCGGCGGGGTAGGGGCGAGTACGAACCCGCGGCGTTCACGCGCGTCCTACTCCGGGTTCCTTTCGGCGGTTCTCGCGCTATATTCTGCGCGCCATCGCCGTGCTCAGCGTCAAGACCAAGCCGCTTCGCGGTCCCCTCGCCAAACGGACGGAGAGTACATCCGTGCAGCGTCACGCTGTGGCGGGGCGAGCCTTGACTCCTGCGCGCGGCGCCGTTTGCATGGAGCGACCGCCTCACGGATGCGCTACGACTGCTCCGCCCAGCGTCGAGATCAGCGTCGCCTCTGCGCCTATAGGCCTCTTCTCCGGCTCCGCCGCAAGCTCCATCGCCCAGTATACCCGCAGCCGCGTGCGCGGGTCTTTCGCGATGGCGATGCCGAAGCGCGTCGCCTGCGGCATCAGCAGGTTGGCGTCGTGTTGCGGGGACGCGCGCCAGCCGGCGAACGCTTCGTCCAACGAATAATAGCCGCCGCCGAGATTCTCCGCCGCGCGCGGCGTATCCAGACCCGCAGCGAGAAGGCGCGCCGTGAACCCGCCGGCGACGTCGTGCGAAAGCTCATTGGCCGCGACCATCGCGTCGGCTTGGCGCTGCGCCATCGCCGTCAGCGTCGGATCGAGCCGCACCGCGCCGAGGCCGCGGCTGGCGCGATAAGCGGTCAGCATTTTCGTCGCGGCGGCCGGGTCAAGATGGACCGCGGCGACCTGGCGCGCGACGCTCGGGTTGACCGGACCGCTCTCCAGCGGCCCTTCGCCGCCACAGCCCGAAAGGCAAAGCGCCGCGACCAGCGCCGCGGCCGCGTAGGCAGAACGCATGAGGGCCCCTCGTAAGGTCTTTTACGCGGTTTATCACGAAATCGACTTAAGCAAAGTTAGCGCGCTCCGGCATTGCGAGGAACCATAGGGCGCGGTTCGCGCGCCCGTCGCTTGGCTGACGCCCGGCCGAAGGCCAGGCTTTGGCTACGAAGACTGTATTCGGTGCGTTGTGCCGGCGGCTCGCCCTCGATGTGTGTTGCGAGGGTTACCCGGACGCCGGCAGCGAAGGGCGCGTGAATTGCGCGCTCGGCCGGCGAGCTAGCCAAGCCCTCTCGTGCGCGTAAGCCGATTCGTACCCCAATCCTGGGGCAGAAAGACCGATCGATTCGACTTAGGCTTAGTTCAGTGAGTAGTTCGATATAGGACCATTGGTTGGCCCAAAGACATTGTTCTTCGCGGTTTCAAGCAGACCGAAACTGTCAAGATCGAAGTTACCACTGCCAACAACAGTCGAGTTCGTCAGAATAGTGAAACCGCTGTCGCTCGCCTCGGCTACGCCAGCGAACCCCGAGCCAAGGATGGTTGTGCGTTCAATGACAACCCTGCCGCCGTTGTTAGAAACGCCATCCACTGCCGCTCCCTCAATGATCGTATCCGATATTGTGACATAGTGTGAGGCGGTCCCGGCGTCCACTTCAATCCCGGTATTGCCTCCTGTCACGCGAACGTTCTTGACGCTCGCTAAGATCAGCCCGCCTCCAGCCCCGACAATCAGGATGTTGGGGGTGCCAACCGAGGCGAGAACGGAATCCGCGATCAGCAGCGCTCCCTGGGTGGATTGTTGCCCGGCGCTAATTCCGGCCGTCGAGAAGCCATTGATTGAACAGCCCAGAATCGCGACGCGGCCCGCGGCGAGGACTTGAACGCCGTAAGACCCGGTACCCAATCCCTCGACACTCAGACCGCGTAAGGTGACGGCGTCGCCTGATCCAGCGTTGATTGTGATCGCGTTGCCGGAGGCGGCCTGCACGCCCGCCGTGCCGACGCCGTCGTTGACGATGCTGAGCGCTTTCGTGATCGTTACCGGCCCGTACCCTGCCGGATCGAGCACGTCAATCTCGCCGCCCGCGGCGATGATGTTGTCGTGAACGTATTGAAACGTGCGGCACGGCGATGCAGGCGAGCCGCAACCGCCGGTGTCGGTTCCGTGGCCGGAAACCCAGGCCCGATTTGAAAGGGCGTGAGCGGGCGAGCAAAGGCACAAAGCGGCGAGCGTCGCCGCCAGAAGCGCAGCAGTCTTAGCCATAAGGCACCCCCTCTTGAGCCGGCGGAAAGGTCCGATCGCGGCCAGGTGAGCTTAGGGCGGGGATTGGCGGTCTGGATAGGTCGAAGCAAAGGTCGGCCCCGCCCGTAGGCGGTAGAGCGGAGCCGACCGGGCAAGCGCGCACGCTGGAAGCCTCCAAATCGCGCTGGCCCGATTAGTCATACGGTCCGCAACTGGGGGAGTTTCAGCCCGCTTGATGCGGAAGCGGGCCTGGGGCGACCCTTTGGCCATTGTCGGGGGACGAGCAAACCAGCCGGAGCCGTCCCCATGCGCCGCGACGCGCCCGCGAAGGCCTCGCGCAATGACGGATGGGGTGGGCTGACCGCCGCTCTACCGCGCCGCCCAGAGCAGCCCGCGCTGGATGATCGTGCGCATTTCCGGCACTTCGAACTCTTTGGTCACATGGCCGAGCGAACAATAGAAGACGCGGCCTTTGCCGTGCCTACGCTTCCAGACGACCGGCATGACCACGCCTTCGATCCAGTCGGCGTGCTCGCCCGAAAAGGTCGTCGTCGCCAGCACCTCGTTCGACGGGTCGACATGCATGTAATATTGCTCGGATCGGTACGGAAAGCTCGCCGGCAATCCTTGCATGATCGGATCGTCCGGCTTCACGATGTCGACGCGGTAGTCGATGATGTTGCCGGGATGGGCGACCCATTGGCCTCCGACCATGAACTGGTACTCGACCGCCTCGCGGAACGCGTCGGCCATGCCGCCGTGATAGCCGGCGAGCCCGACGCCGCCCTTGACCGCACGGGTCAGATTGTCGAGCTCCTCCTTCTCGATTTTCGACATCGTGTAGATCGGCACGATCAGGCTCATATCGGCGATGGCTGGATCGGCGAAGGCTTCGGTCGTGTTCTCGATATAGGTCTTGAACCCTTCCTTCTTCAGCATGTCGGCGATGATGTTGGCGCCGATCTCCGGCTCGTGGCCGCTCCAGCCTCCCCAGACGATGAGAGCTTCGCGCATCTTTGTACTCCTTCTCAATGCGTATCTTCGTCATTGCGAGCGAAGCGAAGCAATCCACTTATAGGGCGAAGCTCTACGAATGGATTGCTTCGTCGCTTCGCTCCTCGCAATGACGGCAATGAGCGTTTTGCGTCAGTCGAGTTCGCCGGTCTTGAGCCCGACAGGCAACGGGGCCGGGCGCTCGGGCCGGCTGTCGATCTCGACGAAAGCGCCGGAATTCGACGACTTTTCGAACGCCTCCATCACTTCGAGCACATGATAGGCAAGATCGCCATTGGCGCGATGCGGCCTCCCCGCGCGGATGGCCTGCGCCATGTCGGCTGCGCCGATCATGCGATAATTGCCGTCGGCGTAGCCATGCTCGGTCGCAACCTCCGCCCATTCTTCGCCCGCGGCCGCGATCTCGATCCGGCCGTCGAAATAATTCGGGTCCGGCACGATGAGCGAGCCTTTCGTACCGTAGATTTCGAGCGGCGTATGCTTGTGCTTGGGCACGTCGAAGCTCATCGCGATTGTGACCGCTGCGCCGCTGACGAACTCCATCGTTCCGGCGATATGGGTCGGCGTTTTGACCGGGATTGTCTCGCCGCGTCGCGGCTCGCTCGTAATCACCCGCTCCTTGCGCAGCATGGTGGCGACGCCGGCGACGCGCGCGACCGGACCGAGCAAATCGACCAGCGCCGTGACATAATACGGTCCCATATCGAGCATCGGCCCGGCGCCTTGCTCGTAGTAGAAATCGGGATTGGGATGCCAACGCTCGTGGCCTGGGCACATGAAGAAGGCCGCGCCCGCGACCGGGGTTCCGATCCGGCCTTCGTCGATCAGCTTGCGGCAGGTCTGGTGCGCCCCGCCGAGGAACGTATCGGGGGCGCAGCCGACGCGCAGTTTGCGCTTTTGCGCAAGCTCGATCAGCTTCTTCGCTTCGGCCAGAGCGACGCCGAGCGGCTTCTCGGAATGAACATGCTTGCCGGCTTCGATCGCCTTGAGGCTCACCTCGACATGCGCCTTCGGGATGGTCAGGTTGACGACGATTTCGATCTTCGGATCAGCGAGCAGCTTCTCGATCGAGACAGCCTTCAGGCCGAATTCTTGCGCCCGCGCCTCGGCCGCCTCGTGATTGAGATCGGCGAGCGCGCGCACCTCGAGAATGGGGAAGAGCTTCGCGGCTTTGAGATAAGCGGCGCTGATATAGCCGCAGCCGATGACGCCAATGCCGACGCGTTCCACTTTCCTCTCCCTTCCTGTACTTTGCAATTTTAACGCAGCAGCGCCGGGCCGGTCGTATTCCAGGGCGCGCCGTAGAGGTCGCGCAGAGTCATCGCCGCGGCGCCGCGCGCCCACATTTCGTCGCTCCATTGATGGACGACGATTTCGGCGACATGGGCGAGGCTCGCCGGAATCAGCGCCGCCGCTGTTTCGCGCAAAGGCTCGAGCAGGAGCGGCCCGGCTTTGACCGCCGCGCCGCCGAGTATGACTTTGGGCGGCGCAAACAGCGTGATCAGATTGGCGATGGCGAAGCCGAGCGCGTCGCCCGCCGCGGCGAGAATGCCGATGAAGCGCTGGTCGCCTTCCTGCGCCAGCTCGATGACGCGGTCAAGCTCCTTGCCGATTTTAGCGAAGCCGTCGCGGTCGCCATCGACGGCCTCGAGCGCCTCGGCGACGATCGCGCTTTCCGAGGCGATCGAGGCGAGGCGATTGCGGCCGTCGCCGGCGGCGTTCGGACGTACCAGCAAATCGCCCAAGTCGGGCGACAAGCCGCCGGCGCCGCGGAACAATTCGCCGTTATGCATGATGCCGAGGCCGAGATTGTTCTCGATGCTGACGACGAGAAAATCGCTGAGGCCTTTCACCTCGCCGAACCAATGTTCGGCGAGGGCGACGAGATTGACGTCGGTGTCGATCGAGACCGGCAAGCCGAGCCGTCCGGACAGCTCCTTGGCGAAAGGCAGATCGCGTTCGCCGAAGACCGTACTCTGCCGGCAGACGCCGCTGGCGCGCTCGACCACGCCAGGCAGGCCGACGCAGAGGCCGGCGATGCGGCCGACGGTCAAATCCGCGTCGGCGAGGCAGCGGCGGACGCCGTCCTCGACGAGATCGGCGACGACGGAGGCCGGCTGGCGGCTGATGCGGATCGGCAGCGCCAGGCTCGCCAGCACGTCGGCGCGGAAATTCGTCGCCGCGATCGTGATCTGGTCGGGCGCGAGCTTGACGCCGACGACATAGGCCGCCTCGGGATTGAGCTCCAGCATGACGCGCGGCCGGCCGCGCGCCGCGTCGCGCACGTCGCCGATCGGCCTGGCGACGATCAGCCCGTCTTCGATCAGAGCCGCGGTGATCGCCGACACCGTGGTCGGACTCAAATCGGTGCGGCCGCAGATTTCGACGCGCGAAATCGGACCATGACGACGGATCGAATCCATCACATGGAAGCGATTGATGGCGCGCATCAATTCTGGATCGGCAGTCTTCATCGAGGCGCGCCTTGAGTCCGCTCTGACGGATATTTATTCGGGCTCAGGATAAATTTCACTGTCGGCGCAGGCTGTCAATGGGCGCATATCGTTCGTTCTTCGGGGGAAAGCGACGTCGTTCTTGACAGCAGCGGAAACTCAGGCCACATTTAATACGCATACCGCATAAAAACAAAAATAGGCCAAGCTTATCTGCCCGGGAGGAGATCATGAAGTTTCGAACTTTTGCGCTCGCGTCGATGGGCGTCGCTCTCGGGGCGACCGCCGCCTTCGCCGACACGACCATTCGCTGGCTGCATCTCTCGAATGACGACGCCGGCACGGTGGAGCTGTACAACAAGATCATCCACGATTTCGAAGCCGAGAATAAAGGGGTCAAAATCCAGCTCCAAGATCTCGAAAACGAGGCTTTCAAGGCCAAGCTGCCGACCATGCTGCAATCCGAGAAGGATCGGCCCAATATCTTCTATAGCTGGGGCGGCGGCGTCATGCGCGCGCAGGCCAAGGCGGGTTTTCTCGAGGACATAACCGCCGCGGCCGCGCCGCTGGCGAATACGATATCGCCGACCGCTCTCGAAGCGTTTCAGGTCGACGGCAAGACGTATGGCGTTCCGCAGAACACCGGCGAGGTGGTCTTCTTCTATAACAAGAAGCTCTTCGCCCAGGCGGGCGTGAAAGCCGAAGACATCAAGACGTGGGACGACTTCCTCGCGGCGGTGAAGAAGATCAAGGCGGCCGGGATCACGCCGATCATTGTCGGCGGCGGCGAGAAATGGCCGATGCATTTCTACTGGTCCTATCTCGTGATGCGCGTCGGCGGCGCGCACGCGCTCGACGACGCTAAGGCGGGCAAGGACGGCGGCTTCAAGAACGCGACCTTCGTCGAGGCCGGCAAGCGCCTGCACGAACTCGCCGCGCTCGAGCCCTTCCAGGCTGGCTATCTGTCGACCAGCCATCCGCAGGCCGAAGGCATGTTCGGCGACGGCAAAGGCGCGATCGAGCTGATGGGCCAATGGCTGCTCACCGCGCAAGGGCCGAACGCCGCCGACGGCAAGGGCCAGCCGATCGACAATATCGGCATTTTCAGCTTCCCGACCCTGCCCGGAGGCAAGGGCGAAGCGACGGATACGCTCGGCGGCATCAACGGCTGGCTGGTCGGCAAGGGCGCGCCAAAGGAGACCGCCGAGTTCCTGAAGTTCTTCAGTCAGGAGAAGTACCAGCGCGAGGCGGCGGCCAAAGGCGTCTATATTCCGGTCGTCAAGGGCACGGAAAGCGCGATCGAAAATCCGGTCCTCAAGCAGATCGGCGCCGATCTCGCGAAGACGAAGTATCATCAGAACTTCTTCGATCAGGATCTCGGCCCGTCCGTCGGCCGCGTCGTCAACGACATCTCGGTCGCGGTCGCGGCCGGCAAAATGTCGCCGGAGGACGGCGCCGCCGCCGTGCAGCAGGCCTGGGACGAGCAATAGACAAGGGGCGCGTGCGCGTAACCCTTCTCCCCGCGACGCGGGGAGAAGGTGGCCGTGCGAAGCACGGCCGGATGAGGGGCGGCGCTGAAGGTTGGGATTAGCGTAAGGCGCTAGTTTCCGAAGTCATGCGCAGCCCCTCATCCGGCGCTTCGCGCCACCTTCTCCCCGCCAAGCGGGGAGAAGGGATTCCCGCGGATTGGTTCGAGGCGCCGATGACCGTCACCACGATCCAGGAGAGCAAAGGCGCGGCCGGCGGCGTTTGGGTCGCCGCGCTGATCTTCCTGCCGCCGGCTCTGCTCCTGTTCACCGTCTTCGTCATTCTGCCGATCGGCGAAGCGGCGTGGTACGGCTTCTACAATTGGGACGGTTACAATCGTCCGCAGAATTTCGTCGGCCTCAAGAACTACATTTCGTTGTTCAACAATTCGAGTTTCCGAACCGCGCTGCTGAACAATCTCATCATCATAGCGGTGTCGTTGGCGATCCAGCTGCCGCTGGCGCTGGCGATGGCGCTGCTCCTCGCTCGGCGCGCCTTCGGCTCGGTCGCTTTTCGCCTGATCTTCTTCCTGCCCTACATCCTCGCCGATGTCGCCGCCGGCCTGATTTTCCGCTTCATTTTCGACGGCGATTACGGGCCGCTTTCGGGCGCCACGCAGGCGCTCGGCTTCGGCCCGGTCTACATGCTGGCGAGCCCGACCTGGGCGATGGTCGCGCTGCTCGTCGTCATCGTCTGGAAATATTTCGGCTTCCACATGATGCTGTTCATCGCCGGCTTGCAGGGCATCGACCGGAACCTCTATGAGGCGGCCGAGATCGACGGCGCCGGCGCTTTCCAGCGCTTTCGCTTTGTCACCATCCCGCAACTCTCGCCGATGATCAAACTGTCGGTCTTCTTCTCGGTCATCGGCGCCCTGCAGTTCTTCGACGTTGTCGTCCCGCTGACTGGCGGCGGTCCATTCAACGCCACCAACACGATGGTGTCGTTCCTTTACCTATTCGGCATCACGCGCATGCGCGTCGGCTTCGGTTCGGCGGTCGGCGTCGTGCTGTTCGTCATCTGCGTGACCTTCGCCTTCGGCTACAGACGGCTTTTGATGCGCGATGACTGAACAACTCACCATCGCTGCGCCGTGGCGGCTCGTCAGGACGAGGCGGCGCTCGCGCGATCAAAAGCCGTTCGATCTCTTTCCGCTGTTTCGGCTGGCCGTGTTGCTCCTTGTCTCGAGCATCGTCCTTCTACCCTTGCTGGCGACCGCGATCGGCGGCTTCAAAGGGCTGGGCGAGCTGCGCACCAACCCGCTCGGCCTGCCGCATCCGTGGCAATGGCGCAATTATCTCGACATTCTGGAAAGCGCGCGCTACTGGCGCGTGCTCGGCAATTCGCTGTTCATCGCCTGTTTCACCGTGGCGATCACGGTGGCGCTGGCGGCTATGGCGGCCTTCGCGTTCGCACATCTGAAGTTCTTCGGCAGCCGATTTCTGTTCACCTACATGACGCTCGGCCTGATGTTTCCGATCGCGACCGCAATCCTGCCGCTCTTCATCCGCGTGCGCGATCTCGGCCTGCTCGACACGCCCTGGGGCGTGATCTTGCCGCAATCGGCTTTCTACTTGGCGATGGCCGTCCTGTTGCTGCGCAACGGCTTTCGCCAATTGCCGAGCGAATTGCTCGACGCCGCGCTGGTCGACGGCTGCGGCTATGTCCGCTATTTTCTCTACGTGACGTTGCCCTTGTCGCGGCCGATTCTCTCGACGGTCGCGATCATCGCTTTCGTCAATTCCTGGAACAATTACATCGTGCCGCTGATCATGCTGAACAGCGAGCAGCTCTATCCATGGCCGCTCGGCATGATGGCCTACGAGGGCGAATACATGACCTCCTGGCAATTGGTCCTCGCCTTCATCACGCTGACCATCCTGCCGGCGATCGTCATGTTCCTGCTGGCGCAGAAGCATATCGTGGCGGGCCTGACGGCCGGAGCGGTGAAAGGATAGGACGGTCCGCTGGCCTGCCTATCGTCGGATACGCTCAGCGAGCCTTGTCCGATCGGATCGGCGCCGCGCCTCGCCCTTGGCGAAGTCGCCGTTCGGGATCGGACCGCCAGTCGATGGAGGCGCTCATGGCGTTGCCGAACGCGATCGAGGTCGTGACCTTGTTTGTCGACGACGTCAGCGAAGCAAGAGCGTTTTACACGAAGGTCTTCGAGCCTGAGGAGATTTACCGAGACGAGGTTTCCTCCGTCCTGAAATTCGATGGCGCGATGGTCAACCTGCTTCAGGCTGCTCGGGCGCCGGACTTGGTGCAACCCGCGCCTGTCGCGCCAGCAGGATCAGGCGCGCGTATTCTGCTGACGATCAAGGTCGCCGACGTGGACGCCGTCTGCGCCGCGCTCCGCGAGCGCGGCGTCGCGCTGCTCAACGGACCGATCGATCGGCCATGGGGACGGCGCACGGCCGCCTTCGCCGATCCTTCCGGCCATGTCTGGGAAGTGGCTCACGATCTGAAATAATCGCGCCGCAAATCGCGTTCCGCCGACGAGGGCGTTCATGGCCGACCCTGTGGCCGCCCGACCCGCCGGCGACCCACGCGGAGTTGAATTTCGCCGGCTGGAAAGGCCCCGTCGCGCGCCTTACTTTCACGGCTTATTTCCGGCGGCGAAGCTTGCCGGCCGCCTAAAGAGAAAGCCCCCCTCATGACCATGCCGACAACCCGCCTCGGCCGCACCGGCCTGACCGTCTCCCGTCTCGCTCTGGGCACGATGACTTTCGGCCTGCAGACGGACGAGGCGACCTCTCATCAGATTCTAGACAAAGCGGCGGCGGGCGGGATCAACTTCCTCGACACGGCTGACGTGTACCCGCTCGGCGGCGATCTTTCGACGGTCGGGCGCACCGAGGAGATCATCGGACGCTGGCTCAAGGACAAGCGCCAGTCCTTCATCCTCGCGACCAAGGCGGTCGGCAGGATGGGGCCCAACCCGTGGGACGAGGGCGCTTCACGCAAGCATTTGCTCGACGCGATCGACGCGTCGCTCCGCCGGCTGCAGACCGACTATGTCGATCTCTACCAGCTTCATGCCGACGACTTGTCGACGCCGCTCGACGAAACCCTCGAAGCCCTGGACGCGATCGCCAAATCGGGCCGCGCCCGCTATGTCGGCCTTTCCAATTTCCTCGCCTATCGCGTCGCCAAGGCGCTCGGCCGCGCCGATCTAAACGCCTGGGAGCGGCCGGTCTCGCTGCAGCCGCGCTACAGCCTGCTGTTCCGCCAGATCGAGCGCGAATTGCTGCCGCTAGCGCTGGAGGAGGGCTTGGGCGTCATTCCTTATAATCCGCTCGCCGGCGGGCTGCTGACGGGCAAGCATAAAGCCGATTCCGCGCCGACGCCGGGCACGCGATTCACGCTGGGCAAGACCGCAGAAATGTACCGGGCCCGCTACTGGAACGAGCGCGACTTCTCGACCGTCGCGAGCTTGCAGCAGCTCGCCGGCGGAGCCGGCGTTTCGCTGACCACGCTCGCCGTCGCTTGGACCATGGCCAATCCGGCGATCACCGCACCTCTGCTCGGCGCGAGCCGGCCGGACCAGCTCGACGACACGCTCGCCGCGGCGGAATACAAGCTCGACCCGGCGCTGAAGGAGAAACTGGATACGCTGACCGCGGAATACCGGCGCGGCGACGCGCCGCGTTGAACCCCGCCTCGTTGCGAGGCGGGGCGGATGAGGCCGCTCATTTCTCGACCCGCGTCTTCCGGCGGTCCATTATGTCTAGACTTAATAATGGCGGCCCGTTAGGCTTTCGGCTGCGAATTTGACGGTCGCCGGCCGCCGCCCGACAATCGTTCCAGCAACGCTTGAAGGGGCGAAGCCTCGGCGCGGTCCGAGAGATTTGCCAACCGAACGGGGGAGAGAGTCATGACCATTTTCGACGCAAGCGGCCTGTCGCGCCGCGGCTTGCTCAAGACCGGGCTCGCCGGCGCGGCGGCGTCGGCCGCTTGGCTCGGCGGTTTGGGCCGCGCCTTCGCCGATACGCTCGCCGACGTCAAATCGCGCGGCGAGCTGGTCGCGGCGACCGAAATGCAATTTCCGCCTTTCGACATTTCCGACAATGGGACCTACAAGGGCGTCGACCGCGAACTCGTCGACGCGGTCGGCGCGACGCTTGGCGTCAAGGTCAAATATCTCGATCTGCCCTGGACCAGCGTTCTGCCCGGCCTCGAGGCGAAGAAGTTCGACATCTGCATCGCCCCGGTCACGATCACCAAGGAGCGGATGAAGCGCTATCTCTTCACCGTGCCGATCGCCGACGCCACCGCGGCTTTGATGAAGCGCGCCAACGACGATTCGATCAACAAGCCGGAAGACCTTGCCGGCAAGACGGTCGGCGGCCAGAAGGGCACGTCGCAGCTCGCCCAGATCAAGGAGTTCGGCGCCAAGCTGCCGAAGCCGATCGAGGTGAAGGAGTACGTCGACAACAATCAGTCCTATGCCGATCTCGCGGCGGGGCGTATCGACGCGTCGGTCAATTCGTTGCCCAATCTCGCCTATGTCGCCGCGCAGCGGCCGGACACGTTCAAAGTCGTGCTGCCGCCCTTCGGCCAGCCGACCTATTTCTCCTGGGTCGGCCGGCTCGAGGACAAGACTTTGATCGACGCGATCAACGCCGCGATCATCAAGGCCGAGTCCGATGGGACCATGGCGGCGATCCAGAAGAAATGGTTCGGCCAGACCACCGATCTGCCGAAGACCGTGCCCGAGCCGACGATCTGAGGTGAAAAGCGAGGCGCGGCCTTCCAGACTGCCTCGCTTTTTGAGCCACGCCATATGAAATCCGTCATTGCGAGGAGCGAAGCGACGAAGCAATCCATTCACCGGGTGACGCCCTTCGAATGGATTGCTTCGCTTCGCTCGCAATGACGGACGCGACAGCGCGATGCGCTTCGACATCATCCTCCATTCGCTCGGCTATTTGCTGCGGGCCGCGGCCGTCACGGTCGCGCTGTCGCTCGCCGGCATCGCGCTCGGCTTCGTCATCGGCGCGCTGGTCTGCGCTGCGCGGCGCTCCGGCGATCGCTTCCTCCGCCGACTCGGCGGCTTCTATGTCAGCTTCTTTCGCGGCGTGCCGCTGCTGGTCCAGCTCCTGTTCATCTACTATTTCCTCGCCGAATACGGGCTCGACGTGCCGGCCGTGGTTGCGGCGATCGGCGGACTCGGCCTTGCTTCCGGCGCGTACCAAGCTGAGATCCTGCGCGGCGCCTTGAATGCGACGCCGGCCGGCCAGGCCGAGGCGGCGACGGCGCTCGGCTTTGCGCCGTTCGACATCTGGCGGCGCATCCTGCTGCCGCAGGCCCTGCGCATCGCCGCGCCGCCGCTGATCAACGAATTCATCCTGCTGCTCAAGGCCTCCTCGCTCGTCTCCGTGGTCGGCATCGCCGAGTTGACGCGAGTCAGCATGAACATCGCGTCGATGACCTACCGGCCCTTCGAAGCGTACCTCGCCGGCGGCATGATCTATCTCGCCATCAATCTCTGCCTCGCCGCGTTTGGCGCATTCGCCGAGCGGCGTCTGGCGGCGGGCGGCTCGACGTGAGTTTCGCAGTCCTTCTGCATTATCTGCCGTCGCTGATCGCAGGCTTCGGCGTGACCGTGCTGTGCTGGAGCGCCGGCTCGATTCTCGGTCTGGCGATCGGCTTCGCCGTCGCCTTGCTCAATCGGCTGCCGGCGCCGCCGCTGCGCTGGCTGCTCCGCGCCTATGTCGAAATCCTGCGCGGCACGCCCTTTCTCGTGCAGCTCTTCCTGCTTTACGCGGGCGGCCCCTATATCGGCTTGAGGCTGAGCGCCACGGCGGCCGGAATCCTTGGACTCGGCCTCTATTCCTCGGCCTATTTCGCCGAGATTTTCCGCGCCGGCTTCGCCGCCGTGCCGCAAGGCCAGATTGAGGCGGCGATGAGCGTCGGCATGACGCCGGGCGACATTCTCTGGCGCGTCACGCTGCCGATCGCCTTGGCGTCGACGGTTCCGGCGATTGTCAATATGCTCGTCATCCTGTCGAAGGAGACGGTCGTCCTGTCGATCATCACGGTGCCTGAACTGATGTACCAGATGCAGACCATGGCCGCCGAGACATTCACCGCTTTCGACGCGATCTTCGCCATGGCGATCTTCTATTGGCTGCTGGTCGAGGCGGTGTCGCGGGTCGGCCGGCGGTTGGAGATCAAGCTCACTGCGTTCATGGCGCGCGAGGCCTCGGCGTGAGCGAGGCCATGATCGAGATCAAGCGCGTCTCGAAAAGCTTCGGCGCGCTGCAAGTGCTGCGCGAGGTCGATCTTTCCGTCGCCCGCTCCGAAGTCGTCTGCCTGATCGGCCCGAGCGGCTCCGGCAAGAGCACGTTGCTGCGCTGCGTGAATTTTCTCGAGGCCTATGACAGCGGCGAAATCCGCATCGAGGGCCGGCTGATCGGCTATCGCGACGAGCCCGGCGGCCGCCGGCCGATGCCGGCGCGGGACCTCCGAGAGATGCGCCGCGAGATCGGCATGGTGTTCCAGCATTTCAATCTCTGGCCGCATATGACCGCGCTCGGCAATGTCGCCGAGCCGCTGAAGCGCGTGCGCGGCCTGCCCGCGAGCGAAGCGGACGAGCGCGCTTTGGCGATGCTGAAGCGCGTCGGCCTCGCCGACAAGGCCGCCGCCTATCCGGGCAAGCTCTCGGGCGGCCAGCAGCAGCGGGTCGCCATCGCCCGCGCCCTCGCCATGCAGCCGCGGCTGATGCTGTTCGACGAGCCGACCTCGGCGCTCGATCCGGAACTGGTCGGCGAAGTGCTGGAGGTGATGCGCGATCTCGCCGCCGAAGGCATGACCATGCTGATCGTGACTCACGAAATGGGCTTCGCCGCCCATGTCGCCGACCGCATCGCCTTCATCGATTCAGGCCGCATCGTCGAGCAGGGCCCGCCGAAGAAGGTGTTCCACGAAAGCGCCGAACCGCGGGTGCGGCAGTTTTTACAGACGTACCATGATAGGAACAGTTTCTAACCGCCTGTCATTGCGAGGAGCGAAGCGACGAAGCAATCCATTCGCAGGGCTGTACCTTACGAATGGATTGCTTCGCTTCGCTCGCAATGACTGAGTTCGCTTTGCGCTAAGCGGCGTCAGCCGCAACCACTCGCCGCTCCTTCATCGCCTTCGCCGCCATCGCATAGCCGCCGCCGGCGCCGTCGACGAAATGGACGTGGCTGCGGTCGGTCAGCGAGGGCGCGTAGCAAGTCAGCAGCGCGTTGCTCTGCCGGAAGGCGCCGTATTCGGCAATGTCGCTCGCCTGCTGTAATCGTCGCTCGAGCGCCTCGGCGAAATCTTCCGAACAGTCGAGCGTCATGCGCAAGCCGTCGTCGAATTTGCGGAAGTCGGAATTCGCGACGACATCGTTGACATATTCGACAGCGTCGAATTTCCCGGCCTTCAGCTTCAAGGTCGTGGTGATCCGCGCGCCCCACACGTTGTAAGCCGCTCGCAAACGCCGAAACAGGCGCGCCGCCCCCGGCGGCGCCGAGGCGGCCTCGAGCTCGATGCCCTGTTTGGGCCATGGCAGATGAAGGCTCGACAAGGTGATCGGCCGGCCGCCGTCCTTGGCGCTCATCGCCATCTGGACGACCTCTTCGACAAGGGCGGCGAAACGCTCGTCGGCTTCGCCGCGCGGGGCGACGATGAGGGAGAGGATCGTCCCATTCGCCGCCGGCGCGACGCTCCAGCGACACGAGAGGTCGGAAAGGTCCGGCCGCGAGCCGGGCGGCGCGGGTTCGAGTTGATAGAGGCCGCGTTTCGCCTCCATCTCGACATAGGCAAGGCCGCCGCCGACGAACATCGCGTAAGTGCAGTGAGGCGAGGCGGCGAAGCGCCCGACGCGCACGTCGCGCCCGGCGGCGCGGATGTCGGCGATCGGGATCATGGCCACTCGCAACTCGATCTGCAGCTCTTCTCTTGCGAAGACGGCCATGGCTCTGAGCGCTTCCGCCGCGAGCGGCGCATCGGCGGCGCTGACGGCAAAGCTCGCCCCGTCGCCGCCAAAGACGAAGGGGAACGGCTTGCGTTTGAGCGCGTTGGACACGGCGGCGATCACGCCGGCGCCGACCATGTTCACCGCTTTGTAGCGGCCTTCGGCGATCGCCTTGGTCGAGCCGATGACGTCGGAAAATCCGATCGACCAGTCGTCCGGAACGGGGCGATAGCTCGCTGGCTTCATCACGTCGCCGAAACTGTCGAAGACGGGGACGCTCGCGTAGAAATCCGCTTCGCCGCTCATTGGATGCGCCTCTGCGCCATAGGGTGGTTAATTCATCATTCTATCTCTGTTACGGGAAAGGCGCAGCGGGGTTTCGCCTGGGCCTGATTCGCTCCGCCGCAGGCAATGGCGCCGCCGGCGCCGCCGTCTCATCGCGGAAGGCCGCGCCGCCCTCTCCTTCAAGCCGGAGAAGGGCTTAGCGTTCGCTCCCACGGGCCTGCGCTGCAATTAGCTGAAAATTAACCATCCCGGACGCATCCAGGACCAGGGCCTGAGGGATCAGGAGGACAGACGATGGATATAAATCTGGAGCAGCAGGTCCGCTTGCGCGCCTATGAAATATGGCTTCGCGACGGAATGGCTCATGGCCGAGATTCCGATCATTGGTACGCCGCCGAATGTGAAATTCTCGCTGAGCGCGCGACCGCCGCCAAGCCCAAGCGCAAAGCCAAGAGCGGCAAGGGCAAAAGGGAATTGGGGCCGCGCTAGCCAAAAATTCCAGGCAGGTCGAGCCCGTTCTCCTTCGCGCAGGCGATCGCTTCGTCATAGCCGGCGTCGGCATGGCGCATCACGCCGCTCGCCGGGTCGTTCCACAGGACGCGCTCGAGCCGCCGCGCCGCCTCGGGCGTGCCGTCGGCGACGATGACCATGCCGGCATGCTGCGAGAAGCCGATGCCGACGCCGCCGCCGTGATGCAAGGAGACCCAGGTCGCGCCTGACGCGCAGTTGAGGAGCGCGTTCAGCATCGGCCAATCGGAGACCGCGTCGGACCCGTCCTTCATCGCCTCGGTCTCGCGATTGGGCGAGGCGACCGAGCCCGAATCGAGATGGTCGCGGCCGATCACGATTGGCGCCTTCAATTCGCCTTTGGCGACCATTTCGTTGAAGGCGAGGCCGAGGCGGTGGCGATCGCCGAGCCCGACCCAGCAGATGCGCGCCGGCAAGCCCTGGAACTTGATGCGCGTCCGCGCCATGTCGAGCCAAGTGTGAAGATGCTTGTTGTCGGGCAGAAGCTCCTTCACGCGGGCGTCGGTACGATAAATATCCTCGGGATCGCCCGACAGCGCGCACCAGCGGAAGGGTCCGACGCCGCGGCAAAAGAGCGGCCGGATGTAAGCCGGCACGAAGCCGGGAAAGTCGAAGGCGTCGTCGACGCCTTCCTCCTTCGCCATCTGGCGGATATTGTTGCCATAATCGAGCGTCGGCACGCCCTTGCGATAGAAATCGAGCATCGCCCGCACATGCTCGGCCATTGACGCGCGCGCGGCTTTCTCGACGGCTTTCGGATCGCGGTCGCGGCGCGCCTCCCATTCCGCCAAAGTCCAGCCTTTCGGCAGATAGCCATTGACGGGATCATGCGCCGAAGTCTGGTCGGTGACCACGTCAGGCTTGACGCCGCGCCGCGCCAGTTCCGGAAAAATCTCGGCCGCATTGCCGAGCAGGCCGACGGAAACCGGTTTTTTCGCGCGGCAGGATTCCTCGATCATCGCCAGCGCCTCGTCGAGGCCGCGCGCCTGCCGGTCGAGATAGCCGGTGCGCAGCCGCATCTCGATGCGGCTTGCTTGGCATTCGACGGCGAGCAGCGACGCGCCGGCCATGGTCGCGGCGAGCGGCTGGGCGCCGCCCATGCCGCCGAGCCCGGCGGTCAGAATCCACTTGCCGGAAAGATCGCCGCCATAATGCCGGCGGCCCACTTCGACGAACGTTTCGTACGTCCCCTGCACGATGCCCTGGCTGCCGATGTAAATCCACGAGCCGGCGGTCATCTGGCCGAACATGATCAGGCCCTTGCGGTCGAGCTCATGGAACTTGTCCCAGGTCGCCCAATGCGGCACGATGTTGGAGTTGGCGATGAGCACGCGCGGCGCGTCGGCGTGAGTGCGGAACACCCCGACCGGCTTGCCCGACTGGATCAGCAGAGTTTGATCGGCCTCGAGGCTGCGCAATGCCGCAACGATGCGGTCGAACGAATTCCAATCGCGCGCGGCGCGGCCGATGCCGCCATAGACGATGAGCTCGCTCGGCCGTTCGGCGACGTCAGGATCGAGATTGTTCATCAGCATGCGAAGCGGGGCTTCGGTGAGCCAGGACTTGGCGGAAATATCCGGGCCGCGCGGCGCGCGGATGACGCGGGCGTTGTCGATGCGGGGATTGGCGGTCATGGCGGCCTCGCGACGGGTTTTGATGAAGCGCCGTCATTGCGAGGAGCGAAGCGACGAAGCAATCCATTCGTAGGGCCGAGCCCTATGACTGGATTGCTTCGCTTCGCTCGCAATGACGGAGGATGCATGAGCTATGAGCCGTGGCCGATCCAAGCGAGGATCGTCGAAAAGATTTTCTCGATCACGCCGCGCGTCGGCGCCGCGTAATCCGCGTCATAAGGCGCCGGCCAATTGCTCGCGTCGACCGATTGCGGCTCGCGCAGATAGGCGCGGCAGGCGAGCTCCATCTGCAGCGCGTGCACGCCCTCGGCGGGCCTACCATAACGCCGCGTGATCCAGCCGCCCTTGAAACGTCCGTCGACGACGAAGCTCCGCCCGCTTGCGGCGAGGTCATCCCTCACGGCGGCGATGAGCGCCGGATCGGCGCTGGCGCCGCCATTGGTCCCGAGATTGTACGACGGCAATTCGCCGTCGAACAGACGCGGGATCGCCGAACGGATCGAATGGCAATCATAGAGCGCGATGCGGCGATGCTTGCTGCGCAGACGCTCGATCTCGCGACGAAGCGCGGCGTGATAGGGATCGAAATAGGCGCCGCGCCGTTCGGCGATTTCCCCCGCGTTCGGCGTCTCGCCGCGATAGAGCGGCTCGCCGTCGAAGGTGATCGTCGGGCAAAGCTCCGTCGTCGCCAGGCCAGGATAGAGCGAGGCGCCGGAAGGATCGCGGTTCACGTCGATCACGCTGCGCGAAATTGTCGTGCGAATGACCGTCGCGCCGAGGCCGGCGGCGAAATCATAAAGCTGCTCGATATGCCAATCGGCGTCCTTGCGCGCGAGCCAAGGGGAGACGAATCGCCGCTCATAGGGACCAAGGTCGAGGCCGGTATGCGGAATGCTGACCAGAAGCGGCGCTTCGCCCTCCGTCACTTCGAGCCAAGCCGGATCGGTCACCGCCGCGCCTCGCAGATCGAGGGGAGGGCGCCGCCGACCGCGTCGATCGCGCCGCCGCTGCGAATGAAAGCGGTCGCGGTTTCGATATCGGGCTGCAAGAGCCGGTCGTCGTCGAGATGCGCGATCCTTGCTCTTGTCGCCGCGCGCAACGCTTCGAGCCGGCCGCTCGATGCGAGGGGCGCGTGAAAATCGCAGCCCTGCGCCGCGACCATCAGCTCGATTCCGACAATGGCGAAGGCGTTATCGATCATCGCCTGAAGGCGGCGCGCGCCATGCGCGGCCATCGAGACATGATCTTCCTGATTGGCCGAAGTCGGAATCGAATCGACGCTCGCCGGATAGGCGCGGCTCTTGTTTTCCGAGACCAGCGCCGCGGCGGCGACTTGCGGAATCATGAAGCCGGAATTCAAGCCGGGCTTCGGCGTCAGGAAGGCCGGCAGGCCGGACAAAGCCGGATCGACCAGCATGGCGATGCGCCGTTCGGCCAGCGAGCCGATCTCGCAGACGGCGAGCGCCATCATGTCGGCGGCGAAGGCGACGGGTTCGGCGTGGAAATTGCCGCCGGAAAGGGCGGCGTCGTCTTCGGCGAAAACGAGCGGATTGTCGGAGACGCCGTTGGCTTCGTCTTCGAGCGTCGCCGCCGCCTGCCGCAGCACGTCGAGCGCCGCGCCCATCACTTGCGGCTGGCAGCGCAGGCAGTACGGATCTTGCACGCGCTCGTCGCCGACGAGATGCGAGGCGCGGATCGCGCTGCCCTCCATCAGCGCGCGCAAAGCCGCGGCGACTTCGATCTGGCCGCGATGCCTGCGCAACGCGTGGATGCGCGGGTCGAACGGCGCGTCCGAGCCGCGCGCGGCGTCGGTCGACAGCGCGCCGGTCGTCAGCGCCGAGCGAAAAAGGATTTCCGCCTCGAACAGCGCCGCCAAGGCGTGCGCGGTCGAGAATTGCGTGCCGTTGAGCAGCGCGAGGCCTTCCTTGGGGCCGAGCGCGATCGGCGCCAGGCCCGCCGCGGCCAGGGCTTGCGGCGCGGGCAGGCGCTCGCCATTGACGTACGCTTCGCCGACGCCGATCATCACGGCCGTCATATGGGCGAGCGGCGCCAGATCGCCGGAGGCGCCGACAGAGCCTTGCGCCGGCACGACGGGAAGGACCGAGCGTTCGAGCATCGCGGCCAGCAGAGCGAAAGTCTCGAGACTCACGCCCGAAGCGCCTTGCGCCAGCGAAGCGAGTTTCAGCGCCATCATCAGCCTGACGATCTTCTGCGGCGTCGGCTCGCCGACGCCCGCGGCGTGCGAAAGGACGATGTTCCGCTGCAGTTTGGCGAGATCGCCGGCGTCGATCCTGACCGAGGCGAGCTTGCCGAAGCCGGTATTCAAGCCATAGACCGGCTCGCCTCTGGCGAGGATGCGCGCGACTGCCGCCGCGCTCGCGGCGATTCGCTCGCGGCAGGACGGATCGAGCCGAAAGCCTGCGCCGCGATAGATCGCTCGCCAATCGGCAAGAGACGCCTGGCCGGCCGCGATGGTCGCGCTCACTGTCCCCTCCAAACGCGCGCGTGGAGAGGATTGAAGCCGAGACGGTAGACGAGCTCGGCCGGCCGCTCGATATCCCAGATCGCCAAGTCCGCCCGCTTGCCCGGCTCGAGCGTACCGGTCTCGGCTTGCAAGCCCAGCGCGCGGGCGGCCTCGCGCGTGACGCCGGCGATACATTCCTCGACATTCATCCGAAACAGGGTCGCCGCAAGATTCATCGCCAGCAATAGCGAGGTCAGCGGCGAGGTGCCGGGATTGCAATCGGTCGCGACCGCCATTTTAACTCCGCGGCGGCGGAAGAGTTCTATCGGCGGGCGCTGCGTCTCGCGGATGAAATAATACGCGCCGGGCAGCATCACAGCGACCGTACCGGCCGCGGCCATGGCGGCGGCGCCTGCTTCGTCGGCATATTCGAGATGGTCGGCGGAAAGCGCGCCGAAGCGGGCGGCGAGAGCCGCGCCGCCGAGATTGGACAATTGATCGGCATGCAGCTTGACCGGCAGACCATGCGCCTTGGCGGCGGCGAAGACGCGGGCGATTTCGTCCGGAGAAAAGGCGATGCTCTCGCAAAACCCGTCGACCGAATCGGCAAGTCCGGCGCGCGCGATGGCCGGGATCATCTCGTCGGCGACGGATTCGATGTACCGGCCCTTGTCGCCGTCCATTTCCGGAGGCAAAGCGTGCGCGCCGAGAAACGTGGCGCAGATCGCGACGGGGCGCTCGTCGGCGAGCTTGCGCGCGGCGCGCAAGGATTTCGTCTCATTCGCCAGGTCGAGTCCATAGCCGGACTTGATTTCGATCGTGGTCGCGCCTTCTTTGATCAGCGCGTCGAGCCGCGGCAGGCTTTCTTTGACGAGGTTCTCTTCGCTGGCGGCGCGCAGCGCCTTCACTGACGAGAGGATGCCGCCGCCGGCGCGCGCGATCTCCTCGTACGAAGCGCCCGCAAGGCGCAATTCGAACTCCCGCGCGCGATCGCCGGCATGGACAAGATGAGTATGGCAATCGATCAGCCCCGGCGTGATCCAGCGGCCTTCGCAATTCACGATTTCCGCGCCGTCGAGCATCGCCGCCGGCGCTTCGCTTTCCGGTCCGACATAGGCGATGCGGCCGCTTTCGGCGGCGAGCGCGCCGCGCTCGACGATCGCCAGCCCCGGCGCGCCTTCGGCGAGCGTCGCCAGGCGCGCATTGCGCCAGACGCGCCTTTCCGCCGCTTGCGCCGCCATCGCCGCCAATCCGCTTTGTCCGTCGCTCCGGATAATGTATATACATAATAGAGAGGAGGGCAAGTCGCCGCCGATGCAAGCCGTGCATGCGAAAAGCGCGCTGACGCCGCAAGGCTGGCTCGGCGATGCGCGTCTCGTCATCGAGGCGGGCGTCATTCGCCGCGTGGAAGCCGGGGTTTCGCCGCAACCGGACGACGAGCGTTGCGACCTGATCGTCCCCGGCATGCCCAACCTACACAGCCACGCGTTTCAGCGCGGCATGGCCGGCCTCGCCGAAACGCGAGGCCCGGCGGCGGACAATTTTTGGACCTGGCGCGAAGCGATGTACCGTTTCGCGCTGACCATGTCGCCCGACGATGTCGAGGCCGTCGCGGCCATGCTCTATGTCGAGATGTTGGAGGCGGGGTTCACCCGCGTCGGAGAGTTTCACTATCTGCATCACGATCGCGACGGCCGGCCCTATGCGGCGATCGGCGAGATGGCCGCGCGCATCGCCGCGGCGGCGTTCGAGAGCGGCCTCCGGCTCACTTTGTTGCCGTGTTTCTACGCCCACGCGACCTTTGGCGGCGCGCCGCCGCGTCCCGAGCAGCGGCGGTTCGTCTGCGATCTCGACGGGTTCGCGCGGCTCGTCGAAGAAGCGCGCGCGGCGATCGCGGCGCTTTCCGGCGCAGGGTTGGGCCTCGCGCCGCATAGCCTGCGCGCGGTCACGACCGAGGAGCTCGCCGCAATCGTCGCGATGGCCGGCCCGGCGCCGATCCATATCCATGTCGCCGAGCAGACGAAGGAGGTGGAGGATTGCCTAGCTTGGCGTCACGCACGCCCGATCGAGCACTTGCTGGGCGTGGCGCCGGTCGATCAGCGCTGGTGCCTGATCCACGCGACGCACGCGACCAAGACCGAGATTGTGCGGATCGCGTCGAGCGGCGCGACTGTCGGCCTCTGTCCCGTGACAGAGGCCAATCTCGGCGACGGTACGTTCGGCGCGGCGCAATTTCGCGTGCAAGGCGGGCGCTTTGGAATCGGCTCGGATTCGAATGTGCTGATCGGCGTCGCTGACGAATTGCGTCAGCTCGAATATGCCCAACGCCTCGCCTTGCGCGAGCGCAACGTGATTGGCGACGCCAAAGCGTCGACGGGCAGGGCGCTGTTCGAGGCGGCCTTGCGGGGCGGCGGCGCGGCGCTTGCCGCGCCGGCGCGGCTGGAGCCCGGCGCGCCGGCCGATTTCGTCTCGCTGCGACGCGACCATGCGCTGGTCGACGGGCTCAAGCCCGACGGCGCGCTCGATGCGTGGATATTCGTCGACAGCGGTCTCGTCGATCGCGTTTGGGTCGGGGGCGAAAAGCTGGTGGAGAATGGTCGGCATAGACGCCGCGACGCGATCGAAACGCGGTTCCGCAGCGCGATCCGGAGCTTGCGCGCGGCATGATGGAGGAGGCGGCCTCTCGTCGGATCGCCAATATGCGCGTCGCCGCCAGCGCGGAGAGGGCGCCGCTTTCGCTCCATCAGCGCATTCTCGCGGACATCGAAGCACGCATCCTTTCCGGCGAGTGGCCGCCCGGCTATCGCGTTCCGTTCGAGCATGAGCTGACGGCCCAGTACGGTTGCTCGCGGATGACGGTGAGCAAGGTCCTGACGCAGCTCGCCAAGGCTGGACTCGTCGCGCGGCGGCGCAAGGCCGGCACGTTCGTCACCCGGCCGCATTCGCAGGCCGCTTTATTGGAAATCCACGACATCAAGGCGGAGGCTGCCGCGCTTGGCGGTCCCTATCGCTTCGAGATCGCCGGCCGTCGAAAATGCAAGATCACGCGGGCCGATCGCGAGCGGCTCGAGGTCCCTGCGTCGACTTCTGCGCTCGAACTGACCTGCCGCCATTTCGCCGGCGCGCAGCCCTTCTGCCTCGAAGAGCGGCTGATCAATCTCACCGCCGTACCCGAAGCGGAGAATGAGCCTTTCTCCGAACTGTCGCCCGGCGCCTGGCTGGTCCAGCGCGTGCCATGGACCGCCGCCGAGCACAAGATTCGCGCGACCGGCGCCGACCAGCGGACCGCCGCTGCGCTGGCCATTGTCGAAGGCTCGCCATGCTTGGTGATCGAGCGGCGCACCTGGCGCGCGATAGAACCGGTGACCTTCGTCAAGCTCACCTATCCGGCCGCGGCGCACGAATTGGTCGCGCGCTTCGCGCCGTCGCAGATGCAGGAAGCGCGGCGAGGCTAGCGCCCCTTCGGAGCGCATGCGCGCGCAAGACGATCCGGACAAGTCCTCCCAGGTTTCGCGTCGATCCGCGCAAGGCGCGGGCTTGCGTCGCCGGATATGTTTGCGGAACAAAACAACATCCGAGATGTTCTTTGGCTGCTTCACCCAGAGGGAGGCTTCGATGATGAGCCCCGAGCGAGGGGGCCCTTTTTTTATCGCCCGGCGTCTTTCTATTTTCTCTCGTTTGTCCTGTTCCGTCATTGCTCCTTCTTTGATCGGAGGCGAGGACCGTGTTGAGGGCGCCTTGCGGCGGGGCGCCTTGCGCGCGACGAGGAGTCGCCGGTGAACGCGTCGCCGCCGCGATCGTTCACGAGGAGCAAACGGTCCGGTCGTCCAAGGCTTCGCGACATATTGGGGCCGGGCCTCGTCACCGGCGCGTCTGATGACGATCCAAGCGGGATCGCGACCTATTCGCAGGCGGGCGCGCAGTTCGGGTTCAGCCTCGGCTGGACCTTGCTTCTGACCTATCCCCTGATGTGCGCGATTCAATTGATCAGCGCCCAGATCGGTCGCGTCACCGGCCTTGGGCTCGCCGGCAACATGCGTAGACATTGCCCGGCGCCCTTGCTATGGGCGCTCGTCGCTCTCCTCGTGGCGGCCAATACGATCAATCTCGGCGCGGACCTCGGCGCGATGTCGGCCGCGCTCAATCTGTTGCTCGGCGGTCCGACGCTGTTTTATGTGGCCGCTTTCGCCATCCTCACGGCGTTCCTCCAAGTCTATACGGACTATCCGCGCTATGCTTCGGCGCTTCGTTGGCTCACTCTGTCTCTGTTTGCCTATGTCGCGACCGTGTTCGTCGTCGGCGCGCCATGGGACGAGGTCGTCCGCGGCCTCGTCGCGCCCCGCATCGAGGTTTCATCCGATTATCTGACCGTCGTGGTCGCGGTGTTCGGCACCACGATCAGCCCGTACCTTTTCTTTTGGCAAGCCGCCGAGGAGGTCGAGGCGGAGAAAGAGGACCCTCATGCAGAGCCGCTGGTCCGGGCGCCGCGGCAGGCGACCCGGGAGCTTAAGCGCATCCAGCTCGATACGTTTGTCGGGATGGGTTTCTCGAATCTTATCGCGCTCTCCATCATGCTGACGACGGCAGCCACGCTGCATGCTCATGGCGTGACCGATATCCAGACTTCTTCGCAAGCCGCCGAGGCTCTGCGCCCGATCGCCGGCGGATTCGCCTTCACGCTGTTCGCGCTCGGCGTCGTCGGGACGGGATTGCTCGCGGTTCCGGTTCTGGCCGGCAGCGCCGCTTACGCGCTCGGCGAGGCCCTGAAATGGAGAGTGGGTCTCGCGCAGAAGCCCGGCCGCGCGCCAGCCTTTTACTTGACGATCGCCGCAGCGACAGTGGTGGGAGCGGCTTTGAACTTCACGCCCATCGATCCGATCAAAGCGCTGTTCTGGAGCGCCGTGATCAACGGCATCGTCGCGGTTCCGCTGATGGCGATGATCATGATCATGGCCTCGCGGCGCAGCGTCATGCGCGAGTTCACAATTCCCCTTTGGCAGAAGGTTCTTGGCTGGACCGCCACCTGCGCCATGATGGGAGCCGCTGTCGGAATGATCGCAGCCTGGCGCGGGTGAGCGGCGCTCACTCGATCGCGAGCGAGAAGGGCACGCCCTCCATGCAGGCTTCGCCGCGGCCGATCTCGGCGATCGCCTCGACCATGCGGCCGCCGCGGCCGAGAACGGCGTCGGCCAAGGCGACGAGCCGGGCGTTGGGCGTCGCCGTCGGCGAGGCGGCGCGAATCGCGCGGGCGATATCGCCCTCCTTGCGTTGGGGATTGAGCGCGCAAGCCGCGATGAACGCCGCCGCCGTCGAGCGGCTGACGCCGGCGAAGCAATGGACAAGCAGCGGCGCGATGCGATCCCACGAGCGGACGAAATCGAGCAATTTGTGGACGTGTTCTTCGCCGGGCAGGATGTGGCCGTCGACGGGTTCGATAATGTCGGAGACCGACAGGAACAGGTGGCGGTCGAGCGCGATCGCGGCGGGGCGCACGACCAGCGTGCCGGCTTGCAAAAGCGTCACCATCGAGCGCGCGCCAATCTCTTCGACCGCGGCTTCGATCCGCGCCAACGAGCAGACATGAATGAACGACATCGCTTTTTAGATCAAATCCCCATCTCTCGGCCACTCGATGTGACGTCCCGGGCAAGGATCGTGACGATCCACGCCGCTCTCTTATGCTTCGTTCTATATTGGCGGCCCTGGCGCCTCAAGCGCGACTTGACCGCGCCGTTTGGGATTTGGGGCAGGCATGAGACGCCACGCGGGCTGCCGCCGCTCGCGCCATAGGGCAAGCAGGCTTTCGCCGGACCGCGCTCGCGTCGTGAGAGGGGAAATTGCAAGCGTAACCGAAGGCGGCGAAGATCAACTGGTACGGTCGGCGTTAACGGGCGTTGGAGTTAAGCGCGCGCCGCGCGGTTCGAAGCCTCGGCGCAGCGCTCGGCGATGCTCTCTGCGAACGCCTTTCCGAGCGAGGCCTTTTCCGACTCTTCGCTGAGAATCTTCCGCACGCAAAGCCCAAAAGAAAAGGGCCGCAAACGCGGCCCTTTTCGGTCACAGCGAAAGATCAATAGCAGTCCGTCCTGGTCCGTGTCTCGCTATTGCCTTCCGCATCTTCCCGCTTCACGGACTTGGTCTGGCACCCTTCATCGACGCTGCGGCGCTCGATCACGCGATCGGGCGGAGGCGGCGGCCGATCGTCGCCGAGCACGCATGTTCCCAACGGTCCGATGTGGAAGCCGACTGCGCAATCTACATGATGAACGTTCGAGTTTCCGTAATGAACGGCCGGATACATCGAAGCTTGCGCCGGACCGATCGTCATGAATGCGGCTATCGCGGCGGCGGCCGCGCAGCCCGTGAGCTTCTGGATAGTCATGATGTCGCCTTTCCTGTGCTGCCGTTCCCTCTGAAGCGAATTCGTTCTTCTGGAAACATCGCACGAAAGAAATTGTTCCCCGCTTCTTTATGGCGAACAGAAGTGGAATCGGCATGGGGTCTCGGCGATTCGCCGGCGCCCAGCGAGCCATATGCAGCGCAGCGATGCTCTCCAAAAGCTATTCGGCGCCCGCCGCTCGTCGCCTTCTCCGATTGAGGACAGTACTCAAGACAAACGACGGCCCTTATCGCATGGCTTGACAAGACGGAGTACGAAAAGCGCCTTGGAGCGTCGACGAGAAGGACGAACCATCCCGCCGGTCCGCAAGCCATCACGACGCGGCGCGTGCGCCTTGGTCGAGCTCGGCGAAGCGCAGCAAGAAGCTTTCCTCGGCCAGCGCCGGGCTCAACGGCGTCAGGTACCGTTCGACGCTTTTGGCGCCGATGCGCGGCGGGTCGAACAGGCGCTTCGCCTCCGCGGTGGAGAAGCCCGCAAGGCGCGTCGCTTCGAGATAAGCGGCGGCGCGATCGGCGGTCTTGACCAGCGCGGTCAATTCCGGCGGCGGCTGCGGCGGCAGGCCGAAGCGCAGATAGGCTGCGGCGAGCAGGCGCTGCTCGATCGCGCGATAATCGCCGCCGATCACCGCCTTGAACGGCGAAATCATGTCGCCGATGACATATTCCGGCGCGTCGTGCAGCAGCGCGGCGAGGCGCCAGGCTCGCGGCGCTTGCGGCGCAAGGCCGCCGACCAGCGCCTCGACGAGCAGCGAATGTTGGGCGACGGAGAAGATTTCCGGCCCATAGGTCTGGCCGTTCCAGCGCGCGACGCGGGCAAGGCCGTGGGCGATGTCTTCGATCTCGATATCGAGCGGCGAGGGATCGATGAGGTCGAGCCGCCGCCCGGAAAGCATCCTCTGCCAAGCGCGCCGCTGTTCGGCCGTCATGAGTTTTCCCTCCGCGCGCGTTCAGAGCCTGGTCGCCAGCGCGGCGACGGCCTGATGGCGATGGCAATCGACGAGGTGGTCGTTGACCATGCCGGTCGCCTGCATGAAAGCGTAGACGATCGTCGGCCCGACGAAATTGCCGCCGCGGGATTTCAGGTCCTTGGCGAGCGCCTCGGCCTCCTTGGATTGCGCCGGAACGTCGCGGGTCGACTTCCGCGCGTTCTGGATCGGCTTGCCGCCGACGAATCCCCACAAATGGTTGGCGAAACCGCCGCGCTCGGCAAGATCGAGATAGATGCGGGCCAGCGCCACCGTCGCCTCGATCTTGGCGCGGTTGCGCACGATGCCCGGATCGTTCATCAGCTTTTCGATTTTCGCCGGCTTGTAACGTACGATCTTGTGAGGGTCGAAACCGTCGAAGGCGGCGCGAAACGCCTCGCGCTTGCGCAGGATCGTGATCCAGGAAAGGCCGGCCTGGAAACCGTCGAGGATCAGCTTCTCGAATAAAGCGCGGTCGTCCCATTCCGGCACGCCCCATTCTTCGTCGTGATAGGCGACATAAAGCGGATCATGACCTGGCCATGGGCAGCGGCAGAGCCCGTCCTGGTGGAGAACCGAGGCGACCGGGCGGGGCGGCTTCTGTTTTTCGGGCAACGGCGCCTCCTTGTCCGGTCGAGAAGATCGCTCAGCCCGGCCAGTCCGGCAAGCTTTTGCCGATCCTTGCTTTTTCGAGCGGGCCGGGCCGGCGGCATTAACCTTTTCGCAAGAGTCAGCTTCGCGCCGCGCCGGCCTTTGCAATAAAATGCGTCATATCATGCTTGTGTCTTTTCTCCCCACCCTCGACGAATTGTCGGCCGCCGACGCGCGCCGCACGGCGCTCGGCTATGTCAGCGAAGCTTTCGCCGAAGCCCTGCTTGACGGCATCGACGTCGATCTTTTCGCCGAGGCCGCCCTTTGCGCCGCATTCCGCGAGCTTGTCGCGGTTCACGGCGAGGAAAAGGCCGCCGCTGTCGCCGAGCAGGTTGCCGAGCGTGTGCGGCAGGGCGAATTTTCCGCCGCGGCTCGCCAGTAGCGCTTCAATTTCGCCGCTCGCCGGGCGATAACCCGGCTGACGGGGCTTGGCGCCCCGCTCAGCGAGAGGACGCGCGCCATGACCTTCAAAGCCTTGCGGGTCGACAGCCAAGGGGCGGAGATGCGCTTCGTCGAGATGAGCGACGACGAACTGATGGACGGCGACGTCACGCTGAACGTGACCCATTCGACCGTGAACTATAAGGATGGGCTGGTCATGGCCGGGCGACCCGGCATCGTCCAGCGCTATCCGATGATCGGCGGCATCGATCTTGCCGGAATTGTCGAGGCCTCGCGCAGCCCGCAATTTCAGCCTGGCGACGAAGTCCTCCTCAACGGCTTTGGCCTCAGTCAGAGCCATTACGGAGGCTACGCCGAGAGAGCCCGGGTTCCCGGCGAATGGCTGATCAAGCTGCCGCCAGGCTTGACCCGCGCCGAGACCATGGCGATCGGCACGGCCGGCTACACCGCCGCGCTCGCGGTGCTGGCGCTGGAGCGCCAGGGCGTGAAGCCGGAGCAAGGCTCCGTCTTGGTGACAGGCGCGGCGGGCGGCGTCGGCTCGGTCGCGATCGCGCTGCTCGCGGCCGCGGGCTGGCGGGTGGTCGCCTCGACCGGTCGCCCCGGCGAGGCCGGCTATTTGCGCGATCTCGGGGCAGCCGAGGTCATCGATCGTGCCGAGCTTTCCTCGCCAGGCAGGCCGCTCGGCAAGGAGCGCTGGGCGGCGGCCATCGACAGCGTCGGCTCGCACACGCTCGCCAACGCCGTCGCCAGCCTCAAGCGCGGCGGCGCGGCGGCGGCTTGCGGTCTCGCTCAGGGCATGGATCTGGTGATGACGGTCGCGCCGTTCATCATCCGCGGCGCGCAGCTTCTTGGCGTCGACAGCGTCTGGCAGCCGATGGACCGCCGGCTGGAAGCGTGGCGGCGATTGGCCCGCGATCTCGATCGCCGCAGATTGGCCGAGATGACCCGAACCATCCCTTTCGCGGATGTCCGAGAAGCCGGCGCTGACATTCTTGCCGGCAAAGTGCGCGGCCGCATCGTGGTCGAAATCGGCTGAACCCTTTGACGACTTGCCGCACCCCTCTCAGACGGCGATAAACCGACAATGACGGACGTAACCCTTCCGGTCGCCGCGGCCGCGGGCTTGATCTCTTTCCTGAGCCCCTGCGTGCTGCCGCTCGCGCCGCCCTATCTCTGCTATCTCGCTGGCGCGAGCATCGAAGAATTTGTCGAGGAGGGCGAGGCGCGGGCGCGGCGCACGATTCTTCTCACGGCGGCGCTCTTCGTCCTTGGCTTCGCCACCGTCTTCGTCGCGCTCGGCGCGACAGCGTCGGTCTTTGGCGCGCTCCTCCGGCATTGGAGCCGCGAATTGTCGATCGCCGCCGGAATCGGCATCGCGATAATGGGTTTGCACTTTCTCGGCGTCTTCCGAATCGGGGCGCTGTTTCGCGAGAAGCGGCTCGAAATCGAGCGGCCGCCGGGATTGTGGAGCGCCTACTTGATGGGCCTTGCTTTCGCCTTCGGCTGGACGCCGTGCATCGGACCGATCCTGGCGGCGATCCTGGCCGTCGCCGGATCGGAAGAGACGGTCGGCCGCGGCGCAGCTCTCCTCGCCGCCTATTCGCTTGGGCTCGGCGCGCCGTTCATCGTCGCGGCTCTGGCGATGGGGCCGTTTCTCGCCGCCGCGCGGCGTTTTCGCAGCCAGTTCGGCCGCGTCGAGAAGCTGGTCGGCGCGCTGCTCGTGCTGACCGGAATCGCCTTTCTGAGCGGCGGCGTGCAAGCGGCGTCGCAATGGCTGATCGACGCGTTTCCGGGGTTGAGCCAGCTCGGCTGAACGGCGCGATTGCGCGTCGGCGCAGCGCCTTTCAGAAACAAAGAGCCCGCCAGAAATGGCGGGCTCTCGTTTTTTCCGGACCGAAGCGGCCGATGATCACATCTGCTTGTAGGTGATCTTGCCGTCGTCGCCCTTCTTCCAGACGTACCAGACATAATCGACGGTCGTGCGGTCGCCCTTCGCGTCGAAGGAAATGTCGCCGAGCACGGTCGAGAACTTGTTGCCCGGCGCGTGCATCACTTCGGCCATCTTCTTCGGCTCGAGCGATTTCGCCTTCTCCGCAGCCTGCTTCATGATCTGCACGGCGGCGTAGGAGTAGAGCGTGTACGCTTCAGGCTCGAAGCCCTTGGCGCGGAACTCGGCGACGATGTCCTTGGCCGCCGGATTGTTGCGCGGATCGGGGCCGAAGGACATCAGCGTGCCTTCGACGCCGGGCCCGCCGATCGAGGCGAATTCCGCGTCGGTGATGCCGTCGCCGGAAATCATCACGGTCTTCATGCCCTGATCGCGCATCTGACGGATGATCAAGCCGCCTTCGGTGTGCAGCCCGCCCCACATCAGATAATCGGCGCCCGCGGCCTTGATCTTCGAGACGATCGCCGAATAGTCCTTCTCGCCGGTATTGACGCCTTCATAGAGAACCGGCGTCATGCCGCCGGCCTTCATGAAGCCGACTGCGGCGTCGGCCAGGCCTTGGCCATAGGTCGTCTTGTCATGCACGACCGCGATCTTCTTGCCCTTCAGATGTTGGAGCGCATAATCGGCCCACAGCTTGCCCTGCTGGTCGTCGCGGCCGCAGGTGCGAAAAGCGTCCCACAACTTGCGATCCGTGACCTTCGGATTGGTCGCCGACGGCGTGATGAAGAGAATGCCGTTGTCGGCATAAACTTCAGAGGCCGGAATGGTGACGCCCGAATTGAAGTGGCCGACGACCAGCTTGACGCCGTCGCCGACGAACTTGTTGGCCACCGACACGCCTTGCTTGGGATCGGAGACGTCGTCGCCCTGCTCGACTTCGATCTTCTGGCCGAGAATGCCGCCCGCCTTGTTGATGTCCTCGGCGGCTTGCTCGACGCCGTGGGTCAATTGCGCGCCGAAAGCGGCGTTCGGCCCGGTGATCGGACCGGCGACGCCCATCTTGACCTGAGCGCTGGCGGCGCCGGTGAAGGCGAGCCCCGCAGCGAGCATCAGGCCCGTCAGCCAAAGTTTCCTCATATACCTACTCCCTCTCTCCAAATTTCGGGGGCTGTACGCACCCCTTCCGGGTGAAGACAAGTCCCGCCTTGCGACGGATATTTCCCCTTTTTTCGCCAAGAGTCGACTGAAAAGGGCGCCGGTTTAGCGGTTAGTCGGAACGCTTCGCCGGCGGGCATGGCGGTTTCAACGAGGCCGCCAACTCAGTCCCGCTTTCTCGAACGCCCAGGAATATTGCGTCGCCATTTGCCGAGCCCGCATCGAGCGGTAGCCGGCAAAGCCGGCGACCAGCAGGATGACAAGCGCGACAAGGTAGTACTGCAGCGAAAGAAGCTCTTCCTGATAAAGCGCGAAATGCAGGAAGCGCACCGCCGCCGAGAGGACGATCATCGCCGGAACCAGCATCCAGGCCGGGCTCCAGGTCTTGGCGAGCGCGCGGCCGCTCGCGATCGCGGCGGCGCCGCCGATGATCACGGTCAGCAGCAGAAAGATCCAGAAGCCGGCCTCGCTGTCGGCCCAGAACCAGCCGTTCATCAATGGCCTCCTTCGAGATAGGCGGAGCGGACTTCCGGTCTGGCGAGGAGTTCTTGGCCGGCGCCCTTCATCGTGATCTGGCCATTGACCATGACATAGCCGCGATGGGCGAGCTTGAGCGCGTGGAACGCGTTCTGCTCGACCAGGAAGACGGTTAGGCCCTGCGACTTGTTGAGCTCGGCGATGGCGTTGAATATCTGCTTGACGATAAGCGGGGCGAGGCCCAGCGAAGGTTCGTCGAGCAGGAGGAGGCGCGGCCGGCTCATCAAAGCGCGGCCGATCGCCAGCATTTGCTGCTCGCCGCCGGACAAGGTGCCGCCGCGTTGCGGCGCGCGCTCTTTCAGCCGCGGGAACATCGCAAAAACCATTTCGAGGTCCTCCTCGAAATGGGCGAAATCGTTGATGGCGGCGCCCATCTGCAGATTTTCGAACACCGTCATGCGCGGGAAAATCCGCCGCCCCTCGGGCGATTGGGCGATCCTGAGCCGCGCGATCTCATGCGTCGGCAAGCGCGAGATTTCCTTGCCGTCGAACAAGATCGAGCCGCGCCGCGCCCGCGGCGAGCCGCAGATCGTCATCATCGTCGTCGATTTGCCGGCGCCGTTGGCGCCGATCAGCGTGACGATCTCGCCTTCATTGACGTCGATGTCGACGCCTTTGAGCGCCTGGATTTTGCCGTAAAACGTTTCGACGCCGCGGATCGTCAGGAGCGGCCGGCCGGCCGGCGCCGCCGCAGGCGCGCTCTGCATCGCCGCCGCCGGAATCATGCGCCGATCTCCGCTTCGGCCTTCTCGACCTCTTCGTCAGCGACGCCGAGATAAGCGGCAATGACCTTAGGATCGTCGCGTACTTCTTTCGGCGTGCCGTCGGCGATCTTCGTCCCATAGTCGAGGACGATGATATGATCGGAAATCTGCATGACGACCGACATGTCGTGCTCGATCAGAAGAATGGACGTCGCATGCGCGTCCCTGATCGAGTTGAGCAGGGCGTTGAGATCGGCGGATTCGCGCGGATTGAGGCCGGCGGCGGGCTCGTCGAGGCAGAGCAGGATCGGATCGGTGCACATGGCGCGGGCGATTTCCAGCCGTCGCTGCGCGCCATAGGGCAACTCGCCCGCCGGATCGTCCGCCCGGTCGATGAGGCCGATCTTGTCGAGCCAGTATTTCGAGCGCTCGATCGCCTCTTTTTCGCGCGCCCGATAGCTCGGCGCGCCCAGCACGCCGAGGACCGTGAATCCGCTCGCCATCATCAGCGTGTTGTGATGGGCGACGAGCAGGTTCTCCAACACCGTCATGCCCTGGAAGAGGCGGATGTTCTGGAAAGTGCGCGCGACGCGGGCATGCCAGGCGATCTCGTGGCCCGGCATGCGTTCGAGCAGGTACAAATCGCATGTTGCGCTCTTGGCGCGTCGTTTCGGCGTGCGGGTCAACGCCTCGACCTCGGCCTGGTCGGCGACGCCCTCGCGGGCCAAAGCGAGCCGGCCTTCCGTCGGCTTATAAAAGCCGGTGACGCAGTTGAAGACCGTGGTCTTGCCGGCGCCGTTGGGGCCGATCAGGGCGGTGATGTCGCCGCGCCCGGCCTGGAAGGAAAGATCGTTGACCGCGACCAGGCCGCCAAAGCGCATGGTCAGATGTTCGACGGTGAGAAGCGGATTGGTCTGCCAGCGCATCAGCCGTGGCCTTCCTTGACGAGGTCGGCCGACACCGCCTTGCGTTCTTTCAAGAATATCGAGGGCATCCGCGTCGCGATGATGCCGCGCGGGCGCACTACCATCATGATCACCATGCCTATGCCGAAAATCAGCATGCGATATTGGGCGGGATCGAAGTCAGGCCCGAAAATCCGTTTCGTCCATTCCATCTCGCGAAGGATTTCCGTGCCGCCGATCATCACGATCGCGGCGAGCGCGACGCCGATCTGCGAGCCCATGCCGCCGAGCACGACGATGGCGAGGATCGTCGCCGATTCGATGAAGGTGAAGCTTTCCGGGCTGACGAAGCCTTGCCGAACCGCGAAGAACGAGCCGGCGAAGCCGCCGAACAGCGCGCCGAGCGCGAAGGCGGTGAGCTTGGTGTTGCGCGTGTTGATGCCGAGCGAGCGACAGGCGATCTCGTCCTCGCGCAAAGCTTCCCAGGCGCGACCGATCGGCAAGCGGCGCAGGCGCATGGTGACGAAATTGGTCAGGAGGGCGAGAGTGAGGATGAGTAAGTACAAAAAGATCATGCGATGAATCGGCTTGTACTCCGTATGAAGGACGACTTGGGCGAAGCCGCCGTCCTCATCGACGAAAGGAATGCCGAAGAAGGTAATTTTCGGAATGGAGGCGATGCCGGCATAGCCGCCGGTGACCGGCACCCAATTCACCAGGATCATGCGGATGATTTCGCCGAAAGCCAGTGTAACGATGGCCAAATAGTCGCCGCGCAGGCGTAGGACGGGGAATCCGAGGATGATGCCCCAGAACGAGGCGAGAATGCCGGCCAGAGGCAAGCAGATCCAGAACGAAAGGCCAAAGGTCGTCGACAATAATGCGTAGGAATAGGCGCCCACCGCATAGAAGGCGACATAGCCGAGGTCGAGCAGGCCGGCCAGGCCGACCACGATGTTCAGGCCCCAGCCCAGCATCACATAGATCAGGATTTGGATGCCGTAATTGTTGATCCATTTCAGCGAGCCGGCCGAGCCCAGCATCCAATAGGCCGCGAAAGGGAAGATAAAAAGAAGAGCCAGCCCGATTGCGCTGGCGTATCGAACGAGCCACAGCCATACGGCCGATTTCGGCGCGGCGACGACGCGCCGCCGCTCGACTTTCGGTCGCGCCTGGTAAAGCGAAAGGCCGAACCGACCGACAAAGGCCAGCCCGCAAAGGACCGCGACCAGGATCGGGCGCGGGATAAGATAGAGGTTTCCGTCATTATCGGATTCGGCGTGCAGCAAGACGACGGGAAAACACAGGCCGAACGTCAGCAACGCCGCGACGAAGGCGTCCTTCAGCATTGCGGCCATGCCGACGCCGACGGCGCCGGTCGCAGCGAGTTTTTGCGCTTCGACGGTCATCGTCAAACCTTCTCGATTTCGGGCCGGCCGAGAATGCCGGACGGCATGAAGATCAACGTGATCGCCAGGATCGAAAAAGCGGCGACGTCCTTATAGTCGGTGGAGAAGTAGGCTGACCAGAGCACTTCGATGAGGCCGATGAGCAACCCGCCGAGCACCGCGCCGGGCAGGGAGCCGATCCCGCCCAGCACCGCCGCAGTGAAGGCCTTGACGCCAGGCAGGAAGCCGTCCGCGAAATTCACCACGCCGTAATACATCATATAAAGGACGCCGGCGACCGCAGCCAGCGCCGCGCCGATGATGAAGGTGATCGAGATCGTTCGATCGACGTCGACGCCCAGCAAGGCGGCCATCTTGCGGTCCTGCTCGCAGGCTCTCTGCGCCCGACCGAGGCTCGTGTGCTGAACGAGCCACCAAAAGGCGGCGAGCAGCAACGCCGTGACGATCATGATGACGATCTGCTTGTACTGAAGGATGGCGCCGCCCGAGGTCAGATGAATGACCTCGTTGAACATCGGCGGCACCGGCTTGTTGCGCGGCCCCTGAATGACCTGGACGAAATTCGACAGGAAGATCGACATGCCGATCGCCGAGATCAGCGGCGCCAGCCGAAACGATCCGCGCAGCGGCCGATAGGCCAGGCGCTCGATCGTCCAGTTCCACAGCGACGTCAGCGCCATGCCGCAGATCAGCACGACGACGAAGGCGAGGGCCAACGAGGTCACGCCGAAAAGCTTGGTCAGGACGAGAAAGACGAGCAGCGCGATGAAGGCTGAAAGCATGAACAGGTCGCCGTGGGCGAAATTGACCATGCCGATAATGCCGAAGACCATCGTATAGCCGATGGCGATGAGACCGTAGATGGAGCCGAGCGTCAGCCCGTTGATCAATTGCTGCAGGAAATTGTCCATCCGCCGTCCTAACCCCCTCCTTAAGCCGCCAAGAGCCCTAAGCGCCGGTATGCGTCAACGGCCTCTCCCTCCCGGAGCTCCTCCGCCCTTCTGTCTGACGATTGCGCCCCAAGCGACGGGTCGCCCCAGCTTCGCTTGCAATTCTCGGACCAGCCGAGCCCGACCCGCGGCGGAGCGCGCAGCCCAAACACCCTCCCGTCCTGCGCCGCCGCCCAAGCCGGCGCAAACTCTTTCTTTTTCTCGCGGCGATGCTAGCAACGCCAATGAGGCGCGGCAATCGCGACGGTTCATTTTTTTGACAATATCAAACCGGGAGTTTTCACTGGAGCGAGACGAAACGCCGCGTCGCGTCCAAATCGAACCGGAGCGGGCGGACTGGAAGGCCCTTCGCCGGTCGCCGGTCGCTTTTACTGACGGCGCGCGCCCGCGCGGGCGGAACAGGGAGACATGAGATGGCGATGACGATGACAGGCTCGGCCACCCTGCCGGCCGACCGCGCCAAGGTCTGGGCGCTGCTCAACGATCCGGCGGTGCTCAAGGCTTGCATTCCCGGCTGCCAGTCGCTCGAGAAGACCAGCGAGGCTTCGTTCGCCGCAATCGCGAAGGTGAAGGTCGGACCGGTCAGCGCCACGTTCAAAGGCGCGGTGCAGCTTTCCGATCTCGACCCGCCGAACGGCTATACGATCACCGGCGAGGGCGAGGGCGGCATCGCCGGCTTCGCCAAAGGCGGGGCGAAGGTGCGCCTGACAGACGCCGAGGGCGCGCCGGGCTCGACCGTGCTGACCTACGACGTACAGGCGAATGTCGGCGGCAAGATCGCGCAACTCGGCGCTCGCCTGATCGACGGCGTCGCAAAAAAAATGGCCGATCAGTTCTTCGCCAATTTCGCCGCCGTCGCGACCGGGCAGGGCGCCGACGCCGCGGCGGGTTGAGGACGAGACGCCGCAATACGGCCTTTGCGGCCAATTGTCTTTGCAGGCTCGCGCGACTGGCGTAGTCTGGCTCTGTTTGATCCGATGCGCGGATGGCCGTGAAGACGGTCCTTCGCGCGACTTCAACGAATGGCCGCGGGCGCGGCCTTCACATCGAGCTGCGGCGTGAAGCTTAGGGCGGCCGCATCTTCATGAAGGGAGGATGGTTGATGATCCGCGTCTCCATGACAGTGAACGGCAAGCCGGTTTCGGCCGAGGTCGATCCGCGCACCTTGCTGGTTCAGTTTCTACGCGAGAACCTCCGACTGACCGGCACGCATGTCGGCTGCGACACGTCGCAATGCGGCGCTTGCGTCGTTCACGTCAACGGTCGCGCGATCAAGTCCTGCACGACGCTCGCCGCCTCCAACGAAGGCTGCGACGTGGTCACGATCGAAGGCCTCGCCGCGGACGGCAAGCTGCATCCGATGCAGCAGGCGTTCCAAGACAATCACGCGCTCCAATGCGGCTTCTGCACGCCGGGCATGATCATGTCCGCGATCGACATCGTCCGCCGCAAGGGCTCGAATCTCGACGAGCACACGATCCGCGAAGAGCTGGAAGGCAATATTTGCCGCTGCACCGGCTACCACAACATCGTGAAAGCGGTGGCGCAAGGCGCGCGGGCGATGGCCGCGACGACCGACGCGAAGGCGGCCGAATAGCGGCCGCGATTGCATATCCGAGAGAGAGCGAACCGCCGATGGACCGCTGAACCGCCCATTCGCCTTCGCTGTCGTTTCTTCGTCAATTTGCCGGTCGCCCGTTGGGGCAAGATCGGCGAGGTCAGGAGGAAATCATGAGCGCGACCGGAATTGGCGCCTCAGTCAAGCGCAAGGAAGACATCCGCTTCATCACCGGCAAGGGCCATTACACTGACGACATCAACCGGCCCGGCCAGGCTTACGCCTATTTCATTCGCTCGCCCCACGCCCACGCCACGATCAACAGGATCGACGTCTCCGCCGCCGTGAAGGCGCCCGGCGTCGCGGCGGTCTTCACCGGCGAGGACCTCGCCAAGGACAAGGTCGGCGGCCTCATCTGCGGTTGGATGATCCATTCCAAGGACGGCTCGCCGATGAAGGCGGGGGCGCATCCGGCGCTGGCGCAGGGCAAAGCGCGCTATGTCGGCGATCACGTCGCCGTCGTCATCGCCGATACGTACGCTCAGGCCAAGGACGCGGCCGAAAAGGTCGTCGTGGATTACGGCGTGCTTCCCGCCGTCGCCGATGTCGCCGCCACGACCAAAGCCGGCGCGCCGCAGATACACGACGTCGCGCCGAACAACACCGTCTACAATTGGCATCTTGGCGACAAGGCCGCGACCGACGCCGCCTTCGCCGCGGCCAAGCATGTCGCCAAGCTGGACATCGTCAACAATCGGCTGATCCCCAACGCGATCGAGCCGCGCGCGGCGGTCGGCGAGTATGATTCGGGCGCCGATACGTTCACGCTTTATACGACCAGCCAGAATCCGCATGTCGCGCGTTTGGTCCTTTCCGCCTTCATCGGCATCGCGCCCGAGCACAAGCTGCGCGTCGTCGCGCCGGATGTCGGCGGCGGCTTCGGCTCGAAAATCTTCATCTACGCCGAAGAGACGGTCTGCGTCTGGGCGGCCAAGAAAGTCGGCCGGCCGGTGAAATGGACCGCCGAGCGCAGCGAATCCTTCCTCTCCGACGCCCATGGCCGCGATCATTTGACCCACGCCGAATTGGCGCTCGACGCCAACGGCAAGATCACCGGCCTGCGCGTGCGCACCGTCGCCAATATGGGCGCCTATCTTTCGACTTTCGCCTCGGCGGTGCCGACCTATCTTTACGGCCCGCTGCTTTCGGGCCAATACGCGATCCCGGCGATCTATTGCGAGGTCGACGCGGTCTACACCAACACCGCGCCGGTCGACGCCTATCGCGGCGCCGGCCGGCCGGAGGCGACTTTCGTCGTCGAGCGGCTGGTCGAGATCGCCGCGCGCGAGACGGGGCGCGATCCGGCCGAGTTCAGGCGCGCGAACTTCATCACCTCGTTTCCGCACCAGACGCCGGTCGCCTTCCAATACGACGCCGGCGATTACGCCGCCGCGCTCGACAAGGCGTTGGCGCTCGCCGACTACAAGAATGTCGGCGCGCGCAAGGCGGCCTCCGCCGCCAAGGGCAAGCTGCGCGGAATCGGCCTCTCCGCCTATATCGAAGCTTGCGGCCTCGCGCCCTCGGCGGTCGTCGGCTCGCTCGGCGCCGGCGTCGGCCAGTGGGAATCGGCGGAGGTGCGCGTCAATCCGACCGGCACGGTCGAGGTCTTGACCGGCTCGCACGCCCATGGCCAGGGCCACGAAACGACCTTTGCGCAATTGGTCTCCGACCGGCTCGGCATCCCGATCGAGAACGTCTCGGTCATCCATGGCGACACCGACAAGGTGCAGTTCGGCATGGGCACCTATGGCTCGCGCTCGGGCGCGGTCGGCATGGCCGCGATCTCGAAGGCGCTCGACAAGATCGAGACGAAGGCGAAGAAGGTCGCGACCCATGTGCTCGAAGCCGCCGAGGCGGATATCGAGTTCAAGGACGGCAAGTTCACGGTCAAAGGCACCGACAAGTCGGTCGATTTCGGCTCGATCGCGCTGCAGGCCTATATCGCTCACAAGTTCAACGGCCAGGAGCTCGAGCCCGGCCTCAAAGAGAGCGCCTTCTGGGATCCGACCAATTTCACTTTCCCGGCCGGCGTGCATATCTGCGAGGTCGAGATCGATCCCGAGACGGGGGTGACCAAGATCGACCGCTGGACGGCGGTCGACGATTTCGGCGTCTTGATCAACCCGATGATCGTCGAGGGTCAGGTCCATGGCGGCGTGGCGCAAGGCGTCGGCCAGGCGCTGCTCGAAGGCGCGGTTTACAATAGCGACGGCCAACTCGTGACGGCGAGCTACATGGATTATTGCATGCCGCGCGCCAACGACCTGCCGTCTCTCACGGTCGCTACGACCGAGACGCGCTGCCCGTCGAATCCGCTCGGCATCAAGGGCTGTGGCGAAGCCGGCGCGATCGCTTCGCCGCCGGCGGTCATCAATGCGATCACCGACGCGCTCGGGCACGAGAACGTCGCCATGCCGGCGACGCCGCAAGTCGTCTGGCGCGCCGCGCAGCATGCGAGGATGAAGCGCGCGGCCGAGTGAGAAGAGAGACGAGAGCGGCGAATCATCGCCGCTCGCTGCCTTGCCAATTCGAGGAGCATCCGATGTATCAATTTGCTTATCACCGGCCTGACAGCGTCGCGGCGGCTGCGGCGCAACTCGCGGCCGATAGCGACGCCAAGGCGCTGGCCGGCGGCCAGACCTTGCTGCCGACGATGAAGCAGCGTCTGGCCGCGCCGAGCGCGATCGTCGATCTCGGCAAGATCGCCGGGCTCGCCGGGATCAGTCGGGAAGGCGAGGCGATCGTGATCGGCGCGATGACCCGCCATGCCGACGTCGCGACCAACGCCGCCGTCCATCAGGCGATCCCGGCTCTGGCCGAACTCGCCGAAGGTATCGGCGATCCGCAAGTGCGCAACAAGGGGACGATCGGCGGCTCGCTGGCCAACAACGACCCGGCCGCCGACTATCCGGCCGCGGTGTTGGCGCTGAACGCGACGATCGTCACCAACAAGCGCGAGATCGCCGCGGACGCCTTCTTCAAAGGCCTGTTCGAGACCGCTTTGGAGCCGGGCGAGCTCATCGTCAAGGTCCGCTTTCCGATCCCGCAAAAGGCGGCGTACCAGAAGTTCCCCAATCCGGCGTCTCGTTATGCGCTGGTTGGCGTGTTCGTCGCCAAGACGTCGGGCGGCGTCCGCGTCGCGGTGACCGGCGCCGGCGCCAACGGCGTGTTCCGGGCCAACGCGATCGAAGCAGCCCTGGCGTCGAATTTCTCGCCATCCGCCTTGGCCGGCTTGACCATCCCTGCGAGCGGCCTGAACAGCGACATCCACGCCGACGCCGCCTACCGGGCGCACCTGATCGGCGTGCTCGCCAAGCGCGCCGTCGCCGCCGCGGGGTAGGGGCAAAGCGAGCTTCCCCTTCCTGCTTAGCGCCGAACGCGGCGGGCTTCAGGCCGCCGCCGCGGGTTCGTTGAGAACGAGGCTGAGCGTCGCGCTCGGGCCGAGGCGGAGCTATGGGAACCAATCGAGCCGACTGTGGAGCTCTTGCATCCGCTCTGAGCTTAGTGGGCGCTCCTGGGGAGACTGGCCGAAATCGGTCCGTATCAGAGGTTGATACGTCCCGTGTTGACGGATGTATCATTACATGATACATCTCTGACCGTGATCAAAAGTTTCAAGAACAAAGTCACGGAAGCCATCTTCAACGGCGAGAGTCCGAAGGGTTTCCCTGCCGATCTGGTCAAGGTGACGCGCCGGAAATTGCGATATCTTAACGCTGCGGTTGATCTTGGCGATTTGAGGTCGCCTCCCGGCAATCGCCTTGAAGCCTTGGCGGGAGATCGTCAGGGGAGCCACTCGATCCGCATTAACGATCAATTCCGAGTGTGCTTCGTCTGGACGGCGGAAGGGCCGACAGAAGTCCAGGTCGTGGACTACCACTAGAAGGACGTTGCAATGACCAAAAAGCTCAAGCCCATGCATCCTGGAGAGGTTCTGCGCGAGGAGTTCCTTATCCCGCTCGAAATGTCAGCGGGCGCTCTTGCCAAAATCTGCGGTTTGCCTCGGACGCGGATTGAGCGGATTGCCAACGAGCAAACAGGCATTACGGCTGATACGGCGCTTCGGCTGGGCAAGGCGCTCGGCACAACGGCGCAGCTTTGGCTCAATCTGCAGACCGACTACGATGTTCAGGTCGCCAAGCGCGATCTCGGCAAGATCCTTGATCGCATCGAGACCGTTAACAAGCCGAAGGCGGCCTAGCCGCTTGCGTCAGAAATTTGTTTCGATCGGACCATGCGAGGCATGGCGGAAAGGGCCGGCCCGCGAGCGACAAAAAGATTGACCAGCCCTGTTTTCCCGACGATCATGCCTGCATAATGCTGACGAGGAGCCCGTCGGAGAATCACGAATCCAAATTTTTTGCTTTGCAACCCTTTGAAATTTCCCGATTCGCGGAAATATAAATTTGGAAATCCTTGGCGGACCGCGAGGGCGCCGCGGTCTGCTTACGATGCGGAACGGCCGGGCCCCTCTCGCGCTTCGCGGAGCGTGGCCGTTGCGCCTTGTCTTCCTTGGCCTTCTGTGAAACGGGAGATTGGCGAGAAAGGCGTTCCCGGGAGCGCCTATCGGATGCGGAGCGATCGAGGCATGCCAGACACAATTCGGGCCGATGGCGCATCGCCCTTGCCCGGCTCGATCGACGAGACGCTGGCTCTGCTGCGCAGGGCCGATTATGTCGGCGAGCGCTCGCTGGCGACGGTGCTGTTCTTGAGCCTCCGCCTCGGCCGGCCGCTCTTTCTGGAAGGCGAGGCCGGCGTCGGCAAGACCGAGATCGCCAAGGTCCTCGCGGCGACGCTCGGCCGCCGACTGATCCGCCTGCAATGCTATGAAGGCCTCGACGTCGCCTCCGCCGTCTACGAATGGAGCTACGCCGCGCAGATGATGGCGATCCGCCTCGCCGAAGCGGCCGGCGAGCACGACAAGGAGCGGATGGAGCACGACGTCTTTTCCGATCGCTATCTGATCAAGCGCCCGTTGCTGCAAGCCTTGGAGCCGGCGCCGGAAGGACCGCCCGTCCTGCTGATCGACGAGATCGACCGCGCCGACGAAGCGTTCGAGGCCTTCTTGCTGGAGGTGCTCTCCGATTTTCAGATCACCGTGCCGGAACTCGGCGTGATCAAGGCGGAGCATCCGCCGATCGTCGTCATCACGTCCAACCGCACCCGCGAAATCCACGACGCGCTGAAGCGCCGCTGCCTCTATCATTGGCTCGGCTATCCGGACGCGCCGCGCGAGATCGAAATCGTCAAGGCGAAGGCGCCCGCAGCGCCGAAGCGCCTGACCGAGGAGCTGGTCGCCTTCGTCCAGGCCTTGCGCAAGCAGGATTTGTTCAAGGCGCCCGGCGTCGCCGAGACGCTCGATTGGGCCAGCGCCTTGACCGAACTCGACGCGGTCGCGCTCGATCCGGCGCAAGTCTCCGACACGCTCGGCGTGTTGCTGAAATACCAGGACGACATCGCCAAGATCGGCGGCGCGAAAGCGGCGGAGCTGGTCGAAAGCGTGCGCAGCGAGCTGCGGGCGTCGGCGCGGTGAGCCGGCGCGGCCCCCTCCCGTACCCTCCCCCGCTTCGCGGGAGAGGGGGCCCCGCGCGCCGTGGTTCAAAACCTTTCAGCCGCGCCTTGCGCAAGCGTGATCCTCGACGCCGAGGATCCCCTCTCCCGCGAAGCGGGGGAGGGTACGGGAGGGGGCGTGCAGCGGCGGAATGAGCTCATCGCCTATGTCTGTAAACCACTCCTCCTCCGGCTCGGGCCAGCTTGCGACCAACATCCTCTATTTCGCCCGCGCTTTGCGCGAGGCCGGATTGCCGGTCGGGCCGGGCGCGGTGCTCGACGCGCTCGCCGCCGTCGAGGCGGCGGGCGTCGGCAATCGTGCGGATTTCTATGCGGCTTTGCACGCGGTCTTCGTCAAGAAACACGAACATTCTCTGCTTTTCGATCAGGCCTTCCGCATCTTCTGGAAACGCCGCGGCTTCATCGAAAAGCTGATCGCGATGATGTCGCCCATGGCCGAGCCTGCCAAGCGCCTGGAGCGCGCCGAGGCCGGCGCCAGCCGGATCGCCGACGCGTTCTTCAAGACCCCGCGCGACGCCAAAGCCGAGCCCTCGCATGATTTGGACGCGCGGCTGACCATGTCGGCCGCCGAAGTCCTGCAGAGAAAGGACTTCGCCCAGATGAATGCAGCCGAGATCATCGCGGCGCGGGACGCGATCGCCAAGCTTCGCCTGCCCGCCCATGCGGTCAGGACGCGGCGCTTCGTTCCGGACCGACGCGGGCTTCGCGTCGATCCGCGCCGCTCGTTCCGGCGCTCGCTCAAGGCCGGCGGGTCGACCATCGATCTCGCGTTCCGCGCGCGCAGCGTGCGCCATCCGCCGATCGTCGTACTCTGCGACATTTCCGGCTCGATGAGCGAATATACCCGCATCTTTCTCCACTTCGTCCATGCGCTCGGCGAGCGCCGTCGCGTCTCGACCTTTCTCTTCGGCACGCGCCTGACCAACGTCACCCGCGCCTTACGTGAAAAAGACGTCGACGAGGCGCTGGCGCTCTGTTCGGACCAGGTCAAGGACTGGTCGGGCGGCACGCGCATCGGCGCGGCGCTCCATCGCTTCAACCGCGAATGGTCGCGCCGCGTGCTCGGCCAGGGCGCGATCGTGCTCCTGTTCACCGACGGGCTCGAGCGCGACGACGTCCGGGCGCTCGGGCTCGAAATGGAGCGCCTGCGCAAATCGTGCCGCAAGCTGATCTGGGCCAATCCGCTGCTGCGCTATGGCGGCTTCGAGGCCAAGGCGCAGGGCGTCCGGGCCATGCTGCCCGAGGTTGACGAATTTCGGCCGATCCACAGCCTCGCCAGCATGGCCGATCTCTGCCGGGCCTTGGCCGAAGAACGCCCGACCTTCGCCGATCCGAAAGCCTGGTTGAAATTGTCGGCGTGAGCCGCGCCGCGTCGCCTGCGCTCGAAAAAAAGTTCAGCTTGTCCAAAACCGCGGCTCTCGTTCGTCATAGAGGCGAAAGCGGACGATATGGGAGCCGGTCATGGGCCTCGTCATGAATTCGCCGGACATGCCTTCGCCGGCCTGCATCCATCCAGGCTTGCGTCTGGCGCGAGGCGCCGATCGGAGCCAAGGCGAATGCGCATTGCCGGGCGCACACCTCTTTCTTCGGCCCGCCGAGCGCCGCCTGGAGCGCCGCGCGCGCGTCCTGGCGACCGTCATGTTCACCGACATCGTCGAGTCGACCCGCCGCGCGGCCGAACTGGGCGACGAAGAATGGAGCCGCCTCCTCGACCGCCATGACGATCTGGCGCGCGAAATCGTCGGCCGCTATTCGGGCGTCCTGGCCAAGACCACCGGCGACGGCGTGCTGGCGACTTTCGCCGTTCCGGACTGCGCCGTCCGCTGCGCCGTGGCGCTGCAGACGGCCGTCAAGCTGATCGGCCTCGAACTGCGCGTCGGCCTCCATGCCGGCGAGGTCGAATTGCGATGCGGCGATGTGCGCGGCCTCGCCGTTCACGCCGCGGCGCGCGTAATGCGCAAATGCGCGCCCGGCGAGGTCCTGGTTTCGCGCGCGGTCGCCGATCTGCTCTTCGGCGCCCGACTGAGCTTCGCCGGGCGCGGCGCGCATGAGCTGAAAGGGCTGCCCGGCCGCTGGGATTTGTATGCGGCGGGGTGCTGATCTGCGCAGCAGCTCAGTCCCTCGAGGCAGCCCCTTGCGTCGCTATTCCCGCATGACCATTTCGCTTCTGGAAAAGCCGCGCTTTACGCTATGCTGGCCGGCACGGCGCTAGGGAAGCCAAATCATGCTCTCAACCGAACAAGACATCCTCGCGGCAGCCGAGGATTGGCGCAGCAAAGGGCGCGACGTCGCCATCGCCACGGTCGTCGAGACCTGGGGCTCGGCGCCGCGGCCGGTCGGCAGCCATTTGGTGATCGACGCTGAGGGCAATTTTCTCGGCTCGGTCTCGGGCGGCTGCGTCGAGGGCGAGGTCGTCACCGAGGCGCTCGACGTGATCGCCGCGGGCGCGCCGAAAATGTTGGAATTCGGCGTCGCCGACGAGACCGCCTGGAAAGCAGGCCTTTCCTGCGGCGGCCGCATCAAGGTCTATGTCGAGAGGCTCGACTGATGCGGCTCGATCTGCTGGCGGCCTTGAACGCCGAGCGCGCGGCGCGTCGCGCTTGCGTCCTGATCACCGAATTGGGCGGCGGCGTCCAACGCCTGGTCAAGGCCGAGGATGTCCCAGGCGATCTCATGGAGGCGGCGCTCGAGCCGGCCTTGCGCTCCGGCAAAAGCGGCACGGTCGAATTCGACGGGAAGAGCTATTTCCTCACCGTCCAGGTTCCGGCCGTGCGGCTGGTTCTGATCGGCGCAGTCCATATCAGCCAGGCGCTGGCGCCGATCGCCAAGCTCTGCGGCCTCGATCCTGTCATCGTCGATCCGCGCACCGCTTTCGCCAGCCCCGAGCGCTTTCCCGACGTCGAGTTGATCGCCGAATGGCCGGACGCAGTCCTCGACCGCGCGCCGCTGGACCGCTACAGCGCCATCGCGCTTCTGACCCATGATCCGAAAATCGACGATCCGGCGCTCGAGCGCGCCCTCAAGGCGGAGTGCTTCTATATCGGCGCGCTCGGCTCGCGGAAGACGCATGGCCGGCGGCTGGAGCGCATGCGCGCCAAGGGTTTTTCGGAAGCGGCATTGGCGCGCATTCACGCGCCGATCGGCCTCGATATCGGCGCGGTGAGCCCGGCCGAAATCGCGGTCTCGATCGCCGGCGAAATGATCCGCGCGCTGCGCCAGAAGCCGCTGCGTTCGGAGGAAAAGGCGGCGTGAAATTCGGACCGGTTCCGGTCGCCGAGGCCGAAGGCGCGATCGTCGCGCACACGATCCGCAGCGGCGGGCTGACCCTGAAAAAAGGTCAGGTCGTGACCCGCCAGCATAAAGAGGCGCTGGCCGCCGCCGGGATCGCCGAGATCGTCGCGGCGCAGCTCGAGCCTGACGATGTCGGCGAGGATGAAGCGGCGCGGCGACTCGCCGAAAAGCTCGCCGGCCGCAATGTCCGGCTCGAACGCGCCTTCACCGGGCGCGTCAATCTCTTCGCCGAGGCCGCCGGAATCCTGCTCGTGGACGCAGCGGCGGTCGATCGCTTGAACGGCGTCGACGAGGCGATCACGGTCGCCACCTTGCCGCGTTATCACGTCGTCGCGCCGGGCGACATGGTCGCGACCGTCAAGATCATTCCGTTCTCGGCGCGCCGCGCCGCCCTGGAGGCGGCGCTGGCGAGCGCCGGCGAGAACGCGGTCGGCGTCGCGCCCTTCCGGCCCTTGCGCATCGGCGTGGTCTCGACCTTGCTGCCAGGCGTCAAGCCGAGCGTCGTCGCCAAGACGTTGCGCGTGCTCGAGGAACGGCTCGCCCCCGCTGCGGCGCGCATTCAGCGCGAGGAGCGCGCGCCGCACGAGGCCGCGGCTTTGGCCGAGGCCTTGGACAAGGTCGCGCCGGAAAGCGATATCGTCATCGTCTTCGGCGCCTCCGCCATCACTGACCGGCGCGATGTGATCCCGGCGGCGATCGAGAAGCGCGGCGGCCGGATCGATCATTTCGGCATGCCGGTCGATCCCGGCAATCTGCTGCTGCTCGGCGAATTGGCCGGCCGGCCGGTGATCGGCGCGCCAGGCTGCGCCCGCTCGCCCAAGGAGAACGGCTTCGACTGGGTGCTGCAGCGCCTCCTCGCCAGCGTGCCGATCGGACCCAAGGACATCCGCGCCATGGGCGTCGGCGGCCTGCTGATGGAAATTCCGCAGCGCCCGCAGCCGCGGCTTGGCGAGCGCGCGGCGCCGGAGGCGGCCGATCACAAGACTTGAGGCGAGCCGGCGGCGCGCCGCTACGCCGCGGCGGACGCCCGTCTCGCTCGCGAGCCTCGGTCGCGAGTCGCGGCCGGCGCGCCGCGCTGGTCGAGAAGCAGGGTTCTGAACTCCGCCTCGGGCGTCGGCCGGCCGAAGAGGAAGCCCTGCGCCTCCTCGCAGCCGGCGCGGAGCAGAAAATCGGCCTGCGCCTCGTTCTCGACGCCCTCGGCGATCAGCTTGAGTTCGAGCGCCGTCGCGATGCCGATGATCGCCTTGACGAGCTCCGCCCGCTTCGGATCGTGATCGACGTCCCGGATAAAGCTGCGATCGATCTTCAGCGTGCTGATCGGGAAGCGGGTCAGGTAACTCAGCGCCGAGAAGCCGGTGCCGAAATCGTCGACCGCGATGGAGACGCCCATCTCGCGGAACGAGCCGAGCATTTGCCGCACGTTCTGATTGTCCTCGAGCAGCAGGCTTTCGGTGATTTCGAGCTCCAGCCAATCCGGACGGCAGCCGGTCTCGCGCAAGATTTCGCGGAGCGAGCCGACAAGGTCGCTCCTCACGAATTGCCGGCTCGACAGATTGACCGAGACCTGCGCCGGCGCGGCGGCCTTGTTCCATTCGACGACGCGCCGGCAGGCGTCCGCCAGCACCCAGCGGCCGATCTCGACGATTTGCCCGGATTCCTCGGCGATGCCGATGAATTTGTCGGGCGTGAGAAAGCCAAGCTCGCTGTGGCGCCAACGCAGCAGCGCCTCGGCGCCGAGGATTTTCCGCGACTTCAGCGAAACCAGCGGTTGGAAATAGAGGTCGAGCTCGCCGCGCGAAATCGCCTTGCGCAGATTGGTGGCGATCGCCATGCGCCAGACGTTGCGCGCGGTCATTTCCGGCGTGAAGAATTGGAAATTGTTCCGTCCCATCCGCTTGGCGTGGTACATCGCGGAATCGGCCCGCTTGAGCAGCGTATCGACATGGACCTCCTCGCCGTCGCACGCGCCGCAGGCGCATTCGGCGACGCCGATGCTCGCATAGATGGCGATCTCCCGCCCCGAGAGATGGAACGGCCGGGCGAAGGCTTGGAGGATCTTGGCGGCGAGCGCCGAGAAATCCCTGTCCTTGGCCGGATTGGGGAGGAGAATTGCGAATTCGTCGCCGCCGAGCCGCGAGATCGTATCCGTCCGGCGGATGCAGCGGCGCAGGCGCGCCGCGACTTGGCGCAGAAGCTCGTCGCCGACCGCGTGGCCGAACGTGTCGTTGACCTCCTTGAACCGGTCGAGATCGAGCAGCATCAGCGCGAAGTCGCCGCCGCCGTCCGGACGCGAGGCCAGTTCGGCGATGCGCTCGCCGAGCAGCGCGCGGTTCGGCAGCCCAGTCAAGGAATCGTAGAAGGCGAGCCGCTGGACCTTGCGCCGATTTTCCACGGCCTCGGTGATGTCGCGGCCGATCGCCAACGCGCCGACGACTCTGTCATTGGCGTCGAATTCCGGGACGATGCGAATATGGCCGTAGAGGGTCGATCCGTCCGGCCGAATCGACGGACACTCCAATTCGCCTTCGCGGCCGGTCGCCATCACTTCGCGCAGCTTGGCCATATATTCTTCGACATTGACGATCGGGCCGTTTGTCGGCGTGCCGCCGAGGACGGTTCGGTTCTCGCCCAACAATTTCTGTCCGGCCGGATTCACGTAGACGCGCCGGCACTCGGCGTCGTACCTGATCACCGTGTCCGGCGAGTTCTCGACCAGGGTCCGGAAATCCTGCTCGCGCTGGCGCAATTGCCGTTCGGCCTTGATGCGATCGTCGACGTCGGTGCCGACCGAAAGCACGCTGATGACTTCGCCATTGGCGCTGCGCTCGGGAATGGCCCGCACCATTGCAATCCGCCGGTCCCCGCTCGGCCTGACATAAGTGAAGTGCCGTTCGTCGGGTCTGCCCGCCGCCATGACGCCGAGCAGCCAATCTTGATAAAGCCTCTCCTGCTCGGCGTCGCCGAGAACTTTGGCTTCGGTCGGCGTCATGCCGAGGGAAGTTTCCGGGTCGAGGCCGAGGGTGCACTGGACCGTGCGATTGATGAAGAGGCGGCGGCAGGCGCGATCGTATCGAACGATCGAATCCGGCGAATTGTCGACGAGCGTACGGAAATCCCGTTCCCTGTCGCTCCGCAACCGTTCGACTTCACGCTCGTCGGTGATGTCGCGCGCGAGCGCGATGACGCGGTGCGTCGCCTTGCCGGCGGCGGCGACCGGCACGAGATTGACGGCGAACGTGCGGACGCCGAGCGGGCCTTTGAACAGCGTCTCGTAGCGGATGGTCGCTTGCGCCGTCGAGCATTCCGCCAGGCGGTCGATGAACGGCGCCGCCGCGGCCTCCGACAAGGTGAGCTCGATCGGCTGATCGACCCCGTCTTCGGGGATGCCGCAGGCGCGCCGCGCGGCGGGATTGGCGGCGGCGAGGACATAGCGGCCGTCCGGCGTCACGTCGATCAGCGCGATGCAGTCGGACGCGTGTTCGAACACGTCGCGATAGCGCTGCTCGCTTTCATGCAACGCGGCTTCTGCGCGTTTGCGCTGATTGATGTCGAGCATGACGCCGGCCAGTCCGGCGAGAGCGCCGGCCGCGTCGCGGAAGACCGCCTTATGGAACATCACCTCGTGGTCAGCGCCGTCGGCGTAACGTACCTTTGCTTCGTAGATCTGTTCGCCGCCCGCTTCGAGCAAGGCGCGATCCGCAGCCTCGTACCGTCGAGCCAGTTCCGGCGGGGCGACCCCGTAAACGCTCTGGCCGATGATCGCGTCGGCGGGCAGGCCGAGACATCGCTCGAACGCCTTGTTGCAGCCGGTATAGCGGACATTGACGTCCTTGAAGAAAATCGGCGTCGGCAGCGCGTCGATGGCGGCTTGGATCTGCGCGCGGCGCCGCTCGAGCGCGGCGAGCGAGCGGGCGGCGTCGAGCCGTTCGCGGGCGCGGGCTTTGACGCGCGCCAACAGCGCTGGCGCGCCGCACGCCTCGGCCGGGCAGACGTCGTCGACCAGGTCGCCGATCAATTCTGCGGCCTCGCCGCCCGCTTCGTCGGCGACGAGAACGATATAGGCCGCAGCGCCGAGTTTTTGTCGAATTTCGCCGCAGGCCGATGCGATCGTCTCGGGCCTCGCAGTGAGGAAAACCGCCGCCGCCTCGCCCGGCGCGGCGGTCGTCGGCGCGACGGCGAAGTCCTCGCCGCGCCATTCCGGCGGCGGCTCTGCTCCCGAGCGGCTCAACCAGTAGAACGCGACGCCGCTCCTATCCATAGACTTCGCCCCAGCCCTGGCTCGAGGCCGCGCGGCGCCGCTCGAACGCGGATTTCTGTTGCGCCCGGCCCAAACGTCATCCTCAATCGACAACGGTGAAGGGAGCCTTAAGGGACCATGGGACGGACGACGCCTCCCGGCGAGACGGAGAACTGGCCGAGGTCATGGTAAAGAAAATCGCGGCCCTGATCCTCGCGGCAGGCCGCTCGCAGCGCTTCGCGGCCGCGGGCGGGCGGGAGGCGACGAAGCTGGCGGCTTTCGTCGCCGGCAAGCCTTTGGCGCGCTACGCCGCCGAGGCGGCGTTCGCCTCCGCCGCGCGGCCGGTGGTCGTCGTGACCGGCCATGCGCGGGAGGCGGTCGAGACGGCGTTGCGCGGCTTGCCCGCGCAATTCGTTCATAACCCGGCCTATTCTTCCGGCCTCGCCTCGTCTTTGCAGGCCGGGCTCGCCGCGCTGCCGCCGGACGCGGCCGGCGCGATCGTGTTGCTCGCCGACATGCCCGCGGTGACCGCGGCGCTGATCGACCGCCTCGTCGCCGCGTTCGCGGCCCAGCCCGAGGCCCATGCGGCGGCGCCGGTCAGGCGCGGGCGGCGGGGCAATCCGGTCGTGCTCGGCCGGCGCCTTTTTGACGAGGTGTCGAAGCTCGCGGGCGACGAGGGCGCGCGGCCCTTGCTCGCGGCGCTGCCGCCGAGCCGCTTGCTCGAAGTCGCGGTCGACGACGACGGCGCGACGCTCGATGTCGACACGCCCGAGGGGCTGCGCGCGGCGCAGCGCGCGCTGACCGGCTAGCTGCTCGCCATCATTAGGATTTGATTAAACATTTGAGCGCGCAATGTCGTTGTTTCAGCAGCGCGTCGAGGACCGTAAGCAGAAGACGGTCCTCGGCGAAGGAGATCGGCGATGACGACCCGCGTTGCGTCCCGCGAATTCGTGCGGCAGCTCGAAGGCTTCAGCCTGACCACGGCGGAAATTCTCTACCGGCTGCCCGATCATCCTCGATTGCTGCAAAGCTATGTCTGGCAGGACTACGACCTCGCGCCGCAATTTCCGGTCCTGACGAAGTTCCTTGCTTTTTGGCAAGAGAAGCTCGACGGGCCGCTCCATTCGGTGCGCGTCGCTCATTGCCGCCTGATCGGCCCGGCAGAGATCCGCGCCCTCGGCGGCGAATTTGCGCTCCACTGATCGTCGGCGCTCGTACCGCCGCGCGTGAGCCCATGACCAGGTTGCCGCTCGCCGCGCTCAGCCGTTAGTGGGCATTGCGGCCGATCAGGTCGGCGACGGTCTTGACGAGCGCCTGCGGCCGGGCCGGTTTGGAGACAATCTCGCAATCCGGCCATTCGGCGCGGAGCGGGTCAACCTCGGCTTGTCCGGTGTAGAAGGCGAAAGGGACGCGCCTGCGGTCGAGGCTGCGCGCCACGTCTTCGGTCGTCTCTCGGCCCATGCGGTAATCGAGCAGAGCGACGGAAAGCCCGTCCTTCTCGATCGCGGCGAGCGCCTCCTCGACCGTGTGGCAAAGGTCGACGACTTCGCCGCCTGCTTCGCTCAGGATCGACTCGAGCTCCATCGAGATGAAAAAATCGTCCTCGACGACCAGAATCCGCGCGCCTTGCAGGGGACCGACCGACGAATTCGGCGCAGGATTTTCAGTTCGTCGCTCCATGCACTGAGCCTTCCGGCAACGGGATTTCGATCGTACAGACGAGCCCCGCCGGGCCGAAATCGTTCGTCACGGTCGCGCCCGGGATTCCTCGCTCGATCAGCGACGTGCCAAATCCCGCTCGCGGCCGCTGCGGCGGCGGTCCGCCCTCCTCGCGCCAGACAATTCGCACCGCGGGCTTATCGTTCCGCCTCCGGATGCTCCAATTGACGTGAACGACGCCGCCGGGCTTGGAGAGGGCGCCATATTTGGCGGCGTTGGTCGCCAGCTCGTGGACGACCAGGCCGAAGGGCGTCGCCAGATCGGCCGGCAGCAGGATCGGCTCGCCCTCGAACCGGACGCGGTCGGGATTTTCCAGGACATGCGCTTCGAGCTGGCTGCGGGCGAGCGCGCCGAGATCGGCGCCTTTCCATTCGGTCTGGACCAGCAGGTTATGGGCGGCGGCGAGCGCGGCGAGGCGGCCGCTGAACCGGGCGATGAATTCCTCGCCGACATGGCCGCGCAAGGTTTGCGCGGCGATGGCTTGAACGACGGTCAGCGTATTCTTGACCCGATGGGTCAGTTCGCTGAGCAACAATCTCTGCCGCTTCTCCCATTCCTTGCGTTCGGTGATATCGGTGACGCTCTCGAGCGCGAGCCGTTTTCCCTCGATCGTTTCAAGGACGACGTGGCTTTCGACGGTCAATTCACGACCGTTCTTTGTCGTATGCTTTAGCTCGCCGCTCCAACCGCCGTATTCGACCAGCTTCTCGCGGAATTCCCCGAAGGATGAGCCCGGCAGGGACGTGGCGAGCAGGCGGTCTTTCCGCTTGCCGAGCGCCTCCTCGCGGCTATAGCCGTAGAGCTCCTCGCTGCCGCGGTTCCATTCGATGATGCCGCCGTCGAGCTCCCAAATGAAGATCGGATTGTGCGAGACATCGACCAGCCGCTTGACTTGCCGAAGCGATTGCTCGCTGGTCCGCAACGCCTCTTCGACCTGCCGACGTTCGGTGATGTCGACGAAGGTGATCACCACGCCGTCGATCTTGTCGTCGACGGTCCGATAGGGCCGCAGCCTTACGTCGTACCAACGATCGTCGCGGCTGCGGGCCTCGCGGCGGATCGGCGTCAGCCGCGCGAGGACCGCCTGCGCGTCGGCGGTCAATTGATCGTATTCGAGCCGATGGGCGAAATCGGCGATCGGCCGGCCTTCGTCGCTCGGCGTGATCGAGAACAGCTCCGTCACCGGGTGCGTGAAGCGCTTGATGCGCAGCGAGGAATCGAGGAACAGCGTGCCGAAATCGGTCGCCGCCATCAGATTCTGCAAATCGCTATGCGCGCGCGACACGGCTTCGAGCTTCAGCTTCAATTCGCTGTTGACGGTCTGCAGCTCCTCGTTGATCGACTGCAACTCCTCCTTGCTCGTTTCGAGCTCTTCCGAGGTCGAGCGATATTCTTCGTTGATCGATTGCAGCTCTTCGTTGGCCGCGCGCAATTCTTCGTTAGCCGCGTCCGATTCCTCCCTCGTCGTGCGCAGGCGCGATTGGGTGAGCTGCAATTCCTCGCGCAAGCGGCGGATGAGCTCGTCATGCGCGGCGCTCTGGTCGGCGCTCGCATCGGCGATTGCTTGCTCGACCGGCTCGCCCTCGATGAACATGACGACGGCGTTGTGCGGGGTCGCGCCCCCATCTTCGTCCGCGGGCTTGACCTGGATGTGGACGCGATGCGGCGAACCGTTGAAGCGCACCAGGATCGGCAGGCTCAGCGTCGGTTGCCGCCGTTCGAAGACGCGGTGCAGCGCGCTGCGTAATTCGAAGCGCAATTCCGGCCGCGCGAGGTCGACAATGTCGCCGGTCAGCGCGCCGCCGGACGGCTGCAAATAGCGCCCGGCATTGTCGGAGAGATGCACGACGCGATGGCTGGCGTCGACCAGAGCGCTTGGCGGCGCCAGCCGCTCGATCGCCTGGCGGTGGCTCGCCGCTTCGCTGAGAACGGCGCTCGGGCTTTCGGATCGCCCGCCGAATTGCGCGGCTTGCTCGGGAAGCCTTATGCCGCCGAGCAGGCGGGGCAGCAGCCGCGGCTTGTCGCCGGCCGTCGCCGACGACCGGTAGAGCCGCGCCTTGCGGTCGACGACGCGGAAAAGGCCGGGCGGATTGTCGGCCGTCTCCGACGAGCCGAGCAGCAGGAAGCCGCCCGGCTTCAGCGCATAATGAAACATGCTGCAAGCCTGCTGTTGCAGCTCGCGGTCGAGATAGATGAGCAGGTTGCGGCAGGAGATGAGGTCGAGGCGCGAGAAGGGCGGGTCCTTGAGCAGGCTGTGATTGGCGAAGAGGACGATGTCGCGCAACTCTTGCCTGACGCGATAATGGTCGCCTTCCTGCACGAAAAACCGCCGCAGCCGCTCTTCGCCGACATCGGTTTCGATCGCCGATGGAAAGCGCCCCTCCCGCGCAGTGGTCAAGGCGCGCGCGTCGAGATCGGAGCCGAAAATCTGAATGGACGGCCGGACTTCGTGGCGCGACGCCTCCTCGATCAACAGCATCGCGATCGTATAGGTCTCTTCGCCGGTCGCGCAGCCTGGCGTCCAGACGCGGATCGAGTCGGCGCGCTCCCTGCCTTGAAACAGTTCAGGCAGCGCCTGCTCCTTGAGAGCCTTGAACGCCTCGCCGTCTCGGAAGAACGTCGTCACCGAGATGAGGAGATCGCCGAGCAGCGCCTGCGCCTCCTCTTCGTTGTCGCGCAGGAGTTCGTAATAATCGCGCGGGTCGCTCGTCCGGGTGACGGTCATGCGGCGGGCGATGCGGCGCATGATCGTGGAGCGCTTGTATTTCGAGAAATCGTGCCCGGTGCGCACTCGCACATGGGCGAGGATGCGCCGCAAAATCTCGTCGTCGAAGCGATTCCCGACGTCCGCCGCGCTGTCCTTGTTGGCGATGAGCTCGGCGAGGCGGCCGGCGAGCTCTCGTATCGGCAGGACGACATCGGCGACGCCGGTCGCGATGGCGGCGCGCGGCATGGACGGATATTCGGCTTCGCTCGGATCCTGAACGAGAACGACGCCGCCGGATTCTTTCACCGCCCGCACGCCGATGGCGCCGTCCGCCCCGGCCCCGGTCAGAATCACGGCGAAGCCGTCGCCGTGACGTTCGGCCAAGGAGCGGAAGAACAAGTCGATCGGCGCGCGCTGGCCGCGCGGCTCGTCGAACGGAGCGGACGATATATGCTGGTCGTCGATGTGCAGGCGGCGATCCGGCGGGATGATGTAGACGCAGTCCTCCTGCAGCGGCACCGTATCTTGCACTTGTTCGACGCGCATGCGCGTGCGCCCCGAGAGGATCGCGGCAAGGTCGCTGCGCGCCTGGGGAGCGAGGTGGACGATGACGACGAAGGCGGCGCCGGTCGTGTCGGGCAGCGCCTCGAAAAAATCCTGCAGAGCGTGAACGCCGCCGGCCGAGGCGCCGATTCCGACGACCGTCGGCTTGACGCGGGCCTCCGTATCGAGCGATGCGCCGGATTGAGCCGTTCCGTCGTCGTCCGCCGCCATCTCGCTCATCCTTGAATGCGCTTCCTCGCCGGCCCAAGCCTAACAGCTAAGACGGGGGGGGGGGGAAAGAAAATAAAAATCAGGCGGAAAGGCTGCGCAGGGCCTGCGCCAAATCCCGCTGCAATCGATCGCGGTCGAAAACATGAAGGGCCTGCGATTGCTCGAACGTGGCGAGCAGACGGCGGGCCATGCGCGCGTCGAAGCCGCGGCGCTCCAAGTCGGCGATAAGCCGACGCTGGCGCAAGAGATGCTGCTCGCCGAGTTCGACGGCTCGTTGCGCTGCGACGAGATGCGTCAGGATCGCGTCTTGGTCCACTTCCCCTCGCCAACTTGCGGGGCCTGCGCAGGCGGCATCCTAACAGCAACGACGGGGGGGGGGGGGAAAAAAA
>Ga0209062_1000799_pt1 | contig 74199 bp, 57 predicted proteins | sample Coa_R2_2_FD_187158 | JGI IMG/M metagenome (GOLD analysis project Ga0209062, IMG submission 187158) | Surface soil microbial communities from Centralia Pennsylvania, which are recovering from an underground coalmine fire - Coalmine... | ecosystem: Environmental > Terrestrial > Soil > Unclassified... | reverse complement strand
CCTCGATCCACGTCAGCTTCTTCGCCATCGCTTTCAAAATCACGTCCTGCAGTTTCATCATCCGCTCCGTTTCCCGGACCGGTATCACCTGGCTCTCTTCCACCCCGCCAGCTTCCACCTTCCGGACAGACCGGACAACTCACTTGTTAATTCGACCGGACAACTCACATGCTAACGACACAGTTCAGGGCGCTCGCTTGACAGCAGGTGGCCGGGCGCATATAATCCCCCCAAAGGTTTGTTGTTCCCACCGGCTCGTCTCACAAGGGCCAGGTGTAACAGAGACGCGTAACGAGGTTAGGAAAACCAAATAAAGGTAGGCTATGCGCAAAATCGCTTTGCTGATTTGCGGGTTGCTGCTGAGCTGCTGCCTGTTGCCGGCGCAGACGGCCCAAATCAATGGCACGGTGCGAGACTCTTCCGGATTGGCGATTCCGGGAGCCACCATCAAAGCCACTCAAACCGCTACCGGCGTGGTTCGAACCGCGACCAGCGGAGCCGATGGGGGCTATGTGCTCACCAATCTGCCCGTCGGTCCTTATCTATTGGAAGTGACCAAAGAGGGCTTCAGCACCTTTGCACAGACGGGCATTGTTCTGCAAGTTGACACCAACCCGACCATCGACATCAATATGAAGGTCGGCGCGGTCAGCGAGCAGGTCACGGTGGAGGCGGGCGCGGCCCAGGTGGAAACCACCACCACCTCGGTCGGCCAGGTGGTCGATAACCAGCGCATTATGGAGATGCCCCTGAACGGGCGCGACGTCCACCAGTTGATCTTCTTGGCCGGCATGGCGACCTTCCCGGGCACGGCGTCGTTGAACTCAGTACGGAATTACCCGACGGTGGTGGTTTCGGTGGCGGGTGGCGCGCCGGATTCGGTCGCGTACAACCTGGATGGCGTCATCCACCAGGATCCATACAACAACCTCAGCCTTCCGCTGCCGTTCCCCGATGCGGTTCAGGAGTTTAAGGTCGAGTGGAACGGCGTGCCGGCCCAATACGGGTATCACTCCACCGCAACCGTGAACGCCATCACGAGGTCAGGCACCAACCAGTTTCATGGCGACTTGTTTGAGTTCCTCCGCAACGGCGATTTGAACGCGAGGGACGCGTTCGCGACCGCGCGCGATACTTTGAAGCGGAATCAGTTCGGCGGAACGTTCGGAGGCCCAATCAAGCACGACAAACTGTTTTTCTTCGGCGGCTATCAGCGAACCACGCTTCGGTCCGACTCCGCCCAGAACACGACGTTCATTCCCACGCCCGCGATGGCCAGCGGCGATTTCTCCGCCATCTCTCAGTGCTTTGGCAAGGGCGCGCTTCCGACCGCGCTCGGATTCGATTCGAGCAACCACATCAATCCGAACCTGCTCGATCCGGTGGCGATGAACATCTGGAACACGCTTCCAAAGAGCAGCGATCCCTGTGGAAAAACTTTATATGGCCTGGTCAACAACTTTGGAGAAGATCTGACAACCGACAAAATCGATTACCAGATCAATGCGCAACAATCCTTCTACGGACGTTTTACGCTGGCGCGGTTAAATCAGGCCTCCACGTATGACGGGAAGAATCCGCTTTCGATCAATCAGTTCGGCATTAACGATCTGGACTACGGGTTGGCGCTGGGCCATACGTGGGTCATTTCCCCTACTCTGGTGAATTCGTTTAAGGTCGGTGCGAACCGCACGAACGTGGTGAAAGTGCCGGACACCTATAAATCCTGGACCGATCTGGGCGCGAACATCACGCCGCTGGGCGGCAAAGTGATCGCGGTGGCCGTGAACGGGGGCGCCATGACGATCGGCGGCGTGTCGGCCGCGCCTGGGCAGTCTCACAATGGGCCGCTTTGGTCGGTTCTCGACGATTTCAGCTGGATCAAGGGGTCGCACCAGATCGGCTTCGGCGGCAGCATCTACCGCCAAATGCTGAACTACGTCTCTGGACCCAATGCCGTGGGCACTCCGGTGTTCGATGGAAGCATCAGCGGAATTCCGCTGGTGGACTTCATGCTCGGCCGCCCGAGTTCATTCAGCCAAGGCACCCTTTATGGATTTTACAGCCGCCAGTATTACCAGGCGCTCTACATCCAGGACACGTGGAAGATCAATCCGCGGCTGACGCTGAACTACGGCGTGCGCTGGGAGCCGTATACCGCGGTCTTCCAGAAGTACAGCGGGCAGGACGAGCATTTCGATCAGAACGCGTTCAACAATAACGTGCACAGCCAGGTCTACATCAATGCCCCGGCGGGCGTGTTCTTTTCCGGCGACCCGCAATACAGCTGTGGGAACAGCTTCAATTGTCCAAAATGGGACAAGTTCTTCCCGCGCGTAGGCTTGGCATTCGATCCGAAAGGCGACGGGCGCATGGTGGTTCGGGCCTCGTATGGGATGTTCGGAGACCGCATGAGCATGCTGTCGCTCAGCCAGGAGCAGTTCGGCCCGCCCTTCGGCAACCTCGTCAGCGCCAATGGGGGCACCCTGAGTAACCCCTGGACAGCCTACGGAGGCTTGCCGGGCTTTACGCAAGCCGGCCAGAACCCGATGCCGACACTTGCCGCGCTGCAGGGGATCGGCCACTCCGCGTCGAATATTCCGTTCCCGACGTTTGGGACGTATCTGAGTTCTCCGCTGACGGACTTCCACCCGACCTATGTCAATCAGTGGAATTTCAGTATTCAAAAACAGATCGGGCAGGACTGGGTGTTAGGCGCAACCTACCTGGGAACCAGCACCATCCACTTCGTCAGCGGGCAGAACCTCAATGCGTCCATCTACATCCCGGGGACCTCGGCAACGCCGACGGGCTGTCCCGCCGGCGCCGGCGGGCTGTTCCCCAATTCTTGCGTGCAGAACGCGAATACCCGGCGTCCGCTCTATTTGCAGAATCCCGCGCAAGGCAAGTACTTCGCGGGCAACGGCCTTGCGGATGACGGCGGAACCGCCACCTACGAAGGCCTGAACCTGTCGGTGGACAAGCGCCTCAGCCACAACGTCAATCTGCATGCTAACTACACCTGGTCGCATTGCATCAGCGATCCCTGGAACCAAAACCCGACCAACGGCGGCGTCTATATTCCGGGCAACCGCAGGCGCTGGCGCAGCAACTGCGTCGGTATTGACGTCCGTCACCTTTTTGAAATGAGCATGGTGGCGACCACGCCCAAGTTCTCGGGCCGCGCTTTGCGGCTGCTGGCAAGCAACTGGCAGTTCGCCCCCAACCTGGAAATCAAATCGGCGCAGTTCTTCACCGTGACAACTGGCTCGGACGTGGCGTTGTCCACGATCGCCAATCAAACGCCGAACCTGGTGAACCTGAACCCGTATCCGGCGAACCAGTCGCCCAGCCAATGGGTGGTGAAGCCCGCTTTCCAGAATGCCGCTCCCGGAAGCTATGGCAATCTCGGCTACAACAATCTGAAGGGGCCCGGCGTGTTCCAGCTGAACATGGCTCTCTCGCGCAACTTCCAGATCCACGAACGCGAGACGCTGCAAGTGCGCGCCGAAGCCTTCAACCTCCCCAATCACCTCAATCCGTTTACGCCGAATGCCGTGCCGGTGGGCGGCAACTTCGGCGGCTTCGCCCCGCTGAATGCGTCGAATTTCGGCCAAATCATCAGCGACATCAGCGGAACCGGCGGTTTGAGTTCCGGCGATTATCGCGTCGTGCAGCTTGCGATGAAGTTCATCTTCTGATCGGATCCTCGAAGCTGCATCGAAAGCCTCGCCCCTCCACGGGGCGGGGCTTTTTTCGTTGCGCGTGATAAAATCCCTTCATCCCAGGGAGGCCCATGCCCGACGATAAACATTCTTTCGATGTGACGCGGCGTTCGGTTCTGGCCGGCGCCACGCTGGTTCCGATCGCAGCGCTGGCGGCCCCCGCGCAGACGGCGCCCCCCACCGCTCTCACGCCGGGACAGCGGAAGACGCTCGAAGCGTTCGTCGACCGCCTGGTCCCCAAAGATGAGCTGGGGCCGGGCGCCGTCGAATGCGGGGCGGCCCATTATATCGACGTGCAACTCGCCGGCTATCTTGCCGCGGAAAGGGAGACTCTTGCCGCCGGCCTGGACGCAGTCGATCAGTTTGCGCGCGCGACGCGCGGCGCGCCGATGGCCGATTTGCCCCCGGACCAGCGAGACGCGATTTTGACCGCCGTCGAGAACGGCTCCGCCGACGGCGTGCCGAACGCCCGAGCCTTTTTCACTCGCGTCCGCCGCCTGACGCTCGAAGGCATGTTCGGCGACCCGCATTACGGCGGCAACACCAACTTCGCCGGCTGGGATCTCATCCGGTATCCCGGTCCGCGGCTGGCTGTCGGCCCGGAAGAACAGAAGATGGGCGCGCCGCCGAAGCCCTACCGCCGTTCGGCCTGGGGTTCCGAACATGGCCATTAATCTCAAGCCCGTCGACGTCGCGGTCGTGGGTCTGGGCGCTGCCGGCGGAGTTGCCGTGCTGCCCCTGGCGCGGGCCGGCCTCCGGGTCGCGGGCATTGAAGCCGGCACCTGGATGGATCCGACGAAGGATTTTCATGCCGACGAGATTTATAACAACGTGCGGGGCATGGTGACGACCGGCAACAAGATCCGCCGTGAGGCGCCGACGTTCCGCGCCGATCCGAATCAAAAAGCCCAGCGCGGCGGCCCTAGCCCGATGATGAACGCCGTCGGCGGCACTTCGATCCACTATCACGCGCAAAGCTGGCGGCTGAAACCGTGGGATTTCCAAACTGTCTCCGAAGTGAAAAAACGCTACGGCGCGAGTTATCTGCCGAAGGGTTCCACGGTCGAAGACTGGCCGCTCAGTTATGACGACCTCGAGCCGTTCTACGACATTGTCGAATACGAAATCGGCGTGAGCGGCAAGGCCGGAAATTTGAAGGGCATGCTCGACCCGGCGGGGAATGTCTACGAAGGCCCGCGCCAACGCGAATACCCGATGCCGCCGCTGCGCACCAGCGACTACCTGGTGCGCATGAAAACGGCCGCGCGCTCGCTTGGCTGGAAGCCGTTCCACTCTCCGGCCGCCATCAATTCCGTGCCGCGGAACGGGCGCGGAGCGTGCGGATATCACGGATATTGCGATCGCGGCGGATGCCACCTGCGCGCCAAGAACTCCACCTGTTTCACCACCATTCCCGAAGCGCTGAAGACGAAACGGCTCACCATTTTCGACAATGCCCAGGTCACCCGTATTGTCGCCGGCAATGACGGCAAGGTGACCGGCGTGCAATACGTTCGTCAGGGCAGGGAATACTTCCAGCCCGCCAAGGCCGTTTTCATCGGCTCGTATACCTACGAAAACGTGCGCCTGCTGCTGCTTTCGAAATCCAAAGCGTTTCCCAACGGGCTTGCGAACAATCACGGGCAGGTGGGCAAGCATTATTTCGGGCACTGGGACGCCCAAGCCGGCGCCATCGCGAATGCCCTGTTCCCGGTGGATCTGAACAACTGGTACGGCGCCATTCTTTCGCAAGGCGTCGTCATCGACGAATGGGCGGACGACAGTTTCGATCACTCCGGCCTCGGCTTTATCGGCGGCGCCAGCCTGACCGTCTACATGGAGAAGCACCCGATCGCTTCCGCCGCGACTCAGACGTTCGGGCAGGCTCCGGAGTGGGGCTCGAAGTGGAAGGCCTGGATTCACGAGAACGCCGGCCGGACCGCCTCGGCTTACATTCAAACCAACAGTTTTCCCTACGAGAACACCTACCTCGACCTGGATCCCGAGACGAAAGATCCGCTTGGCGACCCGGTGATTCGCGTGACCAGCGGGCCGAAGCCCAACGAGCGGATGGCGGCGTTATATGCCCAAAACAAGATGGAACAGTGGTTCCGGGCCGCCGGCGCGGCGGCGGTGACGAAAGGAGATCCAGCCGGCCCGCGGCTCAGCACCCACACCTACGGCGGCACCCGCATGGGCAACAATCCGGAGACGAGCGTGGTGGACGCCTGGGGTTTTGCGCACGAGGCGCCCAATCTGGCGATGCTCGGCGGCTCCGTATTCGGCACCAGCGGCGCGCGCAACCCGACCCTCACCATCCAGGCGCTGGCGTGGCGGACGGCCGAGCATCTGGTGAAGAACTGGAAGTCGATCGCGGGCTAGGTTATGGCGATCGTGTTGAAGCCCGTCGATGTTGCGGTGATCGGCCTGGGTGCAGCCGGGGGCGTCGCCGTGCTGCCCTTGGCCCGGGCCGGCCTCAAGATCGCCGGGATTGAAGCGGGCACCTGGATGGATCCGCGCAAAGACTTCCATGCCGACGAGATCTACAACAACGTGCGCGGCCTCGTCACTTCCGTGCCGAAGACCAAGCGGGAAGTTCCCACGATTCGCGAGAGTCCGGCAACGCCCGCGCGCCGCGCGCCGAACCATCCGATGATGAACGCGATCGGCGGCACGTCCATCCACTATTGGGCGCAAAGCTGGCGGCTAAAGCCATGGGATTTCCGGGTGCGCACTGAGACCGTCCGGCGGTACGGCGCCGGCGCCATTCCGGCGGGCTCGACGCTGGAAGACTGGCCCATCGGCTATGACGATCTCGAGCCGTATTACGATCGCGTGGAATACGAGATCGGCGTCTCGGGCAAAGCCGGCAACCTGCAGGGCCGTGTTGATCCGGCGGGCAACATCTTCGAAGGGCCGCGCCGGCGCGAATACCCGATGCCGCCGCTGCGCGGCACTGACTTCATCGAGCGCATGGCGGAAGCGGCCCGGAAGCTGGGCTGGCACCCGTTCCGCCCCCCGGCCGCCATCAACTCCCAGCCGTATCGAGGGCGCCCGGCCTGCGCGTATCACGGATTCTGCGCGACCGGCGGCTGTCACATCAGTGCCAAGAATTCGACGGCGGTCACCACCATCCCGGAGGCGCTTCAGACGAAAAATCTGACTCTCTTCGATCGCGCCCAGGTGACGCGAATCCTTGTGGGCTCGAACGGGCGGGTTACGGGCGTGCAGTATCTCCGGGATGGCAAGGAATATTTCCAGCCGGCGCAGGTGGTGCTGCTGGCCTCCTACACCTACGAGAACAGCCGTCTGTTGCTGCTCTCGAGCTCCAAACCCTATCCGAACGGTTTATCGAACAATCACGGGCAGGTCGGCCGGCATTATTTCGGCCACTATTCCGGCGTGGCCGCGGGGAGCGCCATCGCGCTGTTTCCATTCGACATCAACAACTGGTATGGCACGCCGGCGCAAGGCATCACGGTGGACGATTGGGCCGATGACAACTTCGACCATTCCGGCCTCGGTTTCATCGGCGGCACCAGCCTGCACGTCCACACTGAAACTCACCCCGTTGATTCGGTAGCGACGCTCGATGGATTCGCCGAAGGCCCGCTTTGGGGCTCTCGCTGGAAAGCGTTTGTGCGCGAAAACGCCGGCCGCTGGACCGCGGCGTATCTCCAGACCTCGACGTTCCCGTACGAGAGCACGTTTCTGGATCTGGACCCGGATACGCGCGATCCGTTGGGCGATCCGGTCTGCCGCATCACTTCCGGTGTCAAAGCCAATGAGCATCGCGCGGTGGCTTTCGCTCAGTCCCGGATGGAAGAGTGGTATCGGGCAGCCGGAGCTATTGAAGTGCTCAAGCCGCCCGTCACCGTCCCCGCCGTGAGCACGCACGCCTATGGAGGAACACGCATGGGCCGGAACCCGGAAACCAATGTGGTCGACCCGTGGGGTTTCTCTCACGAAGCGCCCAATTTGGGAATCCTGGGGGCCTCCGTGATGGGCACGAGCGGGGCGCGCAATCCGACCCTCACGGTGCAAGCGCTGGCGTGGCGCACGGCCGAGCATCTGGTGAAGAACTGGAAATCAATCGCGGGTTGAGGTGAGCCCCCGATGGATGCCGGGTGAATCGCGTGCCGGACCTGATAGAATTTGTCAGGGTTGGGATGCTCCGTACTCCGTGGAGAAACAGGATCTACGCATGATGCGATTTTTAGGCAAGAGCTGCCTGGCGGTTTCGGCCGTGTCAGCGGCGGCAATCATTTTTTATTTGACGGCGCGGAGCGCAACTCCCGCTTCGGCCGCGGCGCCGGAGGGAATCGGGCGGATCGCCGGGAAGCCGGATTTCAACGGAATTTGGGAGGCGAACAACACCGCCAACTGGGATCTTCTGACCCACCAGGCGCGTCCGATGGTGGCGCAGCCGGGGCTGCTTCCCAACACGCAGGTGCTGGCGGCGCCCGTGCTGGCGCTCGGCGCGCTGGGCTGGGTGCCGGCCGGCCTCGGTGTGGTGGAAGGCGACGAGATTCCGTACCAGCCCTGGGCCGCCGCCAGGAAAAAAGAAAACCAGGAACATTGGATCGACCGCGACCCCGAAATCAAGTGCTTCCAGCCCGGAATTCCGCGCGCGATGTATATGCCGCATCCCTTCCAGATCATTCAGAGCAACAGCAAGATCCAGATGATTTTTGAGTTTGCGAACGCGCAGCGGACAATTCATCTCACCAAGATGGAGCCGTATCCGAACGTGTTGTGGATGGGGTACTCGGAGGGGCATTGGGAGGGCGATACGCTGGTGGTCAACGTCTCCGATTTCACGGACGCGACGTGGTTCGACCGGGCCGGCGACTTTCATAGCGATGCCTTGCACGTGACGGAACGATACAACCTGGCCAACAAAGACGTGATCAACTACGAAGCCACCATCGAAGATCCGCAGGTCTTCACGCGCCCGTGGAAGATCCGGATGCCGCTATACCGGCGGCTCGAGCCCAACGCGCAACTGATGGACTTCAAGTGCGTGGAGATGGTGGAAGAAACCATGTATGGTCATCTCCGCAAGAACCAATTGGTGAAACACTGGGAAGGCCGGACCATGAACGTGGACATCACGCGGAAGATTCCGCCCGGCGAAGAGGTCTATCAACGTTATGTATCCGGCAATCCGCCGGCAAAGAAGTAGTTCGAGGATTGGAATGAAGAACCAGGAGACACGTTTTATGCGAACCAAGCTGACCATGGCAGCCGTTGTTGCCGGGGGCATCACGATGCTCCTGTCCGCGCCGCCGTTGCAGGCGCATCACGCGTTTGCGGCGGAATTCGATGACAAGCGGCCGGTCCATTTCGTGGACGCGACCGTGACGAAGGTTGAATTCATCAATCCTCACAGCTGGATCCATGTGGATGTCAAACAGCCGGACGGCACGGTGGAGAACTGGGCGATCGAGGCAGGGAGCCCGAATATCCTGATGCGGCGCGGCATCACGCGATTTACGCTCAAAGCCGGGGACAAGATCAACGTAGAGGGCTATCAATCGAAGGATGGGTCGCATCGCGCCAACGGCCGCGACCTGACCCTGCCGAACGGCCAGAAGCTGTTCCTCGGATCGCAGGGGACCGGCGCGCCGTACGAAGTGGAGCGGCCGGGTGTCGACACCAAGGTCGATGACAACACGAAGAAGTAGGCTCCCATGAATGACCGAAATCGAATCCTGCTCGGCGGGCTGGCGGGCCTGTGCGCGTGCCTGGCGTCGCTCACGATGAGCGGCCAGACGCGGGCGTCGCAGACCAAATCCAGCGCCGCCAGTCCAGCGGCGCCGGCGAAGGCCGGGAACCCGCCGCGCACGCCCTGGGGCGACCCCGACCTGCAAGGCACCTGGTTCGTTCTGTATGACGTGCCCCTGGAGCGCTCGGCCGCGAATGCCGGCAAGGAGTTCCTGACCGATGCGGAGGTGGAGGAAGCCGACCGGAAGAAGGGGTTGAATCCCGGCCGGAATGCGCGGTCATCCAACGCGGAACAGGATGTCAGCGGCGCATACAACGCCGTATTCAACTCGGTGCTGAAGACCGGCAAGCGGACTTCGATGATTATCGATCCGCCGGACGGCAAGATTCCGCCCATCGTTCCGGGGTCGCCGGCGGCGCGGCTCGCCAACGGATTTCCGGGCGGCCGAGGCGGGCCGGGCCTGGGCACGGCGCCGGGAATCAACGACAACCCGGAAACCGTGGCGCAATCGCCGCGCTGCCTGGGTGTGCCGATGCCGTTCCTTCCGCTGAATACGCTGTTTGCGCAGGGCACCGTGATGCAGATCGTGCAATCCCCGAAGTCGATGGGGATCTACATGGAGGACGATCACGCGGGCGGCGGCAACCGGGTCATCTATATGGATGGCCGGCCGCACGCGCCGGCGAAGGCCAAGTTCTACCTGGGAGACTCTCGCGGCCACTGGGAAGGAAACACCCTGGTGGTGGAGACCACGAATTTTTTGCAGGGCTTTCGCGGCTCGAACCCGGAGACCTATAAGATGATCGAGCGGTTCACTCGCGTCGACGCGAACACCTTGCGGCGCGACATCACCTTCGACGACCCGAAGACCTGGACCAAGCCGTGGACCGTCACGATCGAGATGGGCCGCGCGCCGAGTAACAAGCACATGATCTTCGATTCCGCCTGTCACGAAGGAAACTACGGGATGGTCGGGATTCTGGTCGGCAATCGCCGGCAGGAGCAAGAGGAAAAGGCGGGGAAGAAGTAAAACCGGCTGCCTCGGGCCACAGGGTTGCTCCCGCTCGTCATCGCGCTCTCGTTCGCCAGCGGCGCCGCCGCGCTGATCTACGAAGTCGTCTGGTTCCAGATCCTGGAACTGGTCATCGGCTCGACCGCCGTCTCGCTCGGAATCCTGCTGGCCACGTTCATGGGCGGGATGTGCCTGGGCAGTTGGCTTCTGCCGCGCCTCTTTTCAAAGAACCGGGATGCGTTGCGCGTATACGCCCTGCTCGAACTCGGCATCGGCGTTCTCGGACTGTTGGTTCTACGCGTGGTTCCTCTGGCGAGCGGCTTGTACACGGCCTGGAGCGGATACGGGGTGAGGGGACTCCTTCTCCGCGGGCTGGTTGCGGCGGCGTGCCTGCTGCCTCCCACGGTGCTGATGGGCGCGACACTGCCGGCCCTCGCGCGCGAAACCAACGAATCGGAAAATAGAATTCCATGGCTGGGCGTTCTCTACGGCGGGAACATCGCGGGAGCGGTGTTTGGCTGCCTGGCGGCGGGCTTTTACCTGCTGCGCGAGTACGACGTGACCGTCGCGACGTACGCGGCTGGGGCCATCAATCTGACCTTGGCGGCGACCGCGCTGGCGGTCTCCCGGAAGCGTCCCACGGCCGGCGCGGCTGACCGGCGTGCCGAGAATCCTGCGCCGGGAAGTGGAGTCGTCTATATCGGGATTGCTCTGTCGGGGTTCTGCGGATTGGCGGCGGAAGCGATCTGGACGCGCATTCTCGGGCTCCTGTTCGGCGCGTCGGTTTACGCGTTCTCGATCATTCTGGCAGTTTTCCTGACCGGCCTCGGCATCGGTAGTGGCCTCGGAGCCTTGCTGTGCCGCGCCGGCGTGCCGCCGCGGAAGGCGTTCGGCTGGTGCCAGGTGCTCGGAGCCGCGGCGATTGCCTGGACAGCCTACAATCTGGACGCATCCCTCCCGTACTGGCCGATCAACCCGGCGATTACTCCGGACATCTGGTTTCATTTCGCGCTCGACCTCGCCTGCGCATGCTGGGCATTGCTGCCGCCCACCATCCTGTGGGGCGCGAGTTTCTCGTTTGCGCTGGCCGCGGCCGGCTCGAAAAAACAGGATGCCGCCAGGCTGATGGCGGGTGTCTACGTTGCCAATACGGTGGGCGCGGTTGCCGGCGCGCTCGCCGCCAGCCTCCTGCTGATCGCCTGGGCCGGCTCGCAGCGCGCCCAGCAGATACTGGCCGGGCTGTCCGCGGCGGCCGGGTTATTGCTTCTGCTGCCTTTGTGGACGCGCCGCGCCGCGGTGCCGGCCGGCCTTGCCGTGGCCGTGCTCGCGGTGTTGTCGATGGGCGGCGTCCCTCCGGTTGCGGACGTGCTGATTGCGTACGGCCGCTATGCCGCCACCTGGGTGGGCAAGGGAGAAATCGTTTATGCAGCCGAAGGCATGAATTCTTCGGTCGCCGTTTCGCGGTTTTCCAACGGCGCCATGATGTTTCACGTCGCGGGCAAGATCCAGGCGTCGAACATACCGCGCGACATGCGGCTGCAGCGGATGTTGGGGCACCTGACAACATTGACCAACGCGCATCCGCGTTCGGTGCTGGTGATCGGCTGCGGCGCCGGCGTGACGGCGGGCGCGGTCTCGATCGATCCCCGGGTGGAACGGGAGACCATTGTGGAAATCGAGCCGCTGGTGCCGCAAGCCGCTTCGAAATACTTCAACGAGGCGAACTTCGATGTCCTGAGCAATCCCAAAGTCCAGGTGCGCATCGACGATGGCCGGCATTACCTGATGACCACGAAAGAACGGTTCGACGGAATCACGATCGATCCGCTCGACCCGTGGGTGAAGGGCGCGGCGAGCTTGTACACCGAGGAGTTTCTAAAGACGCTGCAGCAGCGCCTGAACCCGGGCGGCGTGGTCACCCTGTACATTCAGTTGTTCGAGACCGATCTGGAGGCGGTCAAAAGCGCGGTGGCCACGTTCTTCGAGGTTTTTCCGAACGGAACGATCTGGGGAAATCCCTACGAAGGCCAAGGCCACGACATGGTGCTGCTGGGGACCGTCGAACCGCTGCGAATCGATCTCGATGAGATGGAACAGCGGATCGGGTATCGCGGCGGCAACAGCAGAGTCGCGGCGTCGCTCGCCGAAATTGGGATGAACGCGCCGGTGGATCTGTTTGCAACGTATGCGGGCCGGAAGCCGGACCTGGCGGTGTGGCTTCGCGGGGCGGCGATTAATCACGACTGGAATTTGCGGATGCAGTACCTTGCCGGCCTCGGGCTGGATCGCGACGATGCCGCCAGCATTTACGCCGGCATGCTGGCCTACCGGCGTTTTCCCGCGGATCTGTTCTTCAGTATCGAAGGAAGAGTGGATTCGCTGCGGGACGCTATTCGCCGCCAGCGGGACTAATCCCGCATGCGCCCGTCCACCCCTCGCGGCAGGCGCGAGCGTACAAAGCGGCGGGAGTCCGGTCGCGAATCTCCCCCTTGGACCCCCGCAAGATGATGGGAAGGTCCCGTAGCGCCGGCGGCGCGTTCGCAAAGTTTGTCGATCCGCGAGCCAGCAGGACCGAATTGCGGCAGGCAGCCTGAAATCCGAGCCGGCATCCGTCCTGAAACGGCGCCGCGGCGCCCGCCGGATCGGACCGCCGGAGATCCTCTCCCGACCGCGCCAGCGCGATGTGCATCAACCCCGCCTCGTTGCAGGCCCAGCCGGAGCCTTGATGACAAAAACCCAATTCGAGATCGGCCAGATACGGACAGGCGTACGGGCGGCCTTCCAGACAGGCCCGCCGCCAGAAGGGAAGCCATTGTCCGGGATGGCTGTCGCCGACTCCCTGGGCGGCGCTCATGCCGGCGAAGACGAAGGTCCAGATCCCCATGTACGCCAGGTTGCGCCGGATCGGCACAAGCGACTGCCCCAACCGGGCTGGGTCGAACGCACGCAGCCACCGGGAACGCGCCATCCGGTCGATCGACTGGACCAACAAATTCAGAACCGGCACTTGCAGGAGCTTGTCATAGAAGGTCGGCATGCCCCACCGGCCGAGCATTTCGTATAGCAATACGGTGCTCAACCCGTATAAGGCGCCATGAATGATACGCCCCAGCTCGGTTCGTGGCGACGTGGAAGGGTCATTAAACAGCAGGTGCATTCCCAGGAACACCGAGATGGGGATGTAGGAGTCGTAGAAGAAGTAGATGCCGGTTGCGGCGTGGTACGCAAGGCCGAACAGGTAGGTCGCGGCCACGGCGGACATAGTCATCGAAGTCACGCCGAAGAACAATTGGCCGGGCAGCCCGATGAGAAAGATCATCAGGTACATCTGCGGCGGATAAAACTGGGTGGTGGAGATGTTCTGCCCCCACGTGATGCCGCTGGCGCCCGTCGCCAGCAGGATCAAGGAAAACACGGCAAGCGGAAATGACGACGGGTTAAAAATGTGTACCCTCCGGCCGTCCTTGTTCCAGCGAATCAGGTCTTTGGCTGCCAGGCCGAGCGCCACCATCAGGAACTGCAGGTAAAACCAGTCGGGCTTGAACCAGAGAAACAGGTTGATGCTGAAGACGACGGGAAACTGAGCAAACCCGAGCGTGTAGTTGTCACGCCGCGACCAGCCGAGCAGCATATCGAAGGCATAAGCGAACAGGAGCTGGGCGAAAATCAGCTGGGCCGATACCTGCGGCCAATACAGACCCCAATACACAAGCACCGAACCCTGGGCGCAAGCCTGGATATAGTGCTGCTTCTTGAGAAGCAGTTGGATCGTGAACACCCGGCGGGTGCGCCGGGACCAGACCAGAAGGGCCCCGTTCCAGGCGAGCAGGACAGCCGCGGCGCCCAGGAACGCCGACATCAGGCGCGGATTCTGCCCGACTGGGCCCACAAATCCAAGTGCGGCAAGCGCAGCCGTGAACATCAGTGGAAGAAGCAGCGCCCTGAACCCGGCAGCGCCCTGCGTGGAGGTTTTTGAAGGATCCGCTGCCGTCAAATCCGGAGCCGGCTGGGTCATCGCGCCACCATGTCTATCCAGTATCGATCAATCCGAGGGCGCCTGAGATGAGGTAATGCTGACGTGGGCCGGCGCTACATCTGGCATCTCCGCATGGCCGGCTCGTGAGCGGCCAGTCAGATCACTTCCAGGATCAAGCACTTCAGGTAATGCGTCTCCGGCACGGTCAGCAGGATCGGGTGATCCTGCGCCTGCGTGCGCCGTTCCAGCACGCGGAGGGTGCGCCCGGCGTCCAGGGCCGCCTGCGCCACCACTTCGAGCAGCATCGCTTCGCTCACATGGTGCGAGCAGGAGCAGGTCACCAGCACGCCGCCCGGCCCGAGCAGGCGCAGCGCCCGCAGGTTGATCTCTTTATATCCGCCTCCGGCTGCATCGAGATTGCGCCGGGATTTGGCGAACGCCGGCGGATCCAGCACGACCAGGGAAAACTGCCGCCGCGCGGAAGCGTATCCGGCCAGCAGTTCGAAAACGTCCGCCTCCCGAAACTGAATGTTCGCGATGCCATTTGCCTCGGCGTTGGCCCGCGCCGTCGCCAGCGCCGGCCCGGAGCTGTCCACCGCTTCGACGCTCTCGCACCTGCCAGCCACGTGCAAGGCGAACCCGCCCGTGGAGGTGAACGCGTCCAGCGCCCGCCCGCCTCGCGCATACCGCGCGGCGGCAACGTAGTTTTCCCGCTGATCGAGATAGATCCCTGTCTTCTGCCCGCGCAACAAGTCGGCGCGCAGGGTCAACCCGTTCATTTGCACGGTCACGAATTCGGGAACTGTGCCCGCCGCTACCGCCGATTCCAGCGGCAGCTGCTCCTTGCTCCGCACCGTTGCGTCATTGCGGGCCACGATTCCGCGCGGCCGGAAAACCTCTTCCAGGCACGAGACAATCTCGGCTTTGGCCGCGTCCATTCCCTGGTTGAGCGTCTGGATCACCAGATACTCGCCGTAGCGGTCCACCACCAGGGCAGGGAGGAGATCGGCTTCCCCGTGCACCACGCGGTAGGCGTCGCTATGATGCACGACACGGCAGCGGTGCTGCTCCGCCGCTTGCAGCCGCCGCAGATAAAAATCGCGGTCGATCGCTTCGATCTGGTTCGAAAGCATCCGCAGCGCAATTTGCGAGCTGGAGCTGTAGTGCGCCGTTCCCAGCGGACGCCCGCGGGAATCCGACACCTGGACGGCTTGGCCCGGTTGCGCGCCGTTTCGGTCGGTCACATCACTGGCGAAAATCCAGGGATGGCCGGAGGCGATCCGGTCCGCCGCCTTCCGGTTCACCCGGACTTCGTTCATCGCATCGCCTGCAGGCGCCTGATGCGGTCTTCGGTCGAGGGATGAGTCGAAAACAGCCGCATCAGGCTCTCGCCCGTAAACGGCTTGATGATGAACAGGTGCGCCGTCGCCGGTGAGGCGTCCATCGGAATCCGCTTCGACCACGTCTCCAGTTTCTGCAGGCCGTTGATCAGCGGATAGGGCGAGCCGATGTACTTCGCCGAAGCGGCATCGGCGTCGTACTCGCGCGAGCGCGAGATCGCCATCTGGATGAGCATGGCGGCGATCGGAGCCAGGATCATCATGAGCAGCGGGCCGAACATGCCGCCGCCCCGCTCGTCTTCATCGCTCCGCGGACCGAACCAGAACGCCATGCGGGCCAGCATCGTGATGGCCGCCGCGATCATGGCCGCCACCGAACTGGTCAGGATGTCCCGGTGCAGCACGTGGCCGAGCTCGTGTGCCACCACGCCTTCGATCTCGGTGTCGTTCATCAACTCGAGAATCCCCGTCGTGAACGCCACCGAGGCATGTGATGGATTGCGGCCGGTCGCGAACGCGTTCGGCGACTGCTCCGGAATCAGCCACAGCTTCGGCATGGGAAGCCCCATCCGCTGGGTCAGGTTCCGGACGATCGGCTCCACCCGGCGGTAAACCTGCGGGTTGTCGGTCTCGGTCAGCGGCTGCGCCGAGTACATCGAGAGCGCGATCTTATCGGAAAAGAAGTAGCCTGCGAAATTCATCAGCCCCGCAAAAAACAGGGCGTAGTACAGCCCCTGGCGCCCCGCGATCGCTTCGCCTCCGACCAGGAAAAGCGCGCTGAGCAAGCCCAGCAGCAACGCGGTTTTTACTGTATTGTTCGTCATGAAAGGAGCCTTTAACTCATCGAATCCTGCCGTGCCTTACACCCCCACCGGCACCTGCTTGGTGAACACCAGCTCGCCTTCCGGCGCGCCGGCATCCACCACCACGGTATCGCCTTCGGCGAACTCGCCGTTAATCAGCTTCAGGGCCAGGGGATCCTGGATCAGCCGCTGGATCGCGCGCTTCATCGGCCGCGCCCCGTACTGCGGGTCGTAGCCTTCGGCAATCAGCCGGTCTTTCGCAGCCGGCGTCACCTCGAGCTTCACCTTCCGGTCCTTCAGCAGCTTGCCGACGTTGCGCAGTTGGATGTCCACGATCTGTCCCAGGTGCTCGCGGTTGAGCGAGTTGAACACGATGATGTCGTCCACGCGGTTCAGGAATTCCGGCCGGAACTGCTGCCGGAGCGCGTCCAGCAGCCGCTTGCGCGTGTCCTCCGTGCGCTTGTCTTTGCCATGCACCGAGAAGCCGATGGAGTTCTTCTCCACCATCCCGGTCCCCACGTTGGAGGTCATTACGATCACGACGTTCTTGAAGCTCACCGTGCGGCCTTGTCCATCCGTGAGCCGGCCATCATCCAGAATCTGCAACATCATATTGAACACTTCCGGATGCGCCTTCTCGATTTCGTCGAACAGCACCACGGAGTAGGGACGGCGCCGCACCTGTTCGGTGAGCTGCCCGCCCTCTTCGTAGCCGACGTATCCCGGCGGCGCGCCGATCATCCGGGCCACGGCGTGCTTTTCCATGTATTCCGACATGTCCACCCGGATCATGGCTTTCTCGTCATCGAACAGATACTCGGCGAGCGCCCGCACTAGTTCGGTTTTGCCGACGCCGGTGGGGCCGAGGAAGATGAAGCTGCCGATCGGCCGGTGCGGATCGCTCAGGCCGGCCCGGTTGCGCAGGATGGCGTTCGACACCAGCCGCACCGCTTCGTCCTGGCCGATCACCCGGTCCTTCAGGCGCTCCGGCATGTGCACCAGCTTTTGCACTTCGCCTTCCAGCATGCGGGTCACGGGGATTCCGGTCCACTTCGCCACGATACGCGCGATATCGTCCTCGTCGATCTCCTCTTTCAGTAACGCGTTTTCTTTCACGGACTCCAGCTCCTGTTCGGCGGTCTGGATGTCTTTCTCGATTTGCGAGAGCCGGCCGTACCGCAGCTGCGCGGCCTTTTCCCAATCCCCGACAGCGCGCGCCTTTTCTTCGTCTTTGCGCAGATTTTCCTGCTCTTCCTTGAGCTGCCGGACGCGGCTGATGGCGCTCTTCTCGCGGTTCCACCGTTCCTTCAGCCCCGCCACGTGCCCGCGGAGCGACTCCAGTTCGTTCTCTACGTGCCGCAGCCGTTCGCGCGAACCCGCGTCTTTTTCCTTGCTCAGCGCCTGGCGTTCCACTTCGAGGTGGGAGATCTTGCGGTCGATCTCGTCGATTTCGATCGGCATCGAACCGATCTGCAGCCGCAGGGCCGAGCCGGCTTCGTCGATCAGGTCGATCGCTTTATCCGGCAGGAACCGGTCGGCGATGTACCGGTGGGACAGCACCGCCGCCGCCACGATCGCGGCGTCCTTGATGCGCACGCCGTGGTGGATTTCGAATTTTTCTTTCAAGCCGCGCAGGATCGCGATGGTGTCGTCCACCGTCGGTTCTCCGACCATCACGGTCTGGAACCGCCGCGCCAGGGCCGCGTCCTTTTCCACGTGCTTCTTATATTCGTTCAGGGTGGTGGCGCCGATGCAGCGCAATTCGCCGCGCGCCAGCGCCGGCTTGAGCAGGTTGGCGGCATCAATCGCCCCTTCGGCGGAACCCGCTCCCACCAGCGTGTGCAGCTCGTCGATGAAGCAGATGATCTCGCCGTTCGAGTCGATGATCTCGCGCACCACCGCCTTCAGGCGGTCTTCGAACTCGCCGCGGAATTTGGTGCCCGCGATCATCGATCCGAGATCGATCATGACCAGCCGTTTGTTCTTCAATTGGTCCGGCACGTCGCCGCGCACGATCCGCTGGGCGAGTCCTTCGACGATGGCGGTCTTGCCGACGCCCGGCTCTCCGATCAGCACCGGGTTGTTCTTGGTGCGGCGGCTGAGCACCTGCATGACCCGCCGGATCTCGTCTTCCCGCCCGATCACCGGGTCCAGCTTGCCTTGTTTGGCGGATTCCGTCAGGTCGTGGGCATAGCGCTCCAGCGCCTGGTATTTCGATTCCGGATTCTGGTCCGTCACCCGCTGCGTGCCGCGCACCGAGACCAGCGCCTTCAAAATCGCATCGTGAGTCGCACCGGCCCGGTCCAGAAGCTGGCCGGCGGGGTCGCTGCGCTTCTCGGCCAGCGCCAGCAGCATGTGCTCGGTGGAGACGAATTCATCCTTGAACCGCATCGCCTCGTCGAAGGCGTGCTCCAGGACTTCATTGAGCGGCGGAGCCAGGTACATCCCCGGCTGCATCCCTGAGGTCTTCGGAATGTTGTTGAGCAGGCGCTGCGCCTCCGCAAGCAGCGCGTCCGGCCGCACCCCGCACTTTTCCAGCACCGGGCGGACCACCCCCTCCTTCTCTTCCGCCAAGGCAATCAGCAGGTGGAGCGGATACATCACCTGGCTCTGGTTTCGCTCCGCGACGGCCTGGCATTGTTGCAAAGCCTCTTGAGCCTTCTGAGTCAATCTATCCAAGCGAAACATTTTTTCCCTTATAGCAAACAGGGCAGGCTGCCTACGCCGGCTTGCCTGCCCTCCTTTCCGGCCGGAACTTCCGGCCGTCCCTTCCCACTATTATCTGATGCGTTATGCCTTCACTTCGATCTTTACCTGGCGCGGCTTGGCGGCTTCCTTCTTCGGCAGGGTCACGCTCAGTACGCCGTTCCGGTATTCGGCGGTAATCTTCTCGGTATCGAACGTGTTGGGCACCGCAAAGCTGCGCTGGAAATTGCCGTACGCGCGCTCGATGCGATGGAAGCCCTTGGTGGCTTCGTCCTTCTCAAATTTGCGCTCGCCGCTGATGGTCAATGTCTGGTTTTCGACCCGGACGTCGATGTCTTTCAAATCCACTTCCGGCAGGTCCGCCTTCAACACGAGATCATTCTCGGTTTCGAAAATGTCCACAGCGGGCGACCACGGCCGGTTCGAGCTCGGCTCGCTCAGGAACCGGTTGAAGGCATCCTCAAACAGACGAAGATTGGTTAACGGATCCAGTTGCGTCAGAGACATGGTCTTAAAACTCCTTGCGTTCATTGTTGGGTTCAGCCCCTTACAACAACGATCATAAAATATGAGTGTGATGATGTCAAGTAGGTTGACAGAAAAATCATGCGGTATTCAGGGGACCACAGATCTCATTGATTTTTAGTGACTTATTTCGTACGGCCGGCTAATGCCCCCGTCACGAACCCGGAGATGTCCTGCTTCAGTTTCTCCAGCGATTTCAGCTGCGTGTACATCATGTGTCCGGCTTCATAGAACCCCATGGACACGTGGTCGCGCAGTTTCGGATCGAGCAGCATATGGTTGAAAGTGTACTCGGTGGCCAGGAAGGGCGTTGCTAAATCATAGTATCCATTGGCCACAAACACCCGCAGCCCGGCGTTTTGGGTCATCGCGTCGCGGAGCGTCTCGGCGACGTTCACGTAGCGGTTCTCATACTCCCGAAAGCTCCAGGGCTGCACCCGGTCGGTCAGGACCTCGTAGGGCAGGTCGCTTTCAAACTTCAGCTCGTTGTGGACATATTGGTTCCAGGCAGCCGTGAAAGCCCCCTGGACCGAGGCATAGCTGGCGTCGTAGTCCGGCCGGTCGCTGGCGGCATCTTCGTCCACCCCTTCGAGGCGGCTGTCATAGCGACCCAGGCTGCGGCGCTGATCCCGCAGCAGCTCCTTGCGGAACCGTCCGGGCGACACTCGCAGATTGCATTGTTCGATGAACTGCGGCGACAATCCAGTGAACCGCGAGAGATTCTTCACGGTAGCGGCCCGCTCCTCGGCGGAAATGGAATCGCCCTTAAAGAGGGCAAGGGTGTATGGCCCCGACGCGAAACGCTGCGATTCTTCCACCGCTTTGGCGAGCCCTGCCGACTGGAGATCCTTGGGCAGCTTCTTGTGATACCAGGCCGCGGCCGTGAATGTCGGGACGTACAGAACGTAAGGCAGGTCGTTGCCCGGATCTTCCCGGATGGTCTGGAAATCCAGGACCGAAGACATCAGGATGATGCCGTTAAGATAAATCCCCAGCGAATCCTGCAGATGGCCCGAGAGCGCCGCCGCACGCGTGGTGCCGTAGCTTTCGCCGGCCAGAAATTTCGGCGAATCCCAGCGCGAGTTGCGGGACGTGTACAGCCGGATGAACTCGCCAACGGAATTGACATCGCCGGTCAGGCCATGGAAATTCTTCGCATCCGCTTCCACGGCCGCCCGGCTATAGCCGGTGCTCACCGGGTCAATAAAGACCAGATCGGTCTGATCCAGGATCGTGTACGGATTGTCCGCGAATTTGTACGGCGGCGGCAGCGGCTGCCCCTCGGGGTCCATGACCACGCGCTTCGGCCCCAGCGACCCGAGATGCAGCCAGACTGATGACGATCCCGGCCCTCCGTTAAAGGCAAAGGTAATGGGCCGTTTCGAGAGGTCGGCTACGTCGTCCTTGGTATAAGCCGTGTAGAAGATGCTGGCGGTGGGAGTCCCGTCTTCTTTCCGCAGCACCAGCGTGCCGGCCACGGCCGTATACTTCAGAGTCTGTCCGTTGATCGTGATGGTGTGCCCGGTCTTGACGGACTTGTCTTCCAGTTTGGGGGGCGTGGGAGCGGGTGTTTCGGCGGCCGGCGGGCCGCCGCGGTTTCCACCCCTCTGAGCGGCAACGGGCAGCGCAAGCGCCGCCAAAACCAGGAAACTCGCGGATTTTCGCATGTGCTTTGATTTTACGCCGCGCCCGGCGCGGCTTTTATACTGGAAGAAGTATGGCACACCGGCTGGCGCGCCGCCTTGCCGCTCTCGGGCTCGGGCTGCTTTGCGTCCGCGCGGCCGTGGCTCTCGATCCGCGCAAGGCCTTGACGCAGTATTCGCGCACCGTGTGGACGCAGGAGCACGGCCTGCCGCAGGATACGATCCGCGCCATCACCCAGACCAAAGACGGCTATCTCTGGCTCGGCACCGACGAAGGGCTGGCGCGGTTCGATGGGTACGATTTCGTAGTCTTCGATAAGGACCACAGCGCGCTGCCGACCAATTCGATCACGGCTCTCGCGGCGGGCGCCGACGGATCCTTGTGGATCGGCACCAGCAACGGCCTGACGCGCTATCGCGACCGGCAGTTCTATACATTCACCACCAAGGATGGCCTCCCGGACAACTCCATTGCCGATCTCGCGGTGGATCATGCGGGCGCGCTGTGGGCGGTTGCCGGCGTGGATCTGGCGGAGTTCGACGGCAGCCGTTTCGTGGTATTCAAGGCCGGCAAGGACATTCCCCTGATGACGGTTCAGAGAGTGACCGAGGATCGTCATCGCCATCTGCTGGTTGGCGGGTTCAGCAGCGTCGTGCAGCGCGAAGGCACGCGATTTGTTCCGGTGATCGGCCCGGCGGTGCTGGCGTCCGATTTCGTGACCCAACTCGTTTGCGATAACAAAGACAACCTGTGGATCGGCGGCAGCCAGGGTCTGATTCGCCGCTCCCCCGACGGGACCATTCGGCGCTTCGATGCGCGCGACGGACTGCCGGACATTTTTGTCCGCGCTCTCCGGGTGGACCACGACGGAAACGTGTGGGCGGGCACCAACTCCGGCCTGGCCCGGTTGCAGAAGAACCGGTTTGTCACCATGGGCGGGCCGGGCGGTCAGGATCGCGACCAGGTCCGCTCGCTGTTTGAAGACCTCGAAGGAGACCTGTGGGTCGGGGCCAACAACGGGCTGAGCCGCCTGCGGGACGACATGTTCACCGTCTATGGCAAGACGGAGGGACTGCCCAGCGACGACCCGAATACGGTTTACCAGGATCGCAGCGGCCGCGTGTGGGTCGGGTTTCACGACAGCGGCTTGCTGCTGTTCGACCCCGAACATTACAAGCTGTTCACGACCTGGAACGGCCTGCCGAATAATGAAGTGTTCTCCATCCGGGAGAGCCGCGACGGCGATTTGCTGATCGGGACCCGCGGCGGATTCGTGCGCATGCACGCGGGCAAGCTCAGCACCTACCGGCCGCCCGACCCGTTGAATCGCGGGCTCGTTTTCGATTCCCTGGAAGATTCCGAAGGCCGTCTCTGGCTCGCGCTCCCCAGCGGTTTGGGCGAATTAAACGGCGCTCATTTGCGCCTGGTGGTGGCGGGCGGGCCGGTGTTGAACGACGCCATCGTGGCCTTGGCGGAAGGACGCGACGGCGTGCTGTGGGCCGGCTCCTATGGGCGCGGTTTATGGCGGGTGCAAGGCGACCAGAAGCATCACTACACCGAAGCCGACGGCCTCTCCAGCGATCAAATTCGGGCCGTGCGCCAGGATCCGGACGGCACCGTCTGGATCGCCACCTTCGGCGGCGGGCTGAATGCATTCCGCAATGGGAAGTTCACTCACTTCACGGCCAAGGACGGCCTGCTCAGCGACAACATTTCCGATGTCGCCGACGATGGCGATTCGCTGTGGTTGAGCACGACGCGCGGCATCTGCCGGATTGCGAAACGCCAGTTGCACGCTTTCGAAGAACACAAGGTCCGCGTGCTGCAGCCGACCAACTACGGAGTGGAAGACGGGCTGCGCAGCGCGCAGTGCGCGCCCGGCTATCCGATACCCGGCGGCGGCCGCCGCACGCGCGACGGGCGTTTGTGGTTCCCGACCAGCCGCGGGCTTGCCGTCATCGATCCACATGCGCACCGGGAGGCCGAACCGCCGCCGGCGCTGCATCTGGTTGATATGTTCGTGGACGGCCATAGCGTCGACTACGCCAAAGCCCCGCGGCTCGCGCCCGGCAGCGAGCGCATTCAAATCCGCTACGCCGCCATTCACCTCAGCGCGCCCGAGCGGGTCCAGTACTCGCACAAGCTGGAAGGACTGGATGCCGACTGGGTCCGGGCAGGGAACCGGCGGGTCATCAACTACAACAGCCTCGGGCATGGTAGTTATCGTTTCCGCGTGCGCGCCGAACTGCCCGGCGGTCCGGCAACGGAGCGCGTTTACGAGTTCGAAGTGTTGCCGCAATTTTACGAGACCGCGTGGTTCCGGGTGCTGTCGGCGCTGGCGTTGGCGGCGGCCGCCTGGGGTCTGTACCAGCTGCGTCTGCGGCAGCTCGCCTCGCGGTTCGCGCTGGTCCTGGAAGAACGCGCGCGCCTGGCGCGAGAGATTCATGACACTCTGGCACAAGGTTTCGTCGGCATCTGTTCGCAGCTCGACGCGGTCGCGATGGCGATGCCGCCTGATGATCGCAGCAAGGCGAAACAGTATTTGGACCTCGCGCGCAAAATGGCCCGCCATAGCCTGACCGAAGCGCGGCGCTCCGTAATGGACCTGCGCGCGTCGGTGCTGGAAGGGCAGGACCTGGCCGCCGCGCTCCACTCCGGCGCGCAATTGTGGACGGCCGGATCGGGCGTGCAAGTGCACGTCGATGTTTCCGGCGCGCAGAACGGCCTTCCGCAAGAATTCGAGCAGCATCTGCTGCGAATTGCCCAGGAGGCCGTCACCAACGTGCTGAAGCATGCCGGGGCCAGCGAAATCTGGCTCAAGCTGCACACCGAGGCGCGCAAGTTATACTTGCGGATTGTGGACAACGGTCACGGTTTCGAACATCACGATGTCTTCTCCTCTCTCGGCGGCCACTTCGGATTGATTGGCATGCGAGAGCGCGCCGAACGCCTCGGCGGAGAATTGCATCTCAAAAGCCATCCCGGCGAAGGCACGCAAGTGGAAGTAATGGTCCCTCTCCCGTGAGCCAGCCCATTCGCATTCTGGTCGCGGAAGATCACCTGGTCGCCCGGGTGGGGGTCAGCACCATCGTCAACATGCAGCCCGACATGACGGTGGTGGCCGAAGCGTCGAATGGACAGCAGGCGGTCGAGCTCTACCGCAAGCATCTGCCGGATGTGGCGCTGCTCGACATGCGGATGCCGATCATGTCGGGCGTGGAAGCCGCGCAGGCCATCCGCGCCGAGTTCCCGCACGCGCGCATGATCGCCCTGACCACTTACGGCGGCGACGAAGACATCCGCCGCGCGCTGGCCGCCGGGGTTCAGGCGTATCTCACGAAGGACGTCCTGCACGACGAACTGTTGAAGGCGATCCGCGCCGTACACGGCGGCCAGACGTATTTGCCAGCCGGCGTGGCCGCGGCGCTGGCGGCGCAGATGCCGCGTCCGGACCTGAGCGCGCGCGAGGTCCAGGTGCTGGAGTTGATCGTGCGCGGCCTGGCCAACAAGCAGATCGCGTACTCACTCAACATCGCCGAGCACACGGTGAAGAATCACGTGAAGAACATTCTGAGCAAGCTCGGCGTGCAGGACCGCACTCAAGCCGCGACCGCGGCGATCCAGCGCGGGATCGTGCATTTGTCGTGAAAGCCCGGCGTTAGAGCGGCGGGCCTTTCTTCCCCGTCAGGCGTTCCGCCGGGATCTCGCCGGAGCGGATTGGGGGCGGCGGCGCCCTCAAGATGAGTGTATCCACTCGTGATATGGTGTTCAGCGATATGAAAACCGTCCATCGATATGCCTTGTGGTTCGGCCTGGTTCTGGCGTCCATCGCCGCCCGGGCGCAGGTTCCGCCGAAGATCGAAGCCGAGCTGCGGAAGATCGGGCCGATCGTCGACCCGCCTTGCACCGCGAAGCTATACCGGCCGCTGATGCCCGCCAACGACATCAACAGCAAGGTGACTCCGCTGTATCCAGGGATTACGATTGCGCGCGACGTCTCTTTCGGCCCCGATCCGAAAGACATCATCGATATTTTCACGGCCGATAAAGGGCCGGCTTCGCGGCCGGTGCTGATCTATGTTCCCGGCGGGGCGGGGAACAAGATCGAGCAGCAAGACCGTGAAGCCAATGCGTTCTACGACAACATCATGCGCTGGGCCACTAAGAACGGCATGGTGGGGGTGAACATGCAGCGCCACCAGGGCAGGAATTGGGACGACGGCGGCAAGGATGTTTCGCGGATGATCCAGTGGGTGCAGGACCACATCGCGCAATACAAAGGGAATTCCGGCCGCATGTTCATCTGGGCGCAGTCCGCGGGCAACGGACCGCTGGGTGTCTACATCGGGCACCCCGAGTTATGGGGTCCGAAAGGCGTCGGCGTCAAGGGCGCGATTTTCATGTCCGGGCAGTTCAACATTCTTCCGGTGCAGCCGGCGGCGCCGGCAGGCGGACGCGGCGGGGCGGATATCCTGGCGGGGGCCGGCAAAGCCTGCGGGCTGCCGCCCGGGGCGGCTTTCTCCGATGCCGGCGCGATCGAAGGGCCGGGCCGCACCGATCCTCCGCCGGACTTCGCCGGCCGCGGCGGCGCGGGCTTTGGCCGAGGCCCGCAGGTGGACCCCGCCGAGCAGTTGCGGCGGTCCAGTCTTCCGGCGTTGAGGACCACCACCGTGAAGATCATGCTCGCCACCGCCGAGCTGGACCCGGGCGTGAACGGAACCCACAGCGCCTTCAACCAGGCTCTTCACGACGAACTCTGCAAGCTCGGGCCGGACCATTGCCCCACCATGCTGTTCGAGAAAGGCGAGAGCCATATGTCGGAAGTATTCTCGATCGATACCGCGGACAAAACGGTCTCCGGTCCGATCTTGAAGTGGATTCGAAGCATCAAATAATCCGTGCGCTATTGGATTCTTCATTGGATTTTGAGCGGGGTGGCGCTGGTCATCGTTGCCCAGCTTCTTCCCGGAATTCAGGTCGAAGGCTTTGGGGCGGCATTGATCGCCGCCCTGGTCATCGGCCTGGTGAGCGCGACGGTAGGGGTGATCCTCAAAATCCTGCTGCTGCCGTTCATCATCCTGACGCTGGGCATCGTCTATTTCCTGATCAACGGATTGATGTTGAAGCTCGCCTCCGCGATCGTTCCCGGTTTTCGCGTGAACGGATGCCTGCCGGCCGTGCTTGGTTCCATCCTGCTGACGATCGTGGATTACGCGCTGAACTGGCTGGCGGGAGTATGAGGCAGGTCCGCCGCGCCTGCAACAGGCCGGGGGACCGCTGACGCAAAAGGAGCGGACTTGGGCCGACGCCATTCTCGCGCTCCTCCCAAACGGAAAGCGAAAAAGGGTAAAGCGGCGTGAGCGGTATTACCCTCGACGCCGGCGGGTTGATCGCGCTCGACCGAAACGATCGCAAGATGCTCGCGCTAGTCGCGCGAGCGATGGAACGCGGCTTTCGCATCTGAGGCCCGCGGCCGAAAAGGTCCCGGCCCGCCGTTACCTCCGGCGGTTCCTCCGCATCTTATAAGGCAGTGTCTGAGACATGTGTCTGTAACCCATTGTTGTCATTACACATAGCTCAAAAGAGCTATTGGCGGGTGCTCCCCGCGCGTCTCGACCCTCGGGCGGGCCGTCCGCTATCATTGAAAGTACCTCGTCGCGTCCGCCGATTGCATCCATGTGGATCGTTCAGCTAGCACTGAAGCGTCCCTACACGTTTGTCGTGGTGGCCTTGCTGATCGCCCTGTTGGGCATTGCCGCCATCGAGACGATGCCGGTCGATATTTTTCCGTACATCGATATCCCGGTGGTCAGCGTGGTCTGGCAGTACGGCGGGCTTTCTCCCGAAGAGATGGAGAAACGCCTGGTGGTCAGCAACGAACGATCGATGACCACCACGGTCAACGATATCGAACACATCGAATCGACCTCGTATAACGGCGTGGCGGTGATCCGGGTCTTTCTGCAGCCTTCCGCGAAGGTGGAACTGGCGGTGGCGCAGATCACGGCCCAGGCGCAGTCGAACATCCGCGCCTTTCCTCCGGGCACGCAGCCGCCCAACATCGTCAAGTATGACGCCTCCGCGGTGCCGATTCTCCAACTCGGTTTGGAAAGCAATGTTCTGGCCGAGCAGGAACTCTTCGACCTCGGCCAGAACTTTATCCGGACTCAACTCTCCACCGTGCAAGGCATCTCCGTGCCGCTGCCCTACGGCGGCAAATTCCGCGCGGTCCAGGTGGACCTCAACCCGGATCAGATGTATGCCAAGGGACTCACCGCGTCGGACATCTCGAATGCATTGAACCAGCAAAATCTGATCCTGCCGGCGGGCACCGCCAAAATCGGCGACAAGGACTACCAGATCAAGTTGAACAGCAGCCCGCGTCTGTTGGCGGAAATGAACAACCTGCCGGTCAAGGTGGTCAACGGCGCCACCGTGTTCTTGAAGGATGTCGCGCAGGTGCGGGATGGCAACACGGTCCAGACCAGCATCGTGCGGACCAATGGCACGCGCGGCGCGCTGCTGACGGTGTTGCGCAACGGCAAGGCGTCGACGCTGGCGGTGGTGGACGGCGTGCGCAAACGGCTGCCGCAGATTTTATCCGGGCTGCCGGACACCCTGCATGTGCGCGAGCTTGCCGATCAATCGGTGTTTGTTCGCGCCACGGTCAAGGGCGTGGTCCGGGAGGCTGTCATCGCCGCCTTTCTGACCGGCCTGATGATCCTGCTGTTTCTGGGAAGCTGGCGGAGCACGCTCATCGTCTGTCTTTCGATTCCCCTCTCGATTCTGGCTTCGTTGTGCGTGCTCAGCCTGATGGATCAGACCATCAACGTGATGACCCTGGGGGGCATGGCGCTGGCGGTCGGGATCCTGGTGGACGACGCAACCGTCACGATCGAGAACATCCATCTCAACATGGCGATGCGCAAGCCCCTGGTGCGCGCCATTCTCGATGGCGCGCAGCAGATCGCCGCGCCCGCCTTCGTCTCGACCCTGTCCATCTGCATCGTGTTCGTGCCGGTTCTGCTGCTGACGGGCGCCGCGAAATACCTGTTCACCCCGGTGGCGCTCGCCGTGGTGTTCGCCATGCTCGCGTCCTATTTCCTGTCGCGCACGCTGGTGCCCACCATGGCGCATTCTCTGTTGAAGCCGGAAGTGAAGCTGTACGCGCGCGGGCAGCACGGGGAATCGGAAGGCGGCAAAGGATTCTTCTGGCGCGTCCATTACCTGTTCAACCGGCGCTTCGAGCTGATGCGCTCGTCCTACAGCACGCTGCTGCATTGGGTGCTCGATCATCCGGCGCCGGTCTTGACGGGGTTCGCCGTCTTCGTGGGCGGCTCGCTGCTGATGGCCGGGCTGGTCGGACGCGATTTCTTCCCCACGGTCGATTCCGGGCAGATGCGCCTGCACGCCCGAACGCCGAGCGGCACCCGCATAGAAACCACGGAGATGATCTTCGCCGATATCGAGAGCGAAATCCGCAACGTGATTCCGCCGTCCGAGATCGAAAACATTATCGATAACATCGGGCTTCCCAACGGCGGCTTCAACCTGGCGTTCGGCGATGTCGCCACCATCGGGCCCGGCGACGGCGATATTCTCATTTCGCTCAAGCCCGGCCAGCACGCCCCCACCGAGCAATACACCGGGGAGCTGCGCCGGCGGCTGCACGAGCGCTTCCCCGACGTCACCTTTTTCTTCGAAGCGGCCAATATTACGAACCAGATCTTGAACTTCGGGCTCCCCGCTCCCATTGACGTTCAGGTGCTGGGGCGCAACACGAAGGCCGGCTACGCCCTTGCCCAGCGGCTGGAACGCCGGATCGCGCAGATTCCCGGAGCGGCCGATGTCCATATTCATCAGGTGGTGGACTATCCGGAGATCCGGCTCGACGTGGACCGCGACAAAGCCGGCCAGCTCGGGCTGACCCAGCACGACGTTTCGCAGAGCCTGCTCATTTCTCTGAGCTCGACCAACCAGATTGCGCCGTCATTCTGGCTCGATTGGGACCGCGGCGTCAGCTACAACCTCAACGTGCAGACGCCGCAATACCGCATCGATTCCATGAGCGCGCTGCTGCGCACCCCCATCGGAGCGCCTCACGGGAACATCGAATCGAACACCACGACCTCGCTGGCCGGCCTCTCCAACCCCGGCAATGCGTTTGTCGGCGCGGCGCCCAATCAGGCATCCCTGGCATATGGAAACCCGGGCGCGGCTGCCGCCAACCCGCAGTTGCTGCAAAATCTTGCGACGGTCAGCCGCGGCATCGCGCCCGAAATCGTCAGCCACTACAACACGCAGCCGGTTTTCGACGTGTACACCAACGTCGATCGCCGGGATCTGGGCAGCGTGGGATCGGCCGTCGAAAAAATTGTGGCGGAAGAATCCCAAAAACTGCCGCGCGGCACCACCATCGAGGTTCGCGGCCAGTACGACACCATGAAAACATCGTTCTACCGGCTGGGACTGGGTCTTGTATTCGCGGTGATCCTGGTTTACCTGCTGATGGCGGTCAATTTTCAATCGTGGCTGGACCCGTTCATCATCCTGATGGCCTTGCCGGGCGCGCTGGCGGGAATCATCTGGATTCTGTTCATTACTCAGACCACCTTCAGCGTGCCGTCGCTGATGGGATCGATCATGTGCATCGGGGTGGCGACCGCCAATAGTATTCTGGTAGTAGTCTTTGCCAACGATCAGCGCGCCGAGGGCCTGGATGCGCGCTCCGCGGCGCTCGCCGCGGGCTACACGCGGATCCGCCCCGTGTTGATGACGGCGGCCGCGATGATCATCGGGATGGCCCCCATGGCCATCGGCATGGGAGAGGGCGGCGAGCAGAACGCGCCGCTCGGACGCGCTGTGATTGGCGGGCTGGTGCTCGCCACGGCCACTACGCTGTTCATCGTTCCGCTGATTTACAGCCTGCTGCGGAAGAAGGCGCCGGTGGATTTTGAACACACCTTGGAACGGGAGGAAGAGGAGTATTTCCGGGAAGAGATGAGCCTACGCGAGGACCTGGCATGAACGAACTCAAGTCAACTGAAGATCAGTTGCGGGCGGAAATCGAAGAACTGCGCCGGCAGTTGGAGGAGCAGAGGAAATTGCAACATGCCGGCGTCCCGGCCGTGCCGGCGGGTCCTTCGTCCGGAACGTTATGGCTGCTGGCCCTGGTTATGGCTGCGCTGATCGCCGGCGGCTTTTTCGCCGGGTATCTTCCGCGCCAGCGCCGGGAGCAGGTGCTTGCGGCGGAATCGAAGTCGGAAATGGAAAGCCTTCCCGTGGTGACGGTCACGCCGGTGACGCGCGCCGCCAGCCGCACGGAGCTGGTGCTGCCTGGCAATATTCAGCCGGTCACCGAAGCTCCCGTTCTGGCCCGCGCCAGCGGCTACGTCAAGAAACGTTACGCCGACATCGGCGACCGCGTGAAAGAAGGCCAGGTCCTGGCCGAGATCGAAGCGCCGGAGCTCGATCAGCAGATCCGGCAGGCGCAGGCCACCCTGCAGCAGGCGGAGAGTTCGGTGCAGCAGGCCGAGGCCGCGCTCCAGCAAGGCCGCAGCAACGAGAATCTGGCCCGCATTACGGCGGCCCGCTGGGCGAACCTGGTGGCGCGCGGCGCCGTGTCCAAGCAGGAAAACGATGTCTATCAGGCTCAATACGCGGCCCAGCAGGCCAACGTCCAGGCGCTCGAAAAGGCTGTCGCGGCGGCCCGCAGCAACGTCGGAGCGGCGCAGGCCAACGTGGCGCGTTTGACCGAGTTGAAAGGGTACCAGACCGTCAGAGCGCCATTCTCTGGCGTGATTACCGTTCGAAATATCGATGTCGGCGCGCTGATCAACGAAGGCAACACCCTGCTTTACCGGATCGCGCAGACCGGACGCATGCGGACTTATATCAATGTGCCGCAGTCGGAAGCCGAATCCGTTCGGGTCGGGCAGCCCGCCACGCTGCAATTCGCCGAGCTCCAGAACCGCAAGTTCACCGGAATCGTGACCCGCACATCCAACGCGCTCGACCCGGCCAGTCGGACCCTGCTCACCGAAGTGGAAGTGCCCAATCCGGACGGCACGCTGCTTCCGGGAATGTTCACGCAAGTGGATCTGCAGGTGCTCCGGAAGAGCCCGCCGCTGTTGATTCCCGGCGACACGCTCGTCGTCCGGGCCGATGGGACGCAGGTGGCCGTGATCAGCCCGGAAGGCCAGGTCCACTATACGCGCATCCAGCTGGGCCGCGATTACGGCGATCATCTGGAGGTACTCTCGGGGCTGGAGGAAGGGCAGCAACTCGCGGTCAATCCGAGCGACGCGGTTCGCGAAGGCGTCAAGGTGAAACCGGTGCCGCAGCAAGGCCCGTCACCAGGCCGCCGTACGTAAGGAAGCTCAAGTATCACGATGCACAGATCAGGTTTCGCTCTTCTGCTGACAGGTGTGGCATGCGCCGGCGGAGTACTGGCGCAGACCGGTATTCCGCGATCGGCGCGCCCGCTCAGTTTTCAAAATTCGGCTCGCGTTCACGATCTGATTCGCGCCGGCAGCATGTATCTCTCGCTGCAGAATGCGCTGGGGCTTGCGATCGAAAATAACCTCGATATCGAGCTGCAACGATTCACGCCGGCGGCGGCGGAAGCCGAGCTGCTGCGCGCCAAAGGCGGGGGCACGGTCCGGGGCCTGAACTACACTCTGGCGGAAGCGCCAACCGGAGTGGGCGGGCCGCTCAGCCCGGTGCTGACCAATCCGACCGCCAACCTCCGGGCAACCGCGGGCTCCTCGGTAACGACCAACGCGCTGGAGTTGGGCGTGCTCGCCGGTCCCCAGACGAATCTGTCGATCCAGGGTACCGTGCCGCAGTCGGCCGGCACGCCCGTGCCGAATTATGATCCGGCCGTGATCGGGCAGTGGAACTGGAGCCATCAGACCACCCCGCAAAGCAACAGCTTTACCACCGGCACCCCTGCGCTGATTACCAACAGCCTGCTGGCGAATGCCGGGATCCAGCAGGGCTTCGCAACCGGGGCGACCGCCAGCCTGGCGTTGAACAACAACCACCAGAACGTGAACTCGCCGCGCACCGCCTACAACCCGTACACGGGATCGAGCCTCGGCCTGAACATCACGCAGCCGCTGCTGCGCGGCTTCGGCATGAGCTTGAACCGGCGGTTCATCCGGATCGCGGGCGACGAGCAGAAGATCGGCGGCCTGCTGTTTCGCCAGCAGCTCATCGCGACCGTATACGGAGTCATCCGCCTGTACACCGACTTCGTGGCGCTCTATGAAGACGTCAAGGTCAAGCAGGAATCCGTCATGCTCGCGGAGAAGCTGCTCGCCGATGTGAAGGCCCAGGTGGAGGAAGGCACGCTGGCGCCCGTGGAGGAAACCCGGGCCAATGCGCAGATTTACTCCACCCGCCAGGATCTGGTGAATGCGCAAGGCCTGCTGGACGAGCAGGAAGCCATTCTCAAGAATGTCATCACGCGGCAGGGCAATCAGGATGAGCTGGTCCGCGAGGCCCACATCATTCCCACCGATACGCTGGAAATTCCGGAGCAGGAAAGTGTCCAACCGATCCAGGATTTGATCGCGCGGGCCCTGGCGGATCGTCCCGACCTGGCTCAAGCCCGCCTGCAGATCGACGTCTCGACCATCGGGTTGCAAGGTTCGAAGAGCGCCACGCGGCCGGAACTCGATTTGGTCGGGGTCGTACAGAACAACGGCCTCGCCGGAGCCCTCAACCCGCTGTTGCCTTCCGCCGATCCGGCTTTGATCGGCGGCTATGGCGGAGTCCTCGACCAGATCTTTTCGCGCAAGTATCCAACCTACGGAATCGGCCTGCAGTTCAATCTGCCCATCCATAACCGCATCGCCGAAGCCGACCTGGCGCGCGACGAAATTCAGGTGAAACAATCCCAGGTGCGGCTGCGGCAGATGGAGAACCAGGCGCGTCTGGAGGTCGAAGACGCGCTGATCGCCATGCGCCGCGCCCGGGCGGCCTCGGAAGCCGCCGCCCAGGCCCGGGCGCTGCAAGAGCAATCTCTCCAGGTGGAGCAGGCCAAGTTCGATGTGGGCGCCTCCACCAGTTTCTTCGTCATTCAATACGAGAGCCAGCTGGCTCAGGCGCGCTCCACCGAAGTGGCCGCGCGCAGCGCCTATGTGAAGGCGCGCGCGGCGCTGCAACGGGCCGTCGGCAGCATCCTCGAGGAAAATCGCATTTCGATTGATGCCGCCATCAAAGGTTCGGCGCGGTAAGCGCTGCTACTTCGCTTGAATGCTCTCGATGTACTTCATCAGGGCGTTCACGCGCAGCTCGGCGGTTTCCTTGCCGCGCAGCGAGGTAAACAGCTCTCCCCAGATCGGCATGTCCCGGGATCCATGGGCGCCCACGGTGTCGTCGCCCTTGATCACCCGCTGCACATGGATCTCGGGGAAGTTCCCCCCGGATTTTCGGGCGATCTGCGTCAGGTCGGCCGGCGCCTTCTTGAGCGCGTCGGCTGCCGGTCCCGTGCCTTTGGCATCCGTGCCATGGCACACGGCGCAGTAATGCGTGAATAACGTCTGGCCGTTCATCGTGTTGGCGTCCGTCACCGGAACGCGCTTCACGGTCTTGTTCGAGTCGCTGGCGAACACGAGCGCGACCCCAAACAACAGATATAGGGGTGTTAATATCCTCATGGTCGCATTGTAGAATAATTCCTCGGCCAGGGGAAGGGACTTCTTCCCGATTTGACCCGATTTTGTCTGAATTGGCTACCGCCGGTCCCAGTTCAGGCTCAACTGGTCCTGTCCGTTGGTGGCTTCCAGAGTGATGCGATCCACATCGCCTCGTGGATTGCGTAACAGGTACATGGAGCCGCGGAGACGGATTCCGTCGTCGGTGGCCACGTCGGCCTTAATGGTATCGCGATCGGCCGCGATGACCGCCCCCGAAAACGTCAGCGGCCGCCCGGTATCGGTTCGGAACGAAACGAAAATGCGGTTGCCGCGATCAATGTCGACGCTGGCGTCGAACAGGCGCTGCGTTCCGTAGCCGCTCAAAATAGAGGAGCCTTGTCCGCGTCCCCCGAAATGGGCGGTGTTGTTCCAGGAGAGGCCGCCCCGGCGGTCATCGAAGTCGCCATCGCGCCGCCGGCCGGGAAAATCATCGGAATCCCGGCGGGTCAAGTCGTCGGGCGTGATTTCCCACGTCAGGCGAAAGTGGCACCGGCACTCCCCGGAAGCTCCGTCACGGATGCGGACCACCGCCTGATAATTATTGCGGCGCGACGGTTCACCAATCAGCCGCATCTCGGCACGGCTGTCGGCTTCTTCGAAGCGGAACCCTCGGATGTCCCGGGCCGGCAGCGGCTCGTTGCACTCCGAGCCCGCATCGCGCGGTTCGCGGCCCGAAATGGTTCGGGCGAAGACCATATCGCCACGCACCGAGACTTCGATTTCGTTATCGACGTAAATCCAGATGTCGCATTGACCTTTGCCGAGCGGCACATCCGAGCGCGTCATCTTGCGCGCGCGAAATTGTGTGTCCGCTTGCGCCGAAGCCAGGGTCAAAAGAAATGCCAGGATCACCCAAATCTTGGTTCTCATGGTGCTCAGGATACCTCCGGGGACTCAGAGGAAGTAGTGGTACTCCCAAAGTAAGTATAGCTGTCGGTGCCGTGGCGGGAGCGCTGCTAAACTGATGAAAAGGTCTTTATGTCACCTTCGAAGGATCGCCAGGAAGCGCTGGACGATATTTTGCAGCATCGGATCCTGGTCCTCGACGGGGCCATGGGGACCATGCTTCAACAAAAAAGCCTGTCGGCTGAAGACTTTGGAGGCGCCGCTTTCGAGGGGTGTAACGAGCACCTGGTCCGTACCCGGCCGGACGTGGTGCTGGCCATCCACCGGGCCTATCTGGCGGCCGGGGCCGATGTCGTGGAAACCAACTCGTTCGGCGGAACCGCGCTGGTGCTGCGGGAGTACGGGCTGGAGGACCACGCCGGCGAGTTGAATCGGACGGCCGCCCGGTTGGCCCGGCAGGCCGCTGATGAGTTCTCCACAACCGCGAAGCCCCGGTTCGTGGCCGGCTGCATGGGGCCGACTACCAAGGCGATTACCGTGACCGGCGGCGTCACCTTTTTCGAACTGGCGGAGAATTATTTCGCGCAGGCGAAAGCGCTGGTGGAGGGCGGCGCGGATTTTCTGCTGGTGGAAACGTGCCAGGATACCCGCAACGTCAAGGCGGCTCTGCTTGGCATCGAGCGGCTCAGTGACGAGTTCGGGCGGCGGATTCCGGTCATGGTTTCCGGAACGATCGAGCCGATGGGGACCATGCTGGCAGGCCAAACGGCCGAGGCGTTCTGCGCCTCGATTCTGCACGCGCCGCTGCTCTCGATCGGGCTGAACTGCGCCACCGGGCCGGAGTTCATGACCGACCACCTGCGGACCATCAGCGAGATGGCGCCGGTGCCCGTCTCGTGCCATCCCAACGCGGGACTGCCGAACGACGAAGGCAAGTACCTGGAGACTCCCGACTCGTTGGCCTCGCAATTGGAACGCTTCCTCGATAACGGCTGGCTGAATATCGTGGGCGGGTGCTGCGGCACCACGGACGCCCACATCAAAGTCATCGCCCAGATGGCCGAGCGGAAACAGCCGCGAGCCGTCAAGTCTCGTTCGCATCGCGCGTACTACTCCGGCATAGACCTGGTGGAAGCCGATCCAGGCGGCGGCACGCTGATTGTCGGCGAACGGACGAACGTTATCGGCTCGCGTCTGTTCAAGGATCTGATTGCGCAGGAAAAGTGGGACGAGGCCACCGAGATCGCGCGCTGGCAGGTGAAGAACGGTGCCCACATCATCGACGTCTGCCTGCAGAGCACCGAGCGCGACGAACGGCAGGACATCGCGCCGTTCTATGAACACTTAATTCGCAAGATCAAGGCGCCGGTGATGATCGACACCACCGATCCGCAAGCGGTGGAACTGGCGCTGACGTATTGCCAGGGCAAGAGCATCATCAATTCCATCAACCTCGAGGACGGGGAAGAAAAGTTCGAGCGGGTCTGCCCGCTGGCGCGCCGGTACGGCGCGGCGCTGGTGGTCGGGACCATCGACGAAGATAAAGCGCAGGCTCAGGCGTTTACGCGGGAGCGCAAACTGGCGGTGGCCGAGCGGTCCTATCGGTTGCTGACGGAAAAGTACGGGATTGCGCCGGAGGACATCATCATCGATCCGCTGGTCTTTCCCTGCTCAACCGGAGATGCCAACTACATCGGCGGAGCGGTGGAGACGATTGAAGCCATCCGGCTGGTGAAAGAATCTCTGCCGCATGTGAGGACCGTGCTGGGGATTTCCAATGTCTCGTTCGGGCTGCCGGCGGCCGCGCGCGAAGTGGTGAACTCGGTATTTCTGTACTACTGCGCGAAGGCGGGGCTGGACCTCGCGATCGTCAACGCCCAAAAGCTGGTGCGGTTCGCCTCAATCCCCGAAGAGCAGCGGCGGCTGGCGGAGAACCTGTTGTTTAACCGGCCGCCCGTGAACGCGCAAGACAAGTCGCTGCGCGCCGCGCCCGAAGATTGGCGCGAGCAGGACCCGGCGCAGCGCATTGCCATCAATCAATTCCATATTGCGGCGATCACCGACTATTTCCGCAAGACCGGTGGTCCGGTGAAAGGGCGGGCTGAGGATTTGCCGCTCGACCAGCGGCTGGCGCACTACATCATCGAAGGCACCAAGGACGGCCTGCTCGCGGATCTCGACCGCAAACTCGCGGAAGGCGCCACGCCGCTGGCGATCATCAACGGGCCCCTGATGGAGGGAATGGCGGAGGTCGGGCGGCTGTTCAACAATAACGAACTGATCGTGGCGGAGGTGCTGCAATCGGCCGAAGCCATGAAGGCGGCGGTCAGTCACCTCGAGCAGTTCATGGAAAAGGAGGAGACCGCGACCCGCGGCAAGGTGATCCTGGCCACGGTGAAGGGCGACGTGCACGACATCGGCAAGAATCTGGTCGAGATCATTCTGGCGAACAACGGCTACCGTGTGATCAATTTGGGCATCAAAGTGCCGCCCGAAGCGCTCATCGCGGCCTACCACGAGCACCAGCCCGACGCCATCGGTTTGTCCGGCCTGCTGGTGAAGAGCACGCACCAGATGGTGACAACCGCGAGCGACTTTCAGGCGGCGGGGATTCGCGTGCCGCTGCTGGTGGGCGGAGCGGCGCTTTCCGAGAAATTCACCCGGACCCGCATCGTGCCGGCGTACGGCGAAGCGGTCTGCTATGCGAAGGATGCGATGGCAGGGTTGCGGCTGCTGAACCGGATCATGGACCCCGCCGAGCGGGAGACGGTGCTGGCCGCAAACCGGGCGGCCGAAGCGCCGGCGCACGCGGAGTTGCCTCCACAACCGCCCGGCGCGCCGGCCCCGCGCCGGAGCGAAAAAGTGCGGGTCGATATTCCGATTCCCGCGGCGCCCTACCTGACGCGCAGAGTGCGCAACGTCCCGCAGCTGGCCGAGGTATGGAGGTATATCAATCCCTACATGCTGTATGGGCGGCATCTGGGATACAAAGGCAACTTCGAAAAGGATCTCGCGGAACAGGAGCCCAAGGCGCTGGAACTATTTCACAAGATGGACGCGCTGCAGCAGGAGGCCTTCGGGTTCATGAAGGTAAAAGCCGTGTGGCAGTTCTTCGAAGCCGAGCGCGACGGCAATGCCATTCACCTGTTTGCGCCGGGCGGCGGCTCACCCATCCATACGTTCCACTTCGGACGCCAGGCGCGCGAGAACGGCCTGTGCCTCAGCGATTACATCCTGGACGCCGAAGAGCGCGGCCGCGACCACCTGGCGTTGTTCGTGGTGACGGCCGGCGCTGGAATTCGCGAAAAGTCCGAAGAATGGAAGCAGGCGGGAGAATTTTTCAAAGCACACGCCATCCAGGCGCTGGCGCTCGAAACCGCCGAAGCCTGCGCGGAGTGGCTGCACCGCCGGATCCGCGAGGACTGGGGGTTTCCCGATCCGCCATCCCTGACCATGCAGGAGCGCTTCACGTCGCGCTACCGCGGCAAGCGTTACAGCTTCGGCTACCCGGCCTGTCCGAACCTGGACGATCAGGCCGGTCTGTTCCGCCTGCTCGCCCCCGAAGAAATCGGAGTCACGCTCACCGAAGGCATGATGATGGAGCCCGAAGCAAGCGTCAGCGCCGTCGTATTCCACCATCCCGATTGCGTGTATTTCACCGCCGACGAACTGGAGCCGGTGGCGGTGGGCTGAAAGTTCTCTGATTCGGCGCGGGCAACCTGCCATCTCTTCGGCGTTCTCGTTTTTCGCGCCTACCGCCACTCCGCCGTGAAAATATTGAACTCGTAGTTCGACTTCGCGTCCTTGTCCGACGCGAAGACAATCGTCTTCCCGTCCGGCGAGAACTCCGGGAACGCCGTGAACCCTCCGAAGGTCGTCACCTGCTCCAGGCCGGTGCCGTCTTCGTTGATCAGGTAGAGCTCGAATTTGCGGCTGTCGCAGGCCTGCTTATTCGACGCGAACAGAATCTTGTTGCCGTCCGGCGTGAACGTCGGGGCGAAACTGGCGCAGCCGAAATTGGTGATCTGTCGCGCGCGGCTGCCGTCCGCGTTCGCGATCATGAGTTCCATCTTCATCGGCGCCGTCAGATTGTCCGCGAGCAGCGATTTGTATTTGGCCAGGTCTGCGGGCGTCTTTGGATAATGCGAGCGCCAGAGGAGTTTCTTGCCATCGCGCGAAAGGACAGGGCCGCCGTCATAGCCGATCTTTTTGGTGAGTTGCTTCTTCTGCGAGCCGTCCGGCCGCATGGTCCACAGGTCCAGGTCGCCGGAGGCCAGCGACGTGAACACAATCTGGCCGGTCTTGAAATTGACGGTGCCTTCGGCGTCGTAGCCGGGCGTGCCGGTCAGGCGCTTTTCAATCTTGCCGTCATCGGTCGCGAGAAAAATATCGAACCCGGGGTCCACGCTCCAGACGTAGCCTTTGCTGCGGTCGGCCGGGGCAGGGCAGGCGTCGCCCGCCAGGTGCGTCGAGGCATAGATGATGTGCTTGTTATCGGGCAAGAAATAGCCGCACGTCGTGACGCCCTTGCCGGTCGAGACCAGGTGCTGGTTCGAGCCGTCGGCGTTCATGATGAACTCCTGATCGCACTTGTAGGGCTCGCGCGTGCTCTGAAAGATGATCCGCTTGCCGTCCGGTGACCAATAGGCTTCGGCGTTCTGCCCGCCGTGTGTGAGCTGCCGGATCGCGCCGATATGCGAAGGCTGCGCCACGGCCAGAGCGGCCGCGCTCAGGATGACGAAAACGGATTTTTTCATCGCAGGTTGAACTTCTTCATCTTATAGCGCAGCGTGTCGCGCGTGATGCGCAGCAGGCGCGCCGCCTGGGTCTGGTTGCCGTTGGTCTTCTCGAGCGCGCGGGCCAGCAGGCTGCGTTCGTTTTCTTCGAGCGAAAGGCCGTCGTTGGGGATCTCGGGAATCGCTTCCAGCGGGCTTGTGCCGGCGCCGTCGGGATGCAGGATCGCGATCGGCAGGCTGGGAGGCGTGATGAGAGCGGATTCCTCCAGAATCATGGCGCGCTCAATGGCGTTTCGCAGTTCGCGCACGTTGCCCGGCCAGCTGTGCGAAAGCAGCAGTTTGCCCGCGGCGTCGCTCACGCCTTCGATGTTGCGCTTGAACTTCCGGTTGTAGTGCTCAATGAAGAACTTCGTCAGCGGCAGAATGTCTTCGGGACGATCGCGCAAAGCGGGGATGGAAATCTGAATGACATTCAGGCGGAAATAGAGGTCCTGCCGGAACGCGCCTTCCTTGACCGCTTCGCGCAAGTTCTTGTTGGTGGCGGCAATCACGCGCAGGTCCAGCTTGATATCTTTCAGGCCGCCGAGACGCCGAAAGCTCTGTTCTTCGAGCACCCGCAGCAGCTTGGCCTGGAGCATCAGCGGGATTTCGCCGATCTCGTCGAGGAACAGCGTCCCTTTGTCGGCCAGTTCGAAGATGCCGCGCTTTTGCGCGCGCGCGTCCGTGAACGCGCCTTTTTCATAGCCGAACAGCTCGCTTTCGAGCAGCGTTTCGGGGATCGCCGCGCAGTTGATGGCGATGAAGGGCTCGGCCTGGCGCAGGCTTTGGTAATGGAGCGTTTTGGCGATCAGGTCCTTGCCGGTTCCGTTCTCGCCATCGATGAGGATGGTGGTGGCTTCGCTGGCGGCCACGCGCCGGACGAAGTTCATCACTTCGCGCATCGCTGGCGATTCGCCGATCACCTCCCGCTTTTGAGGAGCGGCTTCTTCGGTGATGTCTTTAATCGTGGCCACCACGCCGGAGAGATTCCCGTCGTCGTCGAACATCTGGGTGGTGCGCATGACCACGAGACGCTCCAGGCCATTGCCGGTATTCAGCCGGACGGTGCTATTGGGTCCCGAAGCGGACTGATTGAGTCCCACCAGCACGCCACATCCCGGCTCGCAGGTGCTGCATTTGAAAACTTCCTGGCAATGCTTGCCGAGCATCTCCTCGCTCGACATGCCAAAGAGTTTTTCCGCGGCACGATTGACGCCGGTGATCAGGAACTCAGGGTCGTACAAGACCAGTGCGTCGGAAAGCTGATCAAAGACGGATTCCAGAACGCTCGGCTTTTGCCAGCCTGGGGTGAGTTTCGACATGAACGAGTACGCAATTCAAGTATAACAGCGGTGTTTGGGTTAATTGGCTCAACCACGGCGCGGGCGGGGGAATTGCCCCCGGGAGAATCCCGAGTTCTCACTCGGAAATTACTGGAAATAGAGAAGCTTACCCCATGGCGATGCAATTGCTAAATCTGCTTGTGGAGACTTCATGAGGCAACTCAAATTAGTCATTCCCGCGATCATTTTACTCGGAGGCTTCGTGGTTTGCACGACCGCCTCGTATGGCAAGGCGGAGTACACCAAGGCCACCAAGAAAGCTTGCACCTACTGCCATGTGGATGCGCAAAAGGCACCGAAAGAATTGAAGGATGCCGGGAAGTATTACCAGGAGCATAAGACCCTGGACGGATACAAGGAAGCGAAATAGCCCAGGACGAACCGGGAAGGGAGAGGGCCATGATGCGAACGGTTCAGCTCGCGCTGGGTGATGCGGTCTATGCGGCAGCCTTGCGCGACGCCTTATCGCGGAGCGGTCCGTGGCATGTCGAAAGCGTCGAGTGTCCGGACCTGTCGCAGCAATGCGTGCTGGTCCTCGATCAGGCGAATTTCGCGCGGCTGCCTCTCCCGCTCTTGAATCCGGAGCGCGTGGTTCTCATTAGTCGTCAGGATCCGCAGTTGCTGGCGCAGGCTTGGGACGCCGGGATCGTCTCGGTGGCTTCCGTGGAGGATTCGCTGGCCACGGTCTTGCTCGCGATCATGGCGGCGTCGTTGCGTGTGGCGAAAAACCAGGGGGCTTCGAACACGGGTGGAATTTCCCCCAATGCTGAAATCATTCCTGCGCGAATTTCCCCAGCAGATTCGGGTTCCCGATCCAAACGTTGTAGAACGCAATAGGTTGCCGGCGGTGCTTGCTTGGACTCCGGCGTGCAAGATTTCGAACAGAACCGAGGTGCATCATGAATATCAATTTCGCTCCGCTGACGGTGATTTGGGGGATCTTGGCGGCGATCGTCGTGGTGATGGCGGTATACCGCTATTCGGTCAGTTCTCATGAAGAGGACGAGACGCTCCACATCGAAGATCCGGTCGTCAACACGCATCAGGCCCAGGTGGCGCACAAACTCGATGTCATCGACAAATGGGGCAAGCTGCTCACCGTGGTGGCGGCCGTCTACGGGCTCGCGCTGGTGCTTGCGTACACCTATCAGAACTGGATTCGCCAGAGTACCCTCGGGATCTAATCGATGAGGAGGCGGGCAATGCCGAAACAGGCAATCGGATTAGCCCTCCTCGCGTTCTTTTGGGGAATCGCGGCCGCGGCGGCGGAGAAGCCGGCGGAATGCGTTTCCTGCCACGATCAGGGACAGAAGCTCGCCAAGAGCGCGCATGCCGGCCTGACCTGCGATACCTGCCACGAAAGTCACGAACAATATCCGCACCCGGCCAACATTCCCAAACCGCAATGCGTGACGTGTCATCAGGACCAGGCGGGGGCTTATGCCAATGGCGTCCATGGCCAGGCGCGGCAGCACGGGAACGAAGCGGCGCCGGACTGCGGGATGTGCCACGGCAGCGCGCATGAACTGCTTCCGCCGAAATCACAGGCGTTCCGGGCGGCTGTGCCGGACACCTGCGGGATGTGCCATACCGAGGTAGTCGAGCAGTTCCGCGCCAGCGTTCACGGAAAAGCGCTCGCAAGTGGAATTACGCAGGCGCCATTATGCACCGATTGTCACGGCGAGCATGAAATTCTGAAGCACACGAACGCCGCTTCGCCGGTAAACGAGGCGCACATCCGCGACACTTGCGGGAGCTGTCACGGCGACGTCCGGCTGACGCGGAAATTCGGTTTGCCGCGGGACCGGCTGGTCAGCTTCGATTCCTCATTTCACGGCCTGGCGTATAAGTCCGGCGACCAGACCGTGGCGAACTGCGCGAGCTGCCATGGGGTCCACAACATCCTGCCGTCGTCGGACCCAAAATCGACCATTAGTGTCCGAAATCTGCCGGCCACGTGCGGCAAGTGCCACCCGGGAGCCGGCGCGCGCTTCGCCATCAGCCAGATTCATGTCGTGCAAGGCCGCAGCGAGCCGGCCGGGCTTCAATGGGTCCGCAATTTTTATTTACTGGTGATTCCGGTCACGCTGGGATTGATGTTGCTCCACAACGCCGGCGACTGGATCCGCAAGACCGTTCGGAAGCGCTTCCGAAGGCCTGCGCCGCAAGAGCGGGACGTCTTCCCGGAAATGCGCATGCTTCCGTTTGAGCGGCTGCAACACGCATTGCTGGCGGTCTCTTTTCTGACGCTCGCCTGGACGGGGTTCGCGCTGAAGTACCCGGATCAGTGGTGGGCGCGGCCGTTGCTTCTGATGGAAGGGAGGTGGCCGGTTCGCGGGATCATCCACCGCACGGCCGCCGTGTGCTTCCTCGTGACGGCCGTAATGCACGCAGTCTCGTTGCTTGCGAATCGCCGGCTTCGGCAGCACTGGAAAGAGATGCTGCCGAAGGCCCGCGATGCGCGCGAGGCGCTGGCCGGGTTTGCCTACAACCTGGGGCTCGGCGCGGAGCCGCCGGCGCGGTCGCCGCATAGTTACATCGAAAAGGCGGAGTACTGGGCCTTGATCTGGGGGACCGTGGTGATGGCTGCCACGGGGCTGCTGCTGTGGGCGAACAATCTGGCTCTGCAGCTGTTCCCGAAGATCTGGCTCGACGTGGCGACGTCGATTCATTTCTATGAAGCCATTCTGGCGGCCGCCGCCATCGTCATCTGGCATTTCTATTCCACGATCTTCGATCCCGATGTCTACCCACTGGACACCGCGTTTCTGACAGGGTTTAGTGTAAAGAAGCACTCCGCGCCCCCGGAGCATCCGGCGGAGAAGGCAGACCCGCCAGCGGAGACACAGGCGCGGGAAGAAACGCCGACCGCGGGAGACTAGGCTAGAGGATGACACTCAACAATTCGAATCATTTTGGCCCGAGATGGCTTTCGCCCCTGATTCATCTGTGCAATAACTGGATCAGCCTGACCGGCGTAGTGGTGGTGACCACCGCCACCGTGTTTTGGCTGTTTTTGTTACCGACAACATTACGTGGAGAGACCACCAATCCCTATATCGGGATTCTGTCGTATCTGACGATTCCCGTCCCCTTCTTTCTAGGGCTCCTCCTGATTCCTTTGGGAATGTGGATGCAGCGCCGGCGGGAAGGCCGCTCCGAGTTGTATCCGCCAGGCTTTCCGACGCTGGCCTGGAGCAATCCGGAGCTGCGAAAGCTCGTGTATTTCATCGGCGCGACAACGGTCATCAACATCGTAGTGGCCAGCCAGCTCACATACGGCGCGGTGGAATACATGGATTCCGTCACCTTCTGCGGCAAGACCTGTCACAACGTCATGCAGCCCGAATACACGGCGTATCAGAACTCGCCGCATTCGCGAGTGGAGTGCGTGAAGTGCCATATCGGGCCGGGCGCGTCGTGGTTTGTGCGGAGCAAGCTATCGGGCGTCGGGCAGGTCTTCGCGGTCACCTTCGACACCTATCCGCGGCCGATTCCCACGCCGGTGCGGAACCTGCGGCCGGCGCGCGAGACCTGCGAAGCGTGCCATTATCCGCAAAAGTACGGAGAGGACCGGCTCCAGATTATTCCGAAGTATGCGGATGACGAGGCCAACACCCGGACCGAGACCGTGCTGCTGATGAAAATCGGCGGCGGCAACCACGGAGTCGGTATTCATGGAACCCACCTTGGGCCTGGGGTGAAGATTCGCTACATGCCCTCGGATGAAAGCCGGCAGACCATTCCGTGGGTCGAATACGAAGGCCCCACGGGAAAGCGGGTGTACGCGGTGAAAGACGCCAAGGTCGAAGGACTGCCGGTCCGCGAAATGGATTGCATGGATTGCCATAACCGGCCGACCCACACCTACGAACTGCCGGATCGCGGGCTGGACAACGCGATGAACGCGGGTCTGATTTCCCCGACACTGCCGTTCGCCAAAAAGCAGGCGCTCGCGATTGTCAAAGCGAATTATCTATCGCGCGAGGAAGCCGCGCGGCAAATTCCGCAGGCGTTCGAGAAGTATTATCAGGACCACTATCCGGACATCTGGGCGGCTCGCCGTTCGGAAGTGACGGCTTCCGCGCTGCAAGTGCTTGCGTTGTGGAACCGGAACGTCTTTCCGGAGATGAAAGTAACCTGGGGGACGTACCCGAACGATCTCGGGCACATGGATTTTCCGGGCTGCTTCCGCTGCCACGACGGAAGCCACAACAGCAAAGACAACCAGTCGATCACGCAGGATTGCAATGCCTGCCACAACCTGCTGGCGATGGACGAGAAATCGCCGAAGGTATTGACGGATCTGGGGCTGAACGGAAACAATCCGTAGCGGAGCGGGCCAGCGCGGCGGGAGCTTGTGCGACAGTGGTGGAGTGCACGAGATCCTTCGGCGGCTTCCACCGGGCGCCTACGTGTTGGATTTGGGCAGCCGGACGGGAAGTTTCCCCAGAGGCGGCCTGAACGGCACGGCCGTTTGCGTCGACGCGGAAATTCCGGCAGATCGGCCGCCGCTGTTCGTGGCCGCCCGGGCCGAGGCGCTCCCGTTTCGGGACCGGCAGTTTACCGCCGTCATTTCGAACCACAGCCTGGAACATTTCGATGGGCTGGACGAATCGCTCCACGAGATCGGCCGGGTGATGGCGCCGGATGGGTTCCTGTATATCGCGGTGCCGGACTCATCCACGATTACGGACCGCATCTACCGGCTGCTCGCGCGCGGCGGAGGGCATGTGAATGCTTTCACCTCGGCCTCGAAGCTCGCCGCTCGCGTCCAGCAGCGGACGGGGCTGGCGCACGCGGGAACGCGGGTCTTGTGCACGTCGCTGTCGTTTCTGAATCGCGCGAATATCCAAGGGCCGCCGCAGCGCCTGTTGCTGTTGTTTGGCAACGGGGCGGAGCCGCTTCTGCGGGTGCTGACTTACGGGTTCCGCCTGGTTGACCGCATCCTGCGGACCCGCACTTGTGTGTATGGGTGGGCGTTGTACTTCGGGCGCGGCCTCGAAATAGAGACAGAGACTTGGACCAACGTGTGCGTGCGCTGCGGGTCGGCCCACGCGTCGGACTGGCTTCGACAAAAACAGCTCGTGAGCGGGCGGGCGTATCGCTGCCCGCGCTGCGGCGCCAAAAATTATTTCACGCCGGATCAGGCATACGGATTTCTCAAATAGGGCCGGCTGTCCCGGTCACGGCAGTTGGAACACCCACACCGCCGCGGCACGGTCGAGGTTCTGGATTTCCGGAACCAGCGCCGTGAACCCCGTCGCCTGCGCGCCGCCGTTGCCGACGCCGATGGCGATGTACTGCTTGCCGTTTACCGTATAGGAAATCGGGGCGTCGCTCGGCACATCGGTCAGCCGCGTTTCCCAGAGCAGTTTGCCGGTTTGATCGTCGTACGCGCGGAAGAACCGGTCGATCGAGCCGTTGAACACCACACCTCCAGCCGTATCGAGCGCACCGCTCGATACAGGCGCGCGATGACGCTCGGTCCACACCACTTCGCGCGTCAGCATGTTAATGGCTTCCACGCGGCCGTAGTTGCCGTCCGAATTCGGACGAGGCCGCACCCGCGGGCCAACGCCCGTGGACAACAAGGTACGGCCGCCGCCGGTTACCGGCGCCAGATCCATACAGGCCTCGACCAGCGGAACATACATCATCTTGGTGTTCGGATTGTAGGAGCCCGGAAGCCAGCTCTTGGCGCCGTCCACGTGAGGGCAGACGAAGTGCGGCTGGCCGTCGCCCGGCAGCGTCTGCGGGTTGATGTTCTTCTTGCCGGTGACGGGATCGATGGAGGAAACGATATTTTGCAGGCCGAGGTCCTTGGAGTAGATCCACTTTCCCGTCTCGGCGTCGAGGACGTCATAGGTCGCCTGTTTGCCGGAAGTCATGATCACCGGGCGAACCACGCCGTTCACTGCGATGCGCGCGATCTGGCGCTCAAACACCCAGTCCAGGTCCCACTGGTCGTTGGGCAGGTGTTGGTAATACCAGACGAGCTTGCCGGTATCGGGATTGATGGCCAGGGTGCAGTCGGTGTAGAGGCCATCGGTGTTGACGCCGGGGCGCACGGGCTTCGCCAGCAAAGCCGTGTCATACGTCTGCCCGACGCCGAAGAACGCGAGGTTGAGAGCGGAGTCATAGCTTCCGGCGATCCAGACGGAGCCGCCATTGCGCTCCTCGGCTTTGTGATCGTTCCAGGTGTCGCCGCCCGGCTCGCCCGGCTGCGCGATGGTGTTGAAGCGCCACGCCAGCTTGCCGGTTTCGGCATCGAGCGCGACGATGTAGTTCTTGCCGCCGACGCGGCCGCCCGTTCCGATCATGACTTTCCCTTTGGCGACCAGCGGGCCGCCGGTGAGAGTGAAGCCGCGTTCCTCGGCCAGCGGCTCGTCCCAGACCACTCTGCCGGTCTTCACGTCCAGCGCCACGACGTGAATGTCGGACGTCCCCATATAGACTTTGTTTCCGTAGAGGGAAATCATGCGCTTGTTGCTGGCGTTCACGCCCGGGGGCAAGATCCGCGCATACTGCCAGAGCAGGTCGCCGGTGGCGGCGTCGAGCGCCTCGAGTTTGTCGCCGGGGCTGTGCAGGAACATGACGCCGTCATGAACCAAGGGGGTAGCTTCATTGGAGCCGGGAGAAAGCGTCCAGGTCCACGCGACGCGCAGATTGTTCACGTTGGATTTTGTAATCTGCTTCAGCGGGCTGAATCCCTGGTAGTCGAAACCGCGGCGCCAGGTAAGCCAGTCGCCGGGGGGCGGGTTCTGCAGCAAGGCGTCGGTGACGGGAGTGATTTTGTCGAGAGGGTTGGCTTTCTTGGGCACTGGAGGCAGTTTGACGCCGGCCGCGAGCCCGCCGCCCCCGGCCACGCCGCCGCGTCCTGCTTGCCCCGGAGGAGCAGGAATCGTTACCGACGCGAGTGCCGCTGGATCGGATGCGAACTCCTTCCGCCCAGTGGCATAACCGCTCTGTTGCAGCACGTAGGCGAGGATCTGCGCGTACTCGGGGCCGGCGAGGCTTCCGGGATTGCCGGGCGGCATCTTGGCGGTCACATACGTGAACAAATCGGCGGCCGGCTTGCCGGCGTATTTACCGAGAAACGCCGCGCCGCGAAGCGGAGGAGCGGAGTTGCCGTCATCCACGTTGGGGCCGTGGCAGCCGGCGCAGTTCCGCTCATAGGCGGCTTTCCCCGCGACTGCTTGTGCCGATGTGAACAGCGCCTCGCCCGGCGGACCGGCCCCGCGCCCCGGCGCCTGCGCGCGTAACATCGCGGGTAGATGGAACGTGACGAGCGCTGCCAGTCCCCACCAGCCCGCCGCGATCGACGCGCGCCATTTCTTGCCGAGGTTTGTCGATGTCATGGTCAAAAGTGTCCCTTTCTTGCCCGGTCCTGCTGCCAATTTCGCTTCTGAATCCTGCGACGACGTATTGTACTTCAAGGGGCGGCTTCCGGAACGGGGAGAGCCTGATCCGCGCCTGATTTCCGCCCTGCCGCTCGCCGACGCGACCCGTCGACGGGTGTTAGTGAGTCATCGAATAGACCACATAGTTGACGCCGATCCGGATGCCAAGGGCGGCGAATCTCTCCGGATAGGTCGGATCATCGGCCCACTCCCAGGAATCGCCGATGTCGGATTCGAATGTGATGGCCACGACGAGGCGGCCTTTGTCGTCGTAGATGCCGCGCCAGCGCGCCGGACACGGATAGCATTTGTCGGTCCGGCCGCGGTTGACCGAGCCGCGGCTTGCGACCTGATAACGATCATTCAAATCATAGACCGTGTGAAAAATCGGTTCCGAATCGGGGAGATCGACGACCGGCCGGCCCGGCAGCACGCGGCTCATGGTCTCCATGAAGGTCTGCCACTCCGCGTCTCCCCAAAAGTCGTCGCACATGAGAAATCCGCCGCGAAGCAGGAACTCGCGGAGCGCCGACGTCTGGCGGTCCGTCAGCTTCCAACTGCCTGTTTGCACGGCGTACAACCAGGGCCAATCGTAAACGTCGCCGTCGTCGAGGTTGATGGGTTGTTCGACCGAGCGGACATGAATGCGGGTCAGGCGGCGGAGCGCCGGAGCGAAGTGGCGGTCGGCGCGGGGATAGTCCTGCGTCCAGATCGAGAAGCCTTCGGTCCAGTCGCCGCCGCGGAACCGAAAGCCCCCGCGGCCGTACCGGGAGGGCGGATACATGAGCCGCGCGAAGACCCATTCCGTCCTCTCCTGCCAATCGGGCGGCAAGGCAACATCGCCCACTCGATATTCAACGCCGGGATATTCGCGGAACGGCAAACGGAAGGCCCATGCCGCGCTGAGCGTGAATACCGCGATACCGATGAACGCGAAGCCCCGATGACGCCTCATTTGCAGACAGCCCGCCGCCCCTGCTATTCTCTCGCATCCGCGCGGCGGCAGCTTCGCGTAGCGGGTTACAATCGGTGGCTTGACTCTCCGGCGCGCCCGCAGGCGGGAGCCGGATGGCACGCCGGACATGCGACTGCTGCTTTCCATACTGGTCTCGGACATCCTGCCGGTCTTTGCGATCGCGGGCGCGGGCTTCCTGCTGGCTCGCTTTGCGGCGGCCGAAGTGAAGACCATCGCGCGGGTGGTCTTTTACGCTCTTCTGCCCTGCTTTGCGTTTCGAATGCTGGTGACCGCGGAGCCATCGGGCGGCAACGTCGGCCGTCTGATGCTGCTAGCGGTGGCGATCATGGCGGCCATGGGAGTGGCCGGCTACGCGGCGGGAAAGGGGCTGGGGTTGGACAGCAAATCGCTGCGGGCGTTCATGATGGTCGTGATGTATTCCAACGGAGGAAACTACGGATTACCGGTGGTGCGATTTGCCTTTGGCCCGAAGGCACTCACGTATGCGACTGTCTTCTTTTTGACCGGATCGGTCAGCACTTACGTGAGCGGCGCGTTCTTTGCCGGCAGCCATCGGAGCAAGCTGGTGGGAGTGCTGGACAAGATCTGGAGAATGCCTTCGCTGTATGGAGTGGCGCTCGCGCTGCTGGTATTGGCAATGGGAAAGCCGGTGCCCGATGCGGTGATGCGTCCGATCGCGCTGTTGAGCGACGCCGCGCTTCCGGTAATGATTCTGGTGCTGGGGATGCAACTGGAGCGGGCGGCCTGGCCGTCGCGGCCGGGACTGGTGATGCTGGCGGTGGCCATTTCGCTGATCCTCGCGCCGTTCGTGGCGTTGGGGCTGGCTGCCGTGCTCGGAATTACGGGGCCGGCGCGGCAGGCGGCCGTGATTCTTTCCTCCATGCCGGTGGCGGTGGTGACCACGATTCTGGCTCTGGAGTTCGAGTTGGCGCCCGAGTTCGTCACCAGCGCCGTGTTCGTTTCGACGCTCGCCAGCCCGCTGACCCTGGCGCCTCTGATTGCGTATTTGAGTTGAAGGTTATGCGGGGCGTTTCGGATGGAAGGAATCGGGCGGTTGGGAAGACGGCTCCGGACTGGCAATATCGAGATTGACGACGATGGGGTCCTGGCCGCTCCGCACGACGACCGCTTCCACCGGCTGGTCGGGACGCGCGTTGATCTCCTGGTGCGGCACGTAGGGCGGGACGTAAATGAAGTCGCCTGGTCCGGCTTCGTCCACGTACTCCAGGTTTTCGCCCCAGCGAAAGCGCGCGCGGCCTTTGACGATGTACAGCACCGTTTCGAGCTCTCCGTGATGGTGCGCGCCGGTTTTGGCGTTCGGCTGGACGACCACGGTTCCGGCCCACAGCTTCTGGGCGCCGGCGGTCGCCTGGGTGATGGCCGCGGCGCGGGTCATGCCCGGGGTTTGCGGGGTGTTCGTGTCCAACTCGCCGGCCCGCACGATCCGGATGCCATGTGCTTTCCAGTCCATTTGGTTCATGCTAGCAGAGGCACGATGCGAGCGGTTCCATTCGCCGCGCTCCTCAATGCTGGCGAGGACGTTCGCAAGGCAAGCGCGATGGGCACGCTGCCGAAATAGGGTGAATGCTTGCGCGGCATGCGCCAGTCGAGTAGCATGAACGCGTCTGGAGGGGTGGCGCATGAAGCGATTCACGCGAGCGAAGGTGTTGGCGGGCGCAGTGGCTGCGGCGGCGGTGATGGTCTCTTTTGCCGGCGGAGTTCCGGCCGCCGTTCATTACATCAGTCATGAGAAAGTGGCGGAAGTGATGTCGAAAGGCGGGCCGATCGTAAGCGATCCGGGCCTGGTGGTGCTGGCGCAGCGGCGGCAGGCCGGCGAAGTGGAATATCATGACCGCACCAACCATGTGTTCGTGATGGTAGAAGGGGAAGCGACATTGGTGGTGGGCGGAACCATGGTCAACGCGAGGCGGACGGCGCCCGATCAAATGCGGGCTTCCTCGGTCGAAGGCGGAACCACCTACCACATGAGCAAAGGCGACGTGATCACGATTCCGGCAAAGACGCCTCACTGGTTCAAGGAAGTTCCCACCAAGACGGTCGCGTATTACGCGGTGAACATCGAGAGCGAGTAGCGGGTCAGGCGATGGGGACCAGATCCGCCAGCGGCCGGCCATCGGTCACGCGATGAAACCAGTCATAGGCGGGGCGGATTCCCAAGCCATCGATATTGGGAGCGCCGCGCCCGGCCACGAGATCCTCCAGGTTGATGGTGCGGGTCTCCACCGAAAAGCGCGTTTGCGGCGTGGTATTCAGGACCCCGGCGTGGAGATGCGCGGCGGAAAATACGGCGAGCGCGCCGGGTGGAACGGTAACGCGAATCTCATCGCGAGCATCGAGGGGACCCTGCGCGGTGGGTAATCGTGGACTGCCTTTGCCGGCGCGCTTCCAGTCCCAGCCCTCGGCATCGTTGGCCACCGGCATATTCCAATGCGCGGGATAGATGGCCAACGTGCGGTCCCGATGCAGCGGGAAGACCGGAAACCACCAGTTGACCTGACAGAGCAGGGCCGAGCCCCAACTGTCGCGGTGCGGCGGAGTGGCACTGCGGAAATAGGGGCGTTCGGCGTTGTGTTGCCGGGGCGGGGAAGCGCGCAGCCGGATGCGATCGCAAAAGGTATCGGGCAAGCATGCGCCGGCCGCGCCGAGCGCCTCATAAATTTGCCGGCGGATGCGGCTGCTGGCGCGGAACTCCTCTTGGGCTTTCACAAAACGGCTCTGGTATTCGCCAGCCGGAAGAAACTCATGAGCCGATTCCGGAGGGTGCGGCGCAAACGCGTCGAAGAGAAGCTGCTGCAGCTCCGAAACCAGCTCGAGCATGGGCGCGAGGTTTTCGAAGTAGAGGATGGCTCCCGAGAAGACAGCCTGGGAGAGGGCTTCCTGCGTCAGGGCCGAGGCATGGGTTCGGATCCAGTTCTCCATGGGTGTTCGGGCGGAGGCCGGCGCGCGGGCGATGCTCAAACGCCGTGTTCGACAAGCTCCTGGTCCAGGCTGGGCATTTCCGTTTGTTTCCGCCGAAGCTGCTGAGGACGAGCGTGCCGTCGCCCCTCGTCAATCCAGGTCGATGTCGCGTTTGGGCGGGGTGAGATCCGGGTTCTCTTTGGCGCGCTTGAACAGCTCGTCGAACTTCTTTTCCAGCACCTTGCCGTGCGACTTCTCGGCCTCGAACTGCTTGCGGAACAACTCTTCGCGGCGCGCGCCTTCGCCTTTGAGTTTGGCCACCTCGGCCGCCAGATCTTCGATAGCCGGAGGTTTCTCGGGAACGGTGTGGGCGATGACGGCACGGGTTTCGGGATCAATCTTCAGGATCGCCTGGCAGCAGGGGCATTCCACGTCGAACATACCTTTGGCCATAGATCTATCCTAATGTGGGGGTGGGTCCATTCACAAACAGGTGAATTTATGGTGATCGGAATCACGCCGGCTGCCAGCGAGGGATCGAATCAGGAAAACGCCGGCGCGGCGGGCCGGGGTTTGCCCGGCCCTGTGGAAGAAGCGATTGTGAGGAGAGAATTGTGGTCAGCTGGAAGGTTTCGTTGCAAGGTGTCAGGCGGGGAAAAGAAAGGAGGTCAATCGCATCTCCACAGGGCCATCAAACCGAATCACGCCCCTCCTGATGCAATCCGCGAACCAAACTAGAAGCGGCGTAAAATCAAGCAAGTTGTTCGCGCGAGCCGCCACCGAGATGCAAAATTGGCACGGGATGGTCAATCTTTCGTCCCGGAACGGTCTAAGGTTGCAACGCCGGGCACGGTACGATTGCTTGCGAGAGTGGGTGTTATAGTGAGCGTTTGTGACGGCGCAAACCGATTCTGTCTTGAACCTGTTCCGCTCGCGCGGCGCGTATCTGGAAGGACACTTCCGCCTGACCAGCGGGCTGCATAGCTCCGAGTATCTGCAGAGCGCGTTGGTGCTGCAGCATCCGAAGAGCGCCGAAGAGCTCGGGCGGCGCCTCGCCGCCGCGTTGCGCCCGTTGACGGGGGCGGCCCAGGTTACGGTGGTGGTCTCGCCGGCGTTGGGCGGCCTGATTATCGGCCATGAAGTCGCCCGGGCGCTGAACGTCCGGTTCCTCTTCACAGAACGGGAAGCCACCACTCGCCAGATGGTGCTGCGCCGTGGATTTCAGGTGTCGGCGGAGGACACGGCCGTGGTCGTGGAAGATGTGGTCACTACTGGAGGAAGCACTCGTGAAGTGATCGATCTCCTGCGGGCGCAGGGGGCGCGCGTGTTCGCGGCGGGATCGCTAATCGACCGCAGCGGCGGCACGGCCGATGTCGGCGCCCCGCGGGTCGCGCTGGCCACCCTGCGGGCCTCCTCGTACGATCCCGCGGAGTGCCCGTTGTGCGCCCAGGGCATTCCGGTGGTAAAACCCGGCTCGCGGCCCGTTTGATGCGGCGCATTAAAGCCACGCTGGCTTACGACGGCGGAGGCTTCCACGGTTGGCAGGTGCAGCCGGGATTGCCGACCATCCAAGGCGTTCTCGAACAAGCGGTATCGGAAATCGAAGGCCAGATGGTTCAGGTCGCCGGCTCGGGGAGAACCGATGCCGGAGTCCACGCGCTGGCGCAGGTCGCCGCGTTCACGATGACGAACCCGATTCCCTTGCCGAACCTGCGCCGCGCCATGAACCGGCTGCTGCCGCCGGCGGTCCGGATCCTTTCCCTGGAAGAGGCCGATCCCGAATTCCATCCGCGTTTCGACGCCAGTGCCAAAACGTACGAATACCGGATCGTTCGCGAGCAAGTCTGTAGTCCGTTTGATTGGCCGTATGTCCATCACTACCCGTATCCGCTGCAAGAGGACCGCATGACGCAGCTAGCCGCGGCCTTCGAAGGGGTTCACGACTATACGGCATTCGCGGCGGCCGACGATAGCGATGAAGAAGGCCGCTCGAAGGTGCGCACGATTTTTTCGTCCGTTCTGCTGTGCCAGCCCGGGAAGCTGATCTATCGAGTGCGCGGCAGCGGGTTTCTCAAGCACATGGTTCGGAATTTGATAGGCACCTTGATCGAAGCAGGGAAGGGGAACATCGCGGATCTGACGGCTCTGCCGGCGCGCAGCGGTCCGACGGCGCCGGCCAAGGGACTTTTTCTGGTCGAGGTGGAATATGGAAAACGGTGAACCGCCGTTTCTGGTCCGGCGGGAGCGCGTGGGGGCCGTCGAAATCGTGCGGCTGGTGGATGCCGTCAGGGAAACCGAGGTCTGCCTCGCGCCTTCTATCGGAAGCATGGCATATGCGTTCACCGTCAAAGGCAAGAACCTGCTGTGGTTCCCGTTCGCGGATGCGGATGCGTTGCGCGCCCAGCCGATATTTTGTGGAATCCCATTCCTGGCCCCCTGGGCGAATCGCCTCGACGGCGATGCGTACTGGTTCGGCGGCAAGCAATATCTCTTAAATCCGTCGCTCGGCAATGTGCGGCGCGATTCACACCAGAAGCCGATTCACGGCGTGCTCAACTTTTCAGACGCGTGGGAACTGATGGCGTGCGGAGCCGGAGCCCGATCGGCATTCGCCACCACCCGCCTGGAGTTCTGGAGGCATCCGGATCTGATAGCACAATTTCCGTTCGCCCACACGATCACGGTAACGTACCGGCTCGAAGAGGGTGCGCTGGCGGTGGAAACCAGCCTGGAGAATCGCGGCGCGGTTCCGATGCCGGTAGCGATCGGATATCATCCTTATTTTCAACTGCACGATTCGCCGCGCGATGAATGGAAAGTTCACCTGTCGGCGCGCGAACACCTATTGCTCGACGGGAACCTGATTCCCACCGGAGCCCGGGAGCCGCTTCCGTTCGAGAATCCGCACCGGCTGCAGGCAGGCCAACTGGACGATGTCTTCGGCAATCTTGTGCGCGATGCCGATGGCTTCGCGCGTTTCCGTGTAGAAGGCAAAAAAGAGCGGATCGAGGTCGCTTACGGGCCAAAGTATCCGGTCGCCATCGTGTACGCTCCCAACGGAAAGAACTACATCTGCTTTGAGCCCATGTCGGCGGTTACGAACGCGTTCAACCTGGCGCATGCGGGTGTATATCCGGAGTTGCAGACCGTGTCGCCGGGCGGGGAATGGAGGGAAATTTTCCGGATCAGCGCGAGCGGATTTTTCTAGGAATTGCGAGAGATTTCCGCTGGTTCTCTGCATAAGTTAAATCCCGGTTGCGGCTTCCCCGCGCCATTTGAGAAACTGGCGGGTACATGACCCGGTGGCTATGGGTGTTTCTGGCCGTTTCGTCCTGTTTGTGGCCGCAGAACCTCAGCTTGCCTGCCAAGGAAGTGCTTTCCTACAACATTGAATGGCGTCTGATTACCGCGGGGAGGGCCCGTTTGGAATGGATAACCGCCAGTCCACCCCAGAGCGGTTATCGGATTAACGTGCACGTCGAGTCGCTCGGATTCGTCTCCAAGCTCTTCCGCGTGGAAGACGACTACCGAGCGAATCTCAATCCGGATCTTTGTGTCCAGAACTCGGAACTCATTGCGCATGAGGGGCCGCGGCGCCGCGAGACGAAGATCAGCTTCGATGGAGAGGCGCAGAAAGCCGTGTATGTGGAGCGCGATCTCGCCAAGAACACGGTGCTGGCTTCAAAAGAAATCGAGATCCCCGCGTGCGTTCACGACGTCATCGGCGGAATATATTTTCTTCGCACGCTGAACCTCGAACCGGGGCAAAGCACGGAAGTCCCGGTCAGCGACGGGAAGAAGAGCGTTATGGCGAAAGTCGAAGCGCAGCAGCGCGAGGACGTGAAGATTCCCAGCGGTCCGTATAAGACTGTGCGGTATGAGGTCTACCTGTTCGACAATGTGCTGTACCGCCGCTCGGCGCACCTGTATGTGTGGCTGACTGACGATCGCCGCCGCCTGCCGGTGCAGATTCGCGTGCGCATGCAGTTCACGATCGGAACCATTACGCTGCAACTGGCAAACCCGGAGTAGCGCGACCGCTACCAGGGCCGCACGCCGACCCAAAACCCGCGGAAGAACGAGGCCCACCCCGGAGCGACCTTATCCGCAAGGCCGGACATCGCGGTGACCACCATGACCACGGCTACCAACGTGACCCATTTCAATGTTGCCATTTGAATTCGGCTCTCTCCCGAGTATATTCGGCGGCAATGCCAAGTTTGTTCCAGCCAGGACTGTTGTTTGTACTAGTACGTCGCTCGAATTGTACTGTGAGACTTGTTGGGAGGGGTTCCCCTGGGGGGGAAAGCCGGGCCCCCGGGGCCCTGTGCCGGCTTGACCTTCAGTCTCCGTTGTCAGTAGACTTTATCCATCCGTGGAGGACGCTGGAGATGATGAGCTTCAACAGGCTTCGGATTGCGCTGGCCGGAACTCTGCTGTCTTTGCCGTTGGCCGCAAGTACGGTCCGAATCCTCCAGACTAACAGCGCCGGGGATGATGTCTCGATTATCGATCCGGCTACCGATAAGGTGGTCGGGACTGTTCATGGGATCGAGGTGAATCATGGCGCGGCGGCGGCGCCGGATGGGAGCCGTTATTACATCAGCGACGAAGCCGACCGCACGCTGGATGTAGTGGATGCGAAAACCCTGAGCGTAACGAAGCGAATTCCTCTGAGCGGCCATCCCAACAATATTTCGATCAGCAAAGATGGGCGCCGCGTGTATGTATCGATCGCGGTGGCTCCCGGGGCGGTGGACGTGGTCGACACCACCTCGCTGGAGAAAGTGAAGAGCATCCCGGTGAAAGGCGCGGTGCACAACACGTACGTCACCCCAGACGGCAAGTACGTGGTGTCGGGCTCGATTCCCTCGAAGGTGATCACGGTGATCGACGCCAAAACCGAAGAGCCGGTCTGGTCGCTGGAGATGGATCTGGGAATCCGTCCCATGGCATTTGCGACCAATCCCGACGGAAGCACGAAATGGATTTTCGTTCAGTTGTCCCGCTTCAACGGGTTTGCCGTGGTTGATTTTGCGACTCACAAGGAAATCAACCGCGTGAAACTGCCGGATCTGCCTCCGGGCAAAGCGCCGTTTCCAGAAGGCGGCAACGAGTCGCACGGGATGGCGGTGACGGCCGACGGCAAGACGCTCGTCGTCAACAGCCGGCTGAACAGCTCTATTTATCTGTACTCGATTCCCGATTTGAAACTGTTGGGCAGCGTGGAGGTGGGGAAGTCGCCGGACTGGGTGACCCTGACGCCGGATGGCAAGAAGGCGTATGTGGCGAATGCGGCTTCGAACTCGGTGTCGGTGATCGACATCAAAGCCATGAAAGAAATCACCCGCATCCGGGTGGGACAGGTGCCGAAGCGGAATATTACGGCCGTGCTGCCGTAGGGGTTACTTCAGCAGATCGGCGACTTTCGCGACGCCTGCTTTCGCGCAGGCGTCATCCTGCTCCTGGCTGGAGCCGGAACTGCCCACGCCGCCGATGATCTCGTTTCCAACCTGAATTGGAACTCCGCCGCCGAGGGCGAGGATGTCGGCGACGTCGCGCTGCGCCGCATACTTCGGGTCTTCGGTGCGTTTCTGAAATTCCAGGGTCGTGGTGCGAAACATTTTGGCCGTGTAGGCCTTGCGCCGCGCCATTTCCGCGGTCTGGGCGCTGGCGCGCTCGTCGCGCAGGATCACCATGACCTGGCCGGCCCGGTCCACGACGGCCGCCGCGGTGGCGTACCCTTTATCTTTGCACGCGGCGATTGTGGCTTCGGCGATTGTTTTCGCCAGGCCAAGAGAAATGTTGCGCTCCGTGACGACGCCCTGCGCGGCGGCGCCGCCGCACAATCCCGCTGCCAGGGTTCCCGTCAGAGCTTTCCGCGCGAATGACATTTGACCCTCTCCTGTCCGGTGACAATTATACTGAACGATGAAGGGACAGTCCCGTGAGCCAAAATTCCTTCCGCAAAATACGGTAAATACTCTAGAAACTTTTCAAGGCAATCGCGTAATCCAATTTGAAGCGCTCTGAATGCGCCTCGCACTTAAATCCAAGCCGACCGCGCGGAATTTTGCGTGACGGCCCGCATTTGTTTCCGAAACGAATACGGCACATTCTGTAGTAACTTTTTCGCGGAGTTGAACGTTTGAAAAAGGGACAGATTATGTATACGGATCCAGGATCGGGACTCTTCTTTGCGCAAGTGGTCGGGGTCGCGGCGCTCACGGTAATCTACCGGTTCCGCCGCGCGTTGTCTTCGGTATTCGGCCGAAAACAGGAACCTGAATCCGATTCCGGAAAATAGGAATGCAGTTGTCCTTCCGGGATCCGGATGGATTCATTTTCCATTCCGGAGACCGCATCTTCCGGTGTGTGCTTCCCCACGCAGTGACCGACTCGCGCCTGTTCCTTTCTTCGCGGGCAGCGGCCGCGTGGATGGCGGAGCGCTGTTTGCCGGCCACGCGAGTTGTGAACGGGGATTCCGCCTGGCAGCCGGCGGCCGCGATGCGGCACGCCATTCCGGCCGAGGCCCTCGTATTGGAGCACGAACGAATCCGCTTCGCGAATTATCCGTACGAATGGGCGCCCGAGATGCTGCACGCCGCCGGTGAATTGACTCTCCGGCTGGCGCGCGAAGCGCTGGCCGCGGATTTCGGGTTAAAGGATGCAACTCCGTACAACATCATGTACGAGGGGCCGAAGCCGGTGTTTCTCGACGTACTGTCGTTCCAGAAGCGGCAGGCGCGCGAAGCGGTGTGGCGCCCGTATGGGCAGTTCGTGCGGACTTTCGTCTACCCGCTTCTGGCGAGCCGGTATTTCGGCCTGCGGCTGGACGAATTCTTTTCGGTGCATCGCGACGGGATTGAGCCGGAGCGGCTGGTTCGGCTCTGTCCGGCTTGGCGGTTGCTGCTGCCGCCGTTTCTCGGAGCGGTGACGATTCCCAGCGTGCTCTCCCGCCGCGAGTCAGAAAGTCCGGAGCGATTCCGTCCGCGGCCCGCACGGACCGCCGAAGAAGCGAAGTTCTTGCTCGGGCGCCTCTTTGCGCGGGCAACCCACCTCCTCCACCGTGCGGCGCCACGGCGGCCGCGCGCGGACGAGACTTATGCCGGCTGCGAGCACTCGTACGGCGCCTCCGAGTTTCAAGAGAAGGAACGCTTCGTTGCCGACGTGCTGGAACGGCTCCGGTGTTCCGCGGTGTTGGACATCGGATGCCATACCGGGCGGTTCAGCCTCGTCGCAGCCAGGACCGGGGCGCGAGTGGTCGCAATCGATAAAGATCCTGCGGCCATTGGAACGCTGTGGAACACGGCCCGCCGAGATAACGCCGACGTTTTGCCGCTGGTCATCGACATCGCACGCCCTCCGGGCGCCTGCGGTTGGGCCAACGCGGAGTGCCCCTCATTTCTGGATCGGGTGCGGGGCGGATTCGACGGCCTCCTGATGCTGGCACTGATTCATCATTTGCTGGTGAACGAACGAATCCCGCTCGATCGAATTTTCGAACTCGCCGGAGACCTGACTACGCGAAGCGCCGTCGTGGAATATATCGATCCCGTGGATCCGCAGTTCCAGCGGATTGCGCGGGGGCGCGAGGCGCTGCACCGTGATCTCACGCCCGGAAGTTTCGAGGCGGCGCTTCGGCGCCATTTTCAGGTCGTGGATTGGCGGCAGATTACACCGACGCGGCGGGTCTACGTACTCGAGAAGAGACTTGCCTGACCGTGCTCCGCCGTCTTGCCATCTGCTTCGCGTTTGCCACGTGTTGCTTTCTCAACACGTGGGTAGAATTTGCGGAGGGAGAGAACGTATATTTCGCCCGTTATGATCCTTTCCGTGTAGTGGCCCTTCCTGTTCTTGCGTGGCAAATTTTCATTGTCCTGGGGATGTGGGGAAGCTGGGAGTTCATCCGGCGATGCGGCCGGAGCAAGGCGAACGGAATTGATGCCGTGTTCTTATCGGCGTGCGTGGTGCCTTTGGGAATTACGGCAGTGGCCGTGGTGCGACTGTTGCCCTTCGACGTGGCGCGCGTGGTGCGAAGCCGGCTCTTTTGGCCGGTGATTCTCGTGCTTGCGGCGGCGCCCTTGCGATTTGTAATGCTGCGGCCGGCCGCTGCTTCGCGCTGGATGCGCAGCATACTTTTGTACGCCGTTCCGGTGCTCGTCTGGATTTTCATCCAGGGAGCGCGGGCCACCCTGCTTCGGTATCCCCGCGGTGCTTACGCGGACGGGCCGTTCGCGGTCTCTTACCCGAGAATGCCGCGCCTTCGCGTGGTCTGGATCGTTTTCGATGAGTTAAGCCAGTCGGTTGCGTTTGACAGCCGACCCACCGATCTGAAGCTTCCGAATTTCGATCGCCTGAAAAACGAGAGTTTCTACACGACGGGGGCTCATGCTCCCGCGGGGTTCACGGAGAGTTCGTTGCCGGCCCTGGTGCTTGGCGAGCGGATCACGGCCGCCACTCCGCAAGGGCCATCGAGCCTGCTGCTTGCGACCGAGTCGCAGCCGAATGCGCGGCCGTGGAACTCGATACCGAACGTATTTGATGCCGCTCGCGCGCGGAACCTCAATACCGCGGTGGTGGGCTGGTATCATCCGTACGGCCGGTTGCTGAACCGAAGCCTGACGCAATCGTACTGGACCGCCGGATGGCTGAGTTCCGGCGTGGAGGAACCTTCCGAATCGCAAACCCTGATCGCCGGGATGTGGTTTCGCGCCCGAATGCAATTGATCACATTGCCTCTGCTGGGGCGCGTGCCGGGAATGTCTCCGTGGATCTATCGGCGTGAAGAACAGATCCAGCGCTTTTCGTACCTGTTGGACCGCGCCCGCCAGGTGGTCGCGGACCCGCTAGTGGGACTGGCGCTGATCCATTTGCCGGCCCCCCATCCGCCGGCCATCTACAGCCGCGTCCGGCAGACGCTCACCTCCGAAAGCGGACACTCCTATCTGGACGGAGTCGCGTTGGCGGACCGAACGCTCGGCATTTTGCGCAACGCAGTGCGACGAGCTGGTTTGGAGGATCGAACCGCGATTCTCGTCAGCTCGGATCACGGCTGGCGTCCGTACCTCTGGCGGCCGACGGCCGAATGGACCGACGAAGACGAAACTGTATCTCACCGCGACACTTCCGGAATCCCGTTCTTGTTGAAGCTACCCGCCCAGACCGCGGCGCGGCGCTACGACAGGCCTTTCAACACCGTCGTGACCAAACAGATCATCCTGTCGATTCTCGATGGCCGGGTTCAGCAGCCGGATAGTATCGCGGATCTCATCGAAGTCGCCGCTTCCTCTTTCCCCGTGAGCGGGCGGTAAGCAGACTATTGTGCGGGCTGCCGCTCGTACACAAAGCGGCCGCCGACCATCGTCATGACCGGCTGGATGTCCTTGATCTGGTCCGCGGGCGCGGTGAGATAGTCGCGGTCGAGGACGACCAGGTCCGCCAGTTTACCCGGCTGGATCGCGCCGAGATTGTCTTCCTGGAAAACGAAGTACGCGTTCTTGCGCGTGTGCGCAATCAAGGCGTCTTCCCGGCTGATGGTTTGCCGGATCACCTTCCGGCCCCCGACCATCTTTCCGGTCACAGCGAAGGAGAGCGTGGTGAACGGGCGGGTCTGATTGGCCGCCGTGCCATCGGTGCCGAAGCCCCACACGATGCCGCTGTTCTGGATGGTGCGCAGGGGCGGCATGTCATCGGCTCCGTCGCCGAAATCGTCGTGCATGATGCCGCCATTGATCACGGCCCACGGATGCACCGCGGCATACATGCCGAGCCGCTTCATGCGGTCCAGTTCGGGCGCGTTGATCTGGTTGACGTGGGCCAGAGTCCAGCGAAGCCCTTTAATGGGGTGCTCCTTATTAATCGCTTCGATCTGGTCGAGGAACGCGTCGATGGTATTGTGCAGTTCCGCGTGAACGTGAAGCGGGAGCCCGGCTTTGGCGATCTCCATGCCGAGGCGGCGCCATTGTGCCAACTGGTCGGCGGGCGGATTCGATTTCACCGCGAACATCGGATCGTGGAGAGGTCCGTACACGCTCTCTCCGAAGAAAATGGTATCGAGGAAGCTGTCGCCCTGAAACACTTTCATCTTGGAGATTTGGGGAAGGTAGGCGTCGGTCTGCTCCGGTGTGGAGGGGGCGTTGCCTTCGATACAGAAGACGCGCAGGTTCAGGCGGCCGGCGGCCTTCCATTTTTCGAGGATCGCGAGGACATCGGGCATGCAGCCGGGGACGCCGATCGACGTAAGGCCGGCCCGGTTCATGTCGTTGAGCAGATCAGCGGTTGCGGCTTCCAATTCGGCCGGCGGAACTTTCGGCAGCTTGGCCTGCACGGGACGGGTGGCCGCAATATCGCCGCGGATGATGCCGGTCGGTTTTCCGGAACTGTCGCGGAGGATCGACCCTTTGACAAACTGGGGAGGGTCCGGTGGGTTCGCCTCGATTCCCAGCTCATGGAGCGCGCGGCTGTTCAGAAAGAATTGATAATAGGATTCCTGCAAGGCGACAGGGTTGTCGGGTGCGATCTGGTCGAGCTCTTCGCGCGTGAACGGCCTGGGGTCATCGGCGAACTGCTGATGCGTCCAGCCGCCCATGTTGTAGACCCAGTCGCCCGGCTTGGCGGATTTCACGCGATTGCGCAGCATATCGACAGCGCGCTTCCGCGAATCCACCCCGTCCCAGCGAACTTCCTTTGCCCACGTGGAAGCGGCGCGAAGCAGATGCATGTGGTTGTCGATCAGCCCCGGAATGACGGCGCGGCCGCGAAGATCGATGCGGCGCGTATTCGGGCCGGCCAGCCGGGAGATCTCTTCGTTGCTTCCGACGGCCGCGATGCGGTCGCCGCGAATGGCGACGGCCTGGGCGATGGTGAAGCGCTCGTCGACGGTGACGATCTTGCCATTGGAGAGGATCCAGTCCGGCGGCCCTTGTTGCGCGCCCAGGTACACTGCAATCGCGCCTGCCAAAACCACTAGTCTTCGGATCACTACTTCGCCCTCCCCTGAAATCCTTGTGCTATCGTTCTGATCTTGTAGATGCTCTTCGCGTTGTTGCGAACGCCTTCCAGTGTACGAAACTCTTTGCCGTCCGGGCCGAGCGCGCCGCTTCCGACGATGTACATGGTCTTTTTGTCCGGCCCCGAAAACGCGACGCTGATGGCTTCTCGCGGGGTGGGGATGAGGCCGAGATACTTTCCTTCGGGGCTGAACACTTGAACGCCGGGTTGGGAGGAGACGTAGAGGCGGCCGGCGGAGTCGATCGCCATCCCGTCGCCCGTGCCGCCCGCTTCGAGCCTGGCGAACTCGCGCTGGTTTCGGACCGTGCCATCCCGCTGAATATCGAAAGCGACCAGAGCCGCTCCGTTGGTCACGTAGAGAGTCTTTTCATCGCGGCTCAGCAACAGACCGTTGGTTCGAATATTTTGCCCGATGACGCTGACGACGCCACCCGGATTCATATAATAGGTAGCCGCGCCGTTGAAGTAGACCCCGCCGTTCCGCGCGGCCATCAGGTCGTTGAGGCGGCCGAGCGATTTGCCTTGAACATGGTCGGCCAGGATTTTCCGGACCGGCGCGAGGACCGCTACGGCCGTCGGTTCGGTGCATCGATCTGGCTCTCCGCCCGGGTCCGTACAGGTGCGCTCGACTCCGAGGAGGCGGCCTCCGGAATCCATCGCGAGCGCGCCGGTGCCGTGGGTATCCTCGAGAAAGACCGAAACATGGTCGCTCGGGTCGAGTTTACGGATCCGGCTGGGCTGTTCTTGGGCGAACAGCAGCCCTCCATCGGCTGTGCCAATGATGCCATCGGCGTTATCGGTGCCTTGCCAGGCCAGAATCCATGGCGAGGCGGCGGCGACGACTCCCGGAATTTCCTTGACGATCACCGCACGGGCTGGTTCCGGTTGCGGAAAACGCTGCCGGCCCGGTTGTGCCGCGGCGGCCAAAGCCGCTGCGAGCGCGGCTCCGGCGAGCCATCCGGTTGCCTGTCTCATCGCGCGTTCGCGGCTTCGGCGGCTTTCTTCTCCGCGAGGCGGGCGCCGGACAGGATGTTGGCGAGGCCGTAGTTGCCCTCGTGGCACGCATATTCGAAAATCGGCCCGGCAAACCGGCGCATCACCATCTCGCCGGACCAAGGCTTGGTCCAGACCGTCGGATCGTCGACGGTGAAGCGGTAGAGGATGGTATCGGGTCCTGTCATCGTGAAGCGCTCGACAACGTGCAGGTTGTGATCGGAAAAGATGTCCTGCCGGGTGGTCGCCGGAGGCCCGCGGAAGTTCGTTTCATCGTTGAAGTTTGCGCTGTCGACCACGAGGGTGTCGCCTTCCCAGTGCCCGCGCGAATCTCCGCCCAGCTGCTGAATGTTGGCCGGCAGGTGCGGAGTGCCATCCACCGGAATATTGCGCACGCCATGGATGATCTCGTGATGGATCACGAACGACTGGCTGGTCTGGACGATCTGCAGATTGGCATTATAGGTGGAGCCGAGCATCGGCGGCCCTTCGTTGCCCCACGCGATGCAGCGCTCCGCCAGCGAACGGTCCTGGGCGCTCTCGGCGGCCTCGCGGCGGCGCGCCGCCGCGGCATGGATGGCCGCCTGCCGCTTCCCTTCCTCCGACAAGGGCGGAATCCGGCCATCCGGCGGATCGAAGATGATGGACGTGCGCCGGTTGGCAAGCGTCTTCTCATAGCTCTCGCCCTGCCAGATCACGTTATCGTAATGAACGTCGTCGGCGGCCTGGCTGTGTTCCTGCTGAATCCTCTGTTTCTCCACGGCAGCGGCTTCGGCCTCCGTGTAGAACTCTTTCGTGCCGAGCTCTTTGGGACGCTCCAGGGGTGTGAACGTGGCGTTGGTCCAGTAGCCTTGCATATCCGGATGCCCATCCGGAGTGCGCGGGGCAACCCAGGTCTTTTGAGTCTTGGGGGCGACGTGGACGCTCTGGGCCGCGAGGGGGGACAGGGTTCCGGCTGCCAGGGCAAGGGCCCATGCCGGTAAACCAATGGACGCGTGGGCTCGAATTCCCATTCGACGCCTCCTCTCTTCGTGCGTCCGGGCGGGGAGCCCGGGCCGATTGGCGTTCCTTAAATAGTAGCTCAGGCGGGGCACGCGGCCATAGGGCGCGGCGGTCTCACGCCGCGTTGTAAGCCGGTGGGTCGCTCGCGGGAAAAGATTCCTCCGAGGCTTCGTCCACTTTCCGGTTTTCGGCCGCGCTCAGCTCCGCTTCGGCTTGCAGCCAGTCGTCGAGAGCATGGCCGGGCGACTTGCCCCGCGAGGAGTACAATTCGTACGCACGCTGCCGGATGCGCTCTTCGCGCGGCAACGGCATCTTGGTCACTTCAGGCATAAACCACCCCGCCGATTTAGATTCGACAGACGGCGGCCGCGTTGCCCCGGAGATGTATGGGGTGTTACGGTGAGCGGGACCTTAGCCGTTTACCAGCGAATGCAGGCGGCGGGCGTAATCGGAACCCCGGAGGCGTTGCAGACTCTTCAATTCGATTTGGCGGATCCGTTCACGGGTGAGGCCGAACTCGCCGGCGATTTCCTGCAGCGTATGATCCCGGTCGTAGCCGATCCCAAAGCGCATCCGGAGAATTTTTTCTTCGGTCGGGGAGAGAGTCTTCAGCACGCTCGCGGCTTCATCCTGGACGTCGTGCTTCATCAGGGGATCGAGCAGCGAACCCGCCGACTGGCCCTCGATCAGGTCTCCCAGGACCGATTCGCCGTCCTTGCCGACGGGAAGATCCAGCGACACCGGGTCGCGCGAAATCGCCCGCAGTTCCTGCACGCGCTGCGCGGTTGTCTCCAGACGGTGCGCGATCTCTTCGTTACTCGGGGTGTGGCCGAGTTCGGCTTCCAACTCGCGCGAAATCCGGAGGTACTTGGTCAACGTCTCGTTCATGTGCACCGGGATGCGGATGGTGCGGGACTGGTCGGCTAGAGCGCGGGTGACGGCCTGCCGGATCCACCAGGTGGCGTAGGTCGAAAACTTAAACCCTAGGTGGTAGTCGAACTTGTCGGCCGCGCGCATGAGCCCGATATTGCCTTCTTGGATGAGGTCAAGCAGGTGAAGCCCGCGATTCACATATTTTTTGGCGATCGAGACCACGAGCCGCAGGTTCGCCTCGACCAATGCCGACTTGGCCGTTTCGGCTTCGGCTTCGCCGCGGCGGGCCGCTTTGAGCCAGTGCCGCATCTGGGATACCGGAGCTCCCGCAAACGCTTCGCGCTCCCGAATTTGTTGCCGCAATTGCCGGGCGGCCGCGGCAGAGGTGGTGGGTCTTTGCGCGTCCCGCTCCCAGTGCCCGATCTCTTCGACCACGGCCTCCAACGCTGTGCGGAATTTCTTCCACTGGTTGGGGTTGAAGGGCACGGCCCGGAACTGCCGCGAACACTGGACCTTCAGGCGCGGAATCTGCCGGAGCAGACTGGCCCGCACGTTGACGTGGCGGGCGGGAGTCTCTTCAATCTGCCGTTCGTGGTCGCGCAGGCGGTTGTAGGCCCGAACAAACTTGCCGAACTGCCGCATGGCGGCGGAATGGGCCTGCTCGCGCGCCTCATCATCCGTACCTCCGCCTTCGATCAACTCCTCGAGGCGAATCTCGTTCTTGCGCACATCTTCGTACAAAGATGCCGCTTGCCGCCAGACCAGGGGGGAGCGGGAGATGGCCTTCCGCAGGATCAGTTTGCCCCGCTCCATGCGGCGCGCCAGGTCGATTTCGCCTTGACGGCTGAGCAGGCGGACAGAGCCCATCTCCCGGAGGTACACACGAACCGGATCGTCGGTCCAGTTGCCGTCGGCGGCATGTTCCTCGGTAGCCGAAGGGAATTCCTCGCCGTCTGCATCCTGGAATTCGAGCGGTTCTTCGACCGCCAGGTTCAAGTTGGCTGTTGAATTTCCGATAGGTTCTTCGAATTGTTCCATTTAGTTCTCTGCAGAGATCAGCCGGCCCCCCTCACAACTCCAGCCGTGCTGATTGCCGCGCGTGACGTTTGGATTGCCCCGTTCGGGGCCCGGTAGAGAGGGTTCTCACTTACATAGGATGCGGTACTTTCGCAAAAGGTTGCGCCCGTTCCGTCTAGCCGCGGAACGCGCGGAATAGAATGGCTGTCAGGATCTGTGTGCCTCGGGAAAACTGGAGTTTAGCGCGAATTGCGCTCTGGTGCGCGATCGGTGTCGGAATGGTCTACAGCGCCCAGGCCAGCGACGTGGAGTTGAACGGGACGGTGCGGGACGAGAACGGAACTCCGGTTGCCTCCGCGCCGGTCACCGTACGTCCGGCGCCCCCGTCCACCGGAGGGCCGTGGCAGAGTCGCACCGACCCCGAAGGCGCGTTCTCCCTTCATCTCCCAACTCCTGGGGAGTATCTCATCAGCGTGCAACGCCAGGGCTATTACGAATTACGGGACCGCCCCGTTCAGGTCCAGAACAGCCTCGAACTGATGCTCACCATCAACTCGGTTCGGGAGGTATTTCAGTCAGTTGACGTCAGCGAGCAGCCTTCTCCGGTGGATATTGCCCAAACTTCCAACTCAGAGCGTCTGACCGGCACCGAGATCAACGATGTGCCTTATCCTAACAGCCACAGCTTACGGGATTCGATGAGGCTGATGCCCGGCGTGGTTCTCGATCCGCGGGGCGGACTCCACTTCAATGGCTCCTCCGAGAACCAGGTCGAATACGTGCTGAACGGGTTCAATATTACCGACCCGATTACCGGGCAGTTTCATAGCAGGTTAGCGGTCGAGGGGATTCGCTCGATGGACTACCTTTCCGGGCGATACTCACCGGCATACGGCAAAGGCTCGGCCGGGGTGGTGGCGATCCAGACCGAAAACGGCACCGACTCGTTTCACTACACCGCCACGGATTTCATTCCGGGCCTGCAGTTTCAACAGGGGGTCCGACTCGGGAACTGGTATCCCCGGCTGGGTTTATCGGGCCCGATCGCACGCGGCCATGCCTGGTTCTCCGATACTTTGGATTTCGGGTACAACACCAGTCTGGTGACGGGACTTCCGAGCGGACAGAACACCCGGGGCGGGTGGGCCGGCAGCAATCTTCTCCATTCGCAAGTCAACGTGACGGCGCAGAACATCTTATACGCGGATTTCCTCGTCAATCTCGACAATGAAGGACGCGTCGGGCTGGGCGTGCTCGATCCAGTTTCGACTACTCAAACGGTGCGCACCCGCGAATACTTCGGCAGTCTCAAAGACCAGGTGTACCTGGGCGGGCGTTCGCTATGGGAGTTCAGCTACGCGCACAATGCGTTCTCGGACAGCGCGACGCCGCAAGGCCAGAGCCTCTACATCTACTCACCACAAGGCCGGGCGGGGAATTACTTCGTCAACTCGGCCCAGACGGCATCACGCGACCAGGGGAGCATTCACGGGTACGCACCCCAGTTCCGCTTTGCGGGAATGCAGGAGATCGAAGCCGGTGTGGATGGCGACCTTCTGCGGTATGACGGAAACTTTCGGCGGACGGGCTACGAATTGCTCGGGTTATCGGGTCAGGTTCTTTCGCAGACTTCCTTTTTCGGCCCCGGCCGTTTCACGGTACATGATACTCAGGAAGCGGCGTGGGTGCAGGACACGTGGCGTATCTCAAAGCGCCTGCAAGTGGATGCCGGGCTGCGGGAGGACTGGGACCGGCTGGTGAGCGCTATGGGCTGGTCGCCGCGCCTGGCGCTCTCGTGGGCGCCGTTTTCGTCCGGCCACACGCGCATAGCGGGCGGCTACGCGATTACTCACGATGAAGTCCCGCTGGAGCCGTTCGGCCGTCCGTATGACCAGAACGCGGCGACGATTCTTTATAACGGTGGTGTTCCGTCAGGACAGCCGGTCATCACCACCTTCGTGCCAGGTACGGGCTTACAACTGCCGCGGGCCGCGAATTGGTCCCTGAGCGTGGACCATCAGTTTTCGACGCGGTTGACGCTCAGCATGGCGTATTTGCGGCGGCGCGGTTCCGAGGGTTTGGATTTCGTCAACACGCTGGCGCTAGACGCTCCGCCGTCGCTGCTGCCGCTTCCGAATGCATCGTCTCCCGGCCGGTATCAACTCGCCAGCATGCGCCGTGACGATTTCGATTCGGTGAAGATCGCGGTGCATCAGACATTCTCGGGGCAATTCGAGTGGATGGCTTGGTATACGCGCTCAGGCGCCGAGTCCAACGCCGTGCTCGATCCCAACGTGCTTACGCCGTTGCAGGTAATTCCAGCGCTGGTTCCGGTGCCGTGGGATTCTCCCAACCGCTTTTTGGGCTGGACCTATGCTCCGCTGCCGTGGAAGGACTGGGCGGTGTCGGTTCTTGCGGAGGCCCGATCGGGTTTTCCGTTTTCCGTCGTGCAGGAGACCGGGATTGTGAGCGGCGGCGTCGATTCGTACCGCTATCCGTTCCACCTCGATCTGAATGTGGCGCTCGAACGGATGATCACGCTGCGCGGCTACCGGTTCGCGCTGCGCGGCGGAGTGAACAATCTGACAAATTCCAAAAATTCCACCGCCGTGAACAACGTCGTCGGTTCTCCGCAGTTTCTCCAATTCCTGGGAAACGAAGGGCGCCATTTCGTCGTGCGGGTTCGGTTCTTCGGGCGCGCGGGCACGAAGTGACCGGCCGTTCCGCGCTAGGCGCTTTGTGAGGGAACGTACACTCGACTGCTTCGAAAGACGTCTGATATTGCCGCTTGCGTTGCGTTATTACCCGGTTTTCAAAGAAGTACGATCGGCCGGGCTCCGCTCTGGCGCGCTCGGGGAAAATTTCGGTGATCACCGCGCGAGGCATTGTGCTATGTTTTCCTAAACGCCTCAGAGATCCAAAGGCATGGCACTGCGTCCAGGATACCGTTCGTGCCTTGTGGCGCTGATTTCTGTCGCCGTCTTCACCGCGATTCGGTGGGGATTGGACGGATTGCTCGGCACGCGGGCGGAGCTCACTCCGTTCACTTGCGCGGTCGTAGTTTCGGCGTTGTTTGGCGGGCTGCGTGCCGGGATAGCCGCGACTATCATCTCAGTGCCGGTTTGTGACTACCTGTTCGTCGATCCGCGTTACACGTTCTTTATCTACGATCCTCCGGGTGACACGGCCGCGCTGCTCCTGTTCGTGATACTCGCGGTGGCCCTGAGCGCGATTATCGAGCGGTTTCGCAGAAGCGAGCAGCGTCTCCGCCAGGCGCACGTCGAACTGCAGGAAAGTGAGCTGCGGTTCCGGACGCTCGCCGCGAACGTGCCTGAGATCGTTTTTACGGCTACGCCGGACGGCAGTCGCGATTACCTGAGTGAAGGCTACTGTGAGTACACGGGACTTACGGCCGAACGGGCGCGGGCCGAGTGGAGGGAGCTGATTCACCCCGAGGACCGCCAGGGGTTTCTCGATCAGTGGGCGAAGTCATTCCAGACAGGGGCCGAGTTCTCAGCCACATACCGCATCCGAGGAGCGGACGGAGAATACCGGTGGTTTAAAGAGCATGTCAAACCCGTGCGCGAACCAGGCGGCAGAATCGTCCAATGGACCGGGGTTGCCGCCGATATCCATGAGCAGAAGCTGTTGCAGGAAGCGTTAGCGCGGCGCACCCGACAATTGGCGGTTTCAAACGAGCAGTTTCAGAAGTTCGCCTATCGCGTAAGCCATGATTTGAAGGAGCCTCTCCGGATGATCGCTGTCTTCACTGAATTTCTGGTGAAACGGAATGAGCAACACCTCGATGACGAATCGCGTACGTTTACGCGGTACATTCTGGAGGGCGTTCGCCGCGTTGAAATGCAGATGCGGGATCTGCTGGAGTATGCGCGGGCCGGCTCGCTCGAGATGAAGGCTGAAGTGGCCGATCTCAACGTGATTCTGAATTCGGCGATCGACAATCTTCGTTCCGCGATCATCGAAGCCGGCGCCACCATAACTTTCGATCCGTTACCGACTCTGATCGTCAATCCGGATCGAATGGGCTCGGTGTTCCAGAATTTAGTGGGGAATGCGTTGAAGTACCGGGGCACAAAGACCCCTCACATCCATGTCTCCGCGCGGGAAGAAAAGGAAGAATGGATATTTTCGGTTCGGGACAATGGTATTGGGTTCGCGATGAGCGAATCGAGCCGGATCTTCACTGCTTTTGAACGGCTTGCTTCGGACCGGACGATTGAAGGCAGCGGGCTCGGTCTCGCCATCGTAAAGCGGATCGTGGAGATGAAAGGCGGGCGGATCTGGGCCGAATCCGATCCCGGGGTGGGATCGACTTTCTATTTCACTCTGCCGCGCAGCCTGGAGAGGATGGCGGCGGTTCAGCCGCAATCTCAGGCGGCCGTCGCGTCATCGGACCTCCGCGCATTCTGATCCACGGCGGGGCCGGTGTCATGGACCGGAATGCTCGACAGAGGTCTCGGACCGCGAGGAAATGAATGTCCAGCCCCGTACATTTACCGCGGCGTTCTGCCTTCTGGCGGCCTCATGGCTGCTGGTCGATTTATACAATCCATGCCGCCGGACCCTGTCGAAAACCAACTCGAGCTCAGCGAAAAGGAGTTTGAGAAAGCCGAAGAACGGAGCGCGGTGAGCGCGCTGATTGTCCACGAGGCGATCCGTCTCGAAGGGGAGCAGGAGTTGCGGCGTTCCTCCTCGGCGCTCTTCTGGTCGGGCTTGGCCGCGGGGCTTTCGATGGGCTTTTCGTTGATTGCCGAAGGGCTGCTTCGATCGCGGCTGCCGGATCAACCCTGGCGGCCAATTATCAGCAAACTCGGTTATAGCTTCGGATTCCTGCTGGTCATTCTCGGACGGCAGCAACTGTTTACGGAGAACACGCTCACGCCCATTCTGCCGCTGCTGTTGCGCCGGGATCGCGCGACGGCGTGGAATGTGCTGCGGCTCTGGTTCGTTGTGCTGGCGGCAAACCTGGCGGGCGCTCTGGCGATCGGATGGGTGCTCGCCGACACCGGGGTATTCCGGCCCGAAGCACGCGCCGCCTTCACCGAGATCGGGCGCGAGTCGTTGTCGGTTTCGTTCGGACTGGCCCTGCTGCGCGGCATTTTTGCCGGCTGGCTGATCGCGTTCATGGTCTGGCTTCTGCCATCAGCGGAAGCGTTCAAGATTGTGGTCATTGTGGCGCTGACCTGGCTGGTGGGCGTGGCGCAGCTCACGCACGTGATCGCAGGGTCGGTCGAGGTGCTGTATCTCGCGGCCGCGGGTGACGCGTCGTTTGCCCACGTGGCGGGCGGCTATATTCTTCCCACGCTGATTGGCAACATTATCGGCGGTGTGGCGCTGGTCGCGGCGTTGAATCACGCGCAGGTGATCTCGAAATAGCCGGAGCCGTTCACGCTTCAGCGACGAGGTGCTTCGCAGCCCAGTCCGGCAGCACGGGCGGGCGCAGGCCGCGGGGGCCGCCGGCGTTGGAAGCTTGCGCGTGGCCGGTCCCTTCCACCATTTCCCTTTTGGAGTTCACGGCCGCCTGGTACAGGCGGTAAGCGCCTTGCGGATCCATGATGCGATCGTCCCGGCTGTAGCCGATCAGCATCGGGCATTCGATCCGTCCGGCGCGTCCTTCCAGAGTGTATTCGGCGAGTTTCTTACGTGCGTCGGCCAGATCGCGGGCTCCGATGATCCAGCGGACTCGCTCCTGGATCGGCGGGTAGTAATCGAAAATATCCTGCTGGAGGCAGAATGACCCGCTGCTCATTAACGCCGCCTTGATACGGTGGTCTCCGCTCGCGCAGCGTGGCGCGCCATAGCCGCCCATGCTGATGGCCTGCATGCCAATCCGGCTGGCGTCCACGTCCGGACGTGTTTCCAGGTAATCGATCATCGCCTTGGCGATGCGCTCGGTGTCGGGCGGGAGATGCAGATCCTTGAGGCGCAACGCCGCGCCCTGGCCCGGAAAATCCACCGCGAGATAGGCCATGCCGCGCGCGATATACGCGCCTGCGTTTTGAATGGTGGCCTCCGCCATGGTGTCCGCGCCCTGGAATGCGATGACCACCGGAAATTTCCGGCCGGCCGGACCGTTCGGCTTGCGGAAATAGCCGTCCAAGGGTTGACCTTCGTAGTTGATTCGCACGCGCTCGAACGGCGGATGAACGAGCTCCCAGGCTTTATCGAAGGTCTCGCGCATCTTCTTGTAGCTGGGGAGCATGCGCGGTTCGGTGACAGGCTGCGGCCAGCAGGCTTCGCGATAGAAGTTCGAGGCGCGGAGGTAATATTCGTTGGCTGTGACTTTCAGCCCCTGGCTTGCGAAGCGTTCGGCCAGTTGCTCGTTGCGTTCGGCAACACGCAGCCACTCGACGATCCACGAATCCAGGTTGAACGGCTTCATGCGCTGCGCGACTTCCAACTGATCGGGATCGCTGGTGTAGATCGTGGCGGACAGCCGGATTTCCAACTGGCCTCCGCCGGCCAGACCCTTGCCTGGAAAGAGTTCTTCCTCCGCCCGTCCTCCGACCGCCCCCAGCGTGCCGCTTTCCGTGCCGGCATCCTGCGCCCGAGCGGGGGCGAGCGCGGACATTCCCGCGGCAACAGCGCCCCATCGCATCCAGGCTCTCCGGTTCAGGTTTAACAGAGATTCCATGATGCGCCTCCTAAGTGGTGACTGATAAATTACGCCGCACGCTCGTGAGAGTCAAGGCTGCTCTCATTAGCTCTTAATGGGGATCACAAGACCCTGTCGTTAGCTTTTCAAGTTGTCCGGTTTTATTAACACGTCAGTTGTCCGGTTTTGGTTTTAGGCGGCGCGAGCCGCCTTGGTTTTGGGTTTGGGGGAAAGGGCAGCCGTCGCCGCCGTCGCGGTGG